>Ga0208644_1002562_pt1 | contig 14492 bp, 37 predicted proteins | sample VirMetDEL_Nov_18_FD_184517 | JGI IMG/M metagenome (GOLD analysis project Ga0208644, IMG submission 184517) | Aqueous microbial communities from the Delaware River and Bay under freshwater to marine salinity gradient to study organic matter... | ecosystem: Environmental > Aquatic > Marine >... | reverse complement strand
TGTATGTTATTGTATATTATATTGTCCAATGATTCCATTATAAAGAAGTATTTATAAAAAGTCAACTACATAGTTTGAATTTCTTCTTGTTGTTTCATCCTACGTTCTTGCTCTCTGAGACCCATGACTTCTCTTTCAAGTTGCTTTTCTTTTTCAGTCTTTTTCCAAATCCATGCAACAAGAACTTCACGAGTGCCAGAAATCACAGGGTCTATTTGATGATGAGTCTCTGATGAAAAGAATACTGTTTCGCCAATATCTAAGTCTATTGCCTGAAAATATCCATCATCTTGGAATATGACAAAATCACCACCCTTTAGATCATCAGATTTAGTGATGATAGTTGAGGTGGAAAATATCCTTTCACCATCAGGCAACATATCTTTGTGTTTTGTAAAATGATCTCCTTTTTCGTACTTGAGATAGTTAAACTCTTGTACCTTATAGTCATTTGGATCGAGTGTACCATTCCATATCGATACCATTTCTAAAAGATATTTGCAGATATCAGGATAATCTTTTGGTTTTATATCCTTCTTAAGCTTTGTTGATCTGGTATTTTTATCAACACCATCAAAGTCTTTTCTAGAAACACCAGCCTCAGAAAAGGCGCTTTGATCCTCTGCCATATCCAAAAGACTCTGGATAGGAATATCTTTTCGTTTTAAATATAACTTGGGTGGTAGTTTTATCATGTGTCACTCTATCGGTAATGAATTTGATTGTGGTAAAAAGTTAAGTCTCATTGCTTCAGCTTCAAGTTTATCTTTAATGGTGGGTGATATAAACTTTCGAACATCTTCTAAATCTACGTCTACATCATCACACACAAAAATGATTGCATCCATGTAAGATGATTTATGCGACTTTACGGTTTCCTCTACGAGTTGCGTGAACTTTGTTTTTGTTAAGAAGTTTTCTTCCTGCATTATCCTCATCTGCCATTTCTTGAGTATAGGTTCCCACGTCAGGGTAAAATACCCCAACAGTTCTCTTGGGTGTTCCATCTGGATAATATGCCATGGCAACACACCGTTGCTTTACAGAGTGTTGACGTTCAGCCCCCCAACGACTATCTAAGTAAATACCTGTGCGTAGATACGCTTGCAGATTACCAAGATATATTTCTTCGTTGATATATGCTTGACGTTCATTTTTATCTTTAGAGTTTTTCCATTTGCGCATGGATTGCATACGCTCTTTGGTTGCCTTGATCCATCCACGAACACGAGGTGGTGCGAATGGATCTGTATCTGGTAGGTGTCGAATAGACTCGTGAATAGATAGTTGTTTCGCAGGAGCCTTAGCAGCTCTTGCTTTCTCTAAACGTTCACGAAGTTCTTGACGTTGCTCTTCAGATAGCTGTCTCTTTTTTCTAGCCATAACAAATCTCCATAACAATGATTATATCAAAATGATTAAGGTTTGTCAACCTCATCAAGTGGTATAATCTCGATTTCACCGTTCACTTTTTTGGCGTGAACGAAACCATTTTCTACAAGATAGACGATAGTATTTTCTATAATCTCTTCTTTGCGATTGTCGGACCATAAAAATCCTACCATGAAGGCACAAACCGATGCTGCTCCTAATAGTATCCATTGTATAATGATTGGATCAATGAACATTTAGCATATCTCCTTATGGTTATAATAGTATTTAGTCCCAATCATTATCGTAGCGAGTTGTGGCACGATAGACTTCTCCATAGTATTCTTCAGCATAACGTGGAGCATCAGTGTAATGGGGATTATATAACTCAAGTTCATCATCTTGTTTTTTGTTCTCTCTGCGTTTTACACCTGCTTGTTTCTTTTGCTTTCGCATAAAATCAGCATGTTGTTTTTTAAGTTCAGATATAAACGCCTTGCTCATACCAATTATTCTCCTTCAAACGTTTTACAAAAGATATTTTTTCTTCTTGAGTTAAAGATAGTTCAGTTTTTTTACAGCCATTTACAAACTCTCGAACAACAAACCGATTATTGTCAACGGTAGCTGCAACACTGTAATGTCTATCATCACCCCATTTTTCATGTTTATAGATCACTACCATTCCTTCCTATCTTCTTCGTTATCCCAACCATAGCGATATGCTTCGATCTCACCAACAGTCATGTTATCTTTTTCAACACGCTCGCCTTTATAAGTGCCACATGGCCAGTAGTGAGGGTCAAAAGTCCGATTATAATAACGGTCAGCAGAACCCCTGTCCTGAGGACTACCGTGTAAAGGAATACCGTCAGTTACGATGATGTCAAAATCAGGATACATATTATGCATACTCCTTGTATTCAGTTATTTTTGCGATGTCTTTGATAAGTTGCTTGCCAAAGTCGGTGAACAGGATACCTTGTTCCCACACGAAATGTTCAACGTCTTGAATGTGATAGAAAGTTTCACATCCAGTGATCCAGCGAAGAGCATCCCAGTAGTCTCTTGCGCCCCAAACTTGAGCTTGCTCAATACGCTCTTTGAACTCAGCAACGGCTTTTTCTTCGGCAATTTTTTCATGCTTCATATTTTCTTCGAGTTGCTCACAAAGAGCATCCCAAAGATTTTGTTTCGTTTGATCATCAAACGCTAAAAGGTTTTCCATGAAAATCGCAGAAGGACGGAAGCCATAAACATCTTTATGAAGGTCTGACCAAAGATCGTCTGAAAAAGTATACATTACACTGTCTCCTCTACGTAACCAAGTTCTTTGAAGCCACACATAGCAACTTCGTAAACGATACCACCGATTTCCATACGGTCAAACATTGAAGTAGAACGCAGACCTAGACCATCTTCACGCTCAACAAGAACGGTAACATCATCGTTAGCATCCTCACCAATCTTCTTAGACCAACTACCCATCACGTTGTTTGTCCAACGGAATGCATACTCAAGGATGTCATTTGTGTTGTGACCATCTGGAAAGTTAACCTCTGCAACAGGTGTAAAACCTTCTGTGTCACCTGTGATCTCGTTGCGATCCATATGTAAAACTGTAACTTTCATAATTGATTCTCCTTCTTACATATCCTTTTTACTATAAATAGAGGTACGAGTCAACCCCTAAAATGAGAAATGCAATGATTTTTAAAACAATTATGATTAGAGTGAAAGATAATCCAATCTCAGAGACCTATGCTAACTATTGTAGGCAATCTTGGGAAGGTTTTGATTTAAGATTTTATGATGCAGTGACACCAGAAACTTTATCAGAACAATCTGGTTTGACGTTTGGCACAAGAGCAAATGGTAGAGAGTTGACAGACACAGAAAAAGCTTGCTTTTATAGTCAATATAATCTGTGGAAAAAATGCGCAGTAGAGAACGTTCCAATCCTTATACTCGAACATGACGCATGGTTAGTGACACCAGGTGCGATTCAATACAATCCTCATTTGATGGTACAGTTCTTTGGTCAACATGCAATGGAAGCTGTCATGTTCAATCCTAAGTTTGCACGTAGAATAGTCAAACACTGCGACACACATCCAGTCTCTGGTCCAATGCAACTAGTAGATCAACTTGTTGGTTATTTTAATAAGGGGTCTCAGAGTAGAAACGCTTTGCCTCATTCAAGATACATGGGTCCATTGTCACCTGTAAAATCTGTTATCGATCCAAGACTTGGAACAACAGTTGCACATGACGGAACAACGGCTGATCGTCTAAGGAAAGACGGTGACTTATTTAAGATTGTTAATCTTACTGGTAGTATCCAATAACCATATATCTTTCATAATGGTCCATGTCTAATGAGCCTGTGTACATAGTTTTGGTTATATTGTTTTGCTTTGCAAGTTGTTTAGCACTTTTGACACAGTTCGTGTGTTCTCTAATAGACGTATAGTTATTTGATTGTAGAGCATATGTCGGTCCATATACAGCTGGGATGTCTGGCATATGTTCGCAACTTGTGTTTATAATCAAATCAAATCCTTCATGATCACTGAAGTCTGTTGCTGACATTGTGAGACTGTGATAGTTCTTTTCGAGTCCGTTGACTTTAAAATAAACATCTCTGTCTGCATGATGGACTGGATTCACATCTAGGAATGTAAACCAATCAACATCACAATATTCGTTCATGAGTTCCCACAGTAGACAACTATTCCATGATCCCAAGACAAGAACGTTCTGATAACTCATCTTAAAGTTAGCAAGTTCTTCGACTAACCAAGTCTTACATTTGATTTGATTTGGTCTAAAGCTTTCTATCAAATCAGTTGAACTATGTTTCAAATGAAATGCTGTATTGGCTAATCTTCCTAGAACTTTTTCATCCATTGGGTAACACTTTCACTTCGCCTACACACATTGTTGTTTACAGTATTATATATTAGGTCTGTAACATCTGTTGATTTATCTTCAATAACAGAAAACCGCTCAAAGAGAGCGGCTTCTTTATTTTCAAAACCACTTACTGAATACGCCATTAGTATCTCCAATCTAACCGCACGGACTTATTGTCATTGCCGACTCTAGGCCAGAGTTGAAACTAACATCCTTGGTTTTCACGTCACTGGTATTTCACAGGCGGTATATTCGCCAAAGATAGTGCTTTTAGTTGGCCTTCCCTCCACACGGCGCATCCAGTAAGTGGTCTTTCATCCCCACTATGTTAAATCCACATGCATGCATTGAAACGTTATATCCCATTTCATCATACGCATTCCAAAGTTCTGCGGCGTTACCATAATCTTCTTCAACGCCAATCACTTCACCTGTATCATTATTCACAATATTGTACATTACAGAGCCTCCAACATTTTTTGAAAATCAGCGATCATACCTTCAGCAGCCTTGACCGCTTTTTCATCACCCATAGCTTTATAGGTGATCATATTTTCTTCGACAGCAGCGATGTAGTCTAGAAGTGTTTGTTTCATAATATACTCTCTTTTCTTCTTACATTATCAATGTAACCGATTCGCTACCAAATGTCAAGAGAAAAGTTTAGTATTTTATGATTTTATTTGGAGTCTTGAAGTTTTTCTTACGCATGATTGTTTTCATTACAACATCAAACTCATCATTCTTTTGATCATACTTAACAGCAACAGGAATGTTCAAGTCCTTTTGCATGTCTTTAATGACAGCTTCTGCACCTGCAACACCCTTGATAGACTTACCTTGTTGCTTATAAACTTTCTTGATGAACTCTGCTAGTTCTTTCAGAGTAATGCAGGGATCGTTACGCTCATCACCCATACGATCTGCAAAGTGACGTGTAAAGTTGAAATCAAGTTTAAACTTCTTAAAGAGTTGATCAACGATCTTTTCAAACTCTTTGATCTGCTTCATTCCAACAAGATCACACTGTGCTTCCAGTAGGTGTTGCTTAAAACTAATCATCTTTTCTTTTTACCTGTGGTACATTAGATTTAGCGATTTTGATTTTCTTTGGCTGTTTGCCTGTTAGTTTTCTGTATGCCCAACGAGCAACAGCGTCGAGGTTCACCCAAGTACTGTAACTAATACTGTTTAGTGCATTATAACTACGACCAGTTCTATTGTAATATTTTGAATCCTTACGATATGCGCCACCGCCTAACCACTGTATTAAGTGTTTGCCGTAATCACTCAACTCTTCTAAATCTCTTTCATTAGCATCGCCCGATTTTATTTTTTTAATAAGGGCTTTTGCTCTTTTGATAACTTTACGATCATCACTTCTAGTCCACAGTTCAGCCGTGGCAGCAACTGAGGCAGGAAGGAGAGTGAAGGCTGATATCAAAAACATTGCATCATATGACACCCCTGAAGCCTTTAAAGATGAAACAATGTTCCATAAATCTATGGCAGCAGACGCCACATTTTCTTCTAGTTCTTCACTTTCCTGTATATGTTGTTTAAAACTAAGCATTCCATTCAACTCCCTTTGGTACATAAGAGTTAATCTTCATACGGAGTGCTTTGTCTAGTTTTGCAACAGGTGTTGGCGGTTTACCTTTACGCTTTACGTAGAAGTAGTTTGCGTCCTTGATGAACATACCACCTTTGGTCTTACCTTTCATGCCAATCTTCGGACCAGCTTTGTCGGATTTCATAACTTCACTATCCACATCAACTTTATTGAACGCAAAAGCAATATCGCCATCCATGTACTTACGCAAGCTGTTGCCCATATTCACAATGTCACCCATGGTCTGTGAAGCACCTCTGTGGGTGTTTATAAGGATTTCTACAGGCACTGTACGATCACGCTCTAAGTTTTGTGCCTTGGCTACTTCGATATCATTTACAACCCAAACAATGTGGATGTTTTCTTTTGGATAGCCAATAGCAGACACTTGGCGTGTAATGTTCTGTAGCTTACGTAAATCTTTTAAAGTAACATCAAAGATAATATTTGGCTTGCGATCTTCGGGTGCAGTCAACACAGATGCATAGAAGGCTTTCATACGACGATCAGGTAGCTTCATTTCGTCGCCAATGATTTCATGTAGCTTTGCAACATTCTTTTCGTTTTTCAGTGCACCCTTTTTAAGAGCAATCGCTTCAAGATCAACACCAAACTCTTCTTTTGCACGTTTGCGAATAATAGGAGTCTTTGCTGCAAGAGTTTTGAGTTCATCAACATCAAATACTTTACCTTCAAGACCAACTAACTTATCTTTAACGAACCCTTTACCTGATCCTGCTCCACCTGCCATAATGACAATATTACCGAACTTAGGGTATGCTTGACCACCAAAGGTGATAAGGGCTTCCATAAGTTCGTCATACTGTCTCTCAATATATTCTTCACGAATAGAATCGAACGCCTGATCTTCTTGAAACAATTCGTCAATAAAAGAACTAAACTTCTGCACTATAGTCTCCATAGAATGTTTTTCTTTTATTTATAACACTTTAAATCTCTTTGCTCTACCGATCATCTTTGAAATCGCTACTCACATCTACATCAGGTCTATCTTCGACTTCTTCAATGGTCAATGGACAATGGATTTCGAAATAACAGTCAAGTTCTTCCCAACCTTCTTTTTCCATGTAGTCCCAAGACTCTTCACCCCAACCTTCTTCAACTTGTTCACGAAGTTCATCAACATCATGGTTATCTTTGTTATCACCAAAGGCTTGAACGGTCCAATCTTCCCAACAACCATCCCATGTACTGTTCATCTCATAGACATAATCGTCAAGTTCATGAAACTCTTCCTCTGCATCAGGCAAGAAGTTGTGTTTCATATCCTCATAGTTTTCTGCACCATAATCTTCAAAGACTTCAGTGACAGAACTATAGTAGGTATCATCAACGCCCATTTTATCTTGCGCCCATTCAAGAACCTCAGCTTCAGTCTCAGGCACTAAGATTTCAAACTCGCCCCAACGCCAACCAAGTTCCATAGTGGCATGAAGTATTGTACCATCTTCTAACTCTTTTCGATATGAGTTATATTCAATAACAGACTTCTTATAAGTTGGTTCAATCTTGTAACGTTTCATGATATTTCCTCTACGATAATATTGTCAATGTATACTTCTGTCTCTACGTATTCCCAGCCATTATCCTCTAACGACTCACGCAAGTCAAAGTATTCGTCTTCATTATACTCTAATATGGTGTCTGTGTCAACCTCACCCTTTAGAACTTCAATCTTTTCAAACTCTTCATCCCCTGTATCCGATATGATCCAATCATCAAAGTCTGATGACTCAAAGTCCTCTCCAAACTCAAAATCATCAGATACTTTGACTTCAACCGTACCCCACTTAACATTATATTCAAGTGAGATACGTACATCATCTTTTTCTAGGATAGCTGTTTCCCAAAATCGCCAACGATTTCCAGCTGATACGTTGTATGTTTTCATGGGTGTAACGTAGTGATTTTCTTATCAAGATAGTCTGTTTTAGATTGCAGACTATTCAAACCCTCAGCAAGCTTTTCGATTTGAGCATCATGTTTTTCATCGTCCATATTAGACCTTGCTGCATGAGATGCATGCATAGCACCCAAACGAATATAGTCGTTGCTTAGTTCATCAACATGGTTTTCCAAGTCTCGAATCCATTTATCTTGAAGTTCAACTTGGGTGGTTAAAGTTTCGATGCTATCAATGTTCTTGTTGATCTCTTGACCCATACCAAACAATACAAGTAATGCGATTATTTCCATTTCATTCTCCTTTAAGTAAATCAGAAGAGGAACCTTCCTAGGTGTTCCTCTTCCTATCTGTTTGTTTCGAAGTACAGCACCCGGCTGGCTTTCCAATCGGTACCAGCGACTCACCGACCATTCCCTAAGCTGCAGACTGTAAGGATGGATTTTTTTGATCGTAGATGACCAGATTGCTTCAACGAATTTCTTCTCCACAACAAGGTCTAACGCAGTCTAGTCTACGGGCTACTGCCATCGTGCGATTTTATTTACCGTGGCGAAACGGCTTCATCTTCATATGCTACGCAATCTCGCATACTATCAGGGGGCTACCCTGCCGGGCTCTTATGGCGGTCACGGAAGGACTCGAACCCTCAACCTACTGATTAGAAGTCAGTTGCTCTATCCAGTTGAGCTACGTGACCTATTTAGTTAACTGATGACAAACGTATCCTGGATGTGTATCAGTTTTTCCTTGTGAAATATAATCCTTGCCCTCAACGAAACCAGGATATGGTTCACGACAACCACCTTCAATTCGTTGCCAAGTATAGCCTTCAGATCGTTTAGCTGCTTCCATTTCTAAGAATTCTTGGTTATCGTGCATAAACAATAATAAAATAATACCAAAACCCATTATATTCTCCTTTTAGTCACCATAGATTTTCGTCCAGATTTTGTGCAATATGTAAAACCAACAACCATTAATAGCTGGTTCAATCAAGGCAACTGCACCTGCTTCAAAAAAACTAGCACCTGTCATTATACTAACAACAGACATTGCAATAATTATATGTCCTGCTGTATATATTAGTGCAAGTATGATACTATGATCAAATGCTAGATGTTTGATAACACCTTGTATACTATCTCTAAATTCCAAAGCCTTTCACCTATCTAATGAACTCCACGACATAACGCTTACCATTCAGGTAAAAGCGGATTGTTGAGTGGCTATAGCGTTCTTCACGTTGATCAATGTAGACCACAACATCCTCACAACGATCTTGGTTTTGATAACCAACGACACGGCGTTCTGTTTTAGTTTGACCGCCCTTATCTGCACCAATCAATCCACCTATGACTGCACCTGCTGCCGCACCATCATCTTTACCTGTGACACCCTTACCAAGAATACCACCGATAATCATGCCTGCAAGTGCACCCTCTGCTGCGTTACCTTTACGCTGCACATCTTCATAGATTGGCACTTGCACACGACTGCATCGTGTTTCTGTGGTAGGGATTTGAGTTACGACTGTGGTGGTGTGATCGTAAACTTTAATACGATCAACGGTGTCAGCAACAACTGCCGTTGCAGTTGCCGTTGCAACCATCACCGATAATGCAATAGTCTTTAACATCTGGTTGTTCCTCTTCGCACCCATTCCAATATTCATATGGGTCTTTGTTTTCATTATTAAAAGTTACCCATTCAAGGTCAACATCATGTGCATAATCAACGTTCATTAGTACTCACCGTATTTAGTGATCTCAGAAGTCTCAAGAAAGTTCATGAAACGCTTGTGTTGTTTATTTGATTCCCACATAGCACCTATCATGAATACACAATATCCTAAGCACACCGTTGAGAATAGGATGAAGATTTCATTTGCAGTCATAGTTTCACTCCAATAGAGGTTAGCATTTTGTTACCCAAGTCTGGATCGAAGTCTCCATTCTTTTCAGATATTTCTTGGATAACCATTTCTTGAAGAACAATAGCCATTTGTAAACTTTTTGGCGAAAGTGTTTCCATGAAACGTAGATATTTTTCTTTACTATCTAGTTCCCATAACAAATCTAACATAACGCATTGTTCTTTGGTTAATCCTGTTAAGTTTACACGCATTAGATATCCTTATCTTTTGCTATTATTTATGTCAAAGCTTCGTAGATTTCTTTCCAGGTGCTTACAACATTAGCACCACCTGCATAGTCAGCATTGTGACCATGCTTGATTAGGTATCCATCTAAACCTAGTTCGATACCAAGGTCAACGTTCTCAGGTTTATCTTCAACCCAAACGCAACCGCTATCTTTGTAGGGAGCCAAAGCTTCATCTTTGTCAGCCCCAGTGTCAAGATAAACATACCGTTCAAACACTGTATCACCGAACAACTCCCGAAGGTTTTTGGTCCGTAGGTGTTGAGCGTATTGATCATCGCTCAAGCTAGTGATAGCATGGAAAACAAAACCGTGTTCTTCGTGAAGTTTCTTGACATACTTGATTGCATCCCGAAGAGGAGCAAGCTTCCGTATCCAAGCACTCTCGTTGAACATCCGAATAAGTCGCTTGCTCTCTGCTTTTTCAAGACCATACTTGATGTGCATCTTGTACTCATCTTGAGCAACGACTTCATAACCGTGACGTGCCATCCAAGCATCAAAGGCATATTCCCAATCAAGGAGAACACCGTCACAGTCAGTCAGAATAGTTTTGTTTTGTTTTACGTGAATCATTTATTATCTTTCTTATTACAGAATCACTATAGCGTATTCTAGAGTGATTGTCAAGCCGCTTCTAACATTTCCTCTGCATAGCAAACATAAGGACGATCCCACTTGCCAACATTGATGTCAATATAGAAGTCGTGATCAAAGTAGTCAATCATTGCGTCACTGTTGTTGTAGTAACCAGTTGAATAGATCGCTTCGATTAGTTCTTTGTAGAAGTTTGCGATAACTGTTTCACCGATTTCACGCATATGATCTTCTGCCCAAGTGTGATGAACTTGAAGGTAAGTGCCAACAGTGCGAGAATCTTGTCCACGACGATCTGCGAGATCATCATTGAACCGTTGTGCAGCACCTAGAAAATCTAGTGGACCTTTGAAGATGTTTACAACAAGAGTTGAGTGATGATCAACACCAACAGTAATGTCACGACCACCGAAGTCGTATTTCTTGGCAACTGCTTTGATGGCAACTGCGATTTGCTTTTTACGTTCTTGAGACATGTAAGCCATTTGGCACCTCTTTTCTTATTACAGAATCACAATAGCATTTGTTTGATTTGAAGTCAAGACCCTTTAACAAAAAACTTGAACATCATCTTCGCCAGTGCCACGTTTGAACATACCGATCTTTACGTTCTCTTGACCAAACTCAGCAACGGCAGCGTCATATGTCATAGATGTTGACTTCCACCGCTTCTCAGCAACAACACCGTTACCAATGTAGATGCCTGTGTTCCAATCGGGTTTTACTTGAGGGATTTTCATACGTCTACTCCTTCTACTATATCAGCTGCTTTGTTGAACCATTCAGTGTAGGTCTCACCATCCAAATAGATGTACCACCGCCAGTACATGTCAGTGTCGATGAAGTTCCAGTTGACAGAACCATCTTCGTTGAGATTTTCTTTCATACCAACATAATACTTTGTATCTTCTAAAAACTTGTCAAACATAACGAATCTCCTCATTACAGAATCACTATAGCACGTATTTAACTTGAAGTCAAGTCCTAACGTAGATAGTTAGGACCTGTCCAAGAAATATTGTAACCACCATCTAGGATATTACCACGTGCTTTGTTACGTGCAGGACTTGCCCATGACACAGCTTTTAGGATATCACCTTTACGAAACTTCTTATCGTTGTCAGTGTTGACGATGAAACCCCAAACACCACCACCTTGAATGATCTTGATATACTTCTTACCGATAGCATATGTCAGACCATCATTGAAACGCTGAATCATAGACTTACGAGTGTTGTCGTCAGCAGTCCAACGTTTTAGTTGAGAATAGTCTGCCTTGATGTCGTTTAGTAGATTATCAACTTGTAGTAACATAACGAATCTCCTCTGATTACAGAATCAACATATCACTTCTTTGTTTTAAAGTCAAACAAAAAGTGGACGCATTTCTGAAAAAACTTTGTTGTAAGCATTCACTTCTGCTTCATAACATTCGTAAAAGTCACTATCGCTAATAAAACGAGCATCTGGGCTATCCCAACTTGCACAATGTTCTTCCCACACACGATCCATCGCTTTCATACCTTCTAGCAAGTCACCACGTCCGTAGGTGGTCATGACTTGTACAGCATCTTGCATGGTAGTTTCAAACTGAAAATAGGCTGGGATACGAAACATAGTGATCTCCTTCTGATTACAGAATCACTATAGCATTTGTTTGATTTGAAGTCAAGCACTTTTTTGAACGAACCAATCTGGCACATCTCTTTTTGTCCATGCCATTTTGAACCGATCTTGTTTTGTCTGATAATATTCTTGATAAGAGCGAACAGGCTCACCTTCATGCATGCATTGTGGTTCATGCGTCATAGCTAGTGGAAAAGGTGTTTGTGGACCTGAGGGAATGTTCTTTGGTAATCGACAAACCTCAGACACGATCTTTTCTGTGCTGTGTTTCTTACCATAACGATATGTGTACTCTTGTAACAATGCTTGAAAATGCATAACATGCCACATGAAGTTGGTACTAGATTTCATGGTCCACACTGTGCATGGGTGTCCATGATGCACTGCTTTGTATAGAGTATCCTCTAGCTTAGGGTTTGGGTGAACCCAATAGTTAACCATACGTTTGCCTGATTTGGATGGACGTTTCTCGACATATCCATCTAACATTCTGTGTGCAGTAGAGAGCATTTGCGCAGACTCTACAATCATCTTAACAACATGCTTATCGCATTGTAGTTGAGCTGCAACTATGGGATCATGATCTAATACAAAAATATTCACTCTTTATCCTCAACCCAAAATCTCACTGTGACCATGTTACCATCACGTTTTGCTATATAGTATTCACATTCTTTTTTCTTCACTAACTTACGCAGGGCTTTTTGAAGTTCTTTCTCAGTCATTTTTTCACTGCCTCAACCATTATCAAAGCGTATCCAAGAGTCTTGATATCGATCTCCTGAACTCCCTTCCAATCCTTTTCCAGTATCCGTCTTGCGCATTCTACTACTGTCATATCTAGTCCATCCATCTAAGTTATTCAAATCGATTCCATCACAAGGGTCTTCACTTGTAGGTATCTCTGACACTTTGTAATGCTCCTTTTATCTGAGATGGGTATTCTCCAATGTAAGTACCTGCTTTAAGCATATCTTTAGTTAAGTATTTCTTATGCCTGTGTTCTATTTCATCCCAATGTTCAAGTATTCTATTTGACATCATGTCAAATCTATTATCTTCTAGTATGGGATCATCTTCTACATAATATGCATATGCTGCCATGATGTACCATGGAACATACATGTTGATAGAGTCATCGCATATCTCCATACACGCTTTCTCAATACCTTTTTTGTCCATCGAATATTTCCTTCAATGTTTTCTCTTTGGCGTGGGCTTCTATCTCCCAAGGACGCTCATCATACGGCATATCCCAATCATAAACACCTTTGTTAAACTTAACTTCATGTACCCACTTGTATACCATACGCTTGCTAACATACTGCCACACGTGAACCATCTCGTGCAATACAGTCTCAATCATTTGTTCTAGGGGAAGTGATACATCGATGCGGATCGTAAACTCACGATCACCTTCATCCATACAGTCGCCATAAACTCCTTGTTTTTCTGCTAACTTACGTATCGGTCTAATATTTATGTAAACAGGTTTTTTGATACGAGGCATTAAAGCTTCGGAGGCACAAAACACAGCAGCATCTATCGCTTTGCGGCGTTTTTTAGAACATTTTGATTCGTACTCAATAACTATCATACTTAGATGATAATCGGATCAGGACCTTTTGTCAAGAGTTTTTTCCTACAAATACTTCTACGTTATCAGGTAGTTTGATCTTAGAGTCATTGTGCTTATGATGTAGAACAAACTGAGTGTCTTTGAACTCATTGAAGATGCCTGTCCAAATGGGTCTCCAGCGATCATTCAAACGAACATTGTTTGTGGCACCTCTATCAGAGTTCAGCACAAAGTCTGTATAGCTTCTTAAGTTCATATCAAATATAGAGTCAAATCCATACATATGAAGTTCTGTTGCCTTTAGTCTATTGGCTGTATAGTGCACTGCCATATGCCCACAGTTGAAGTTTGTGTACATGTTACCCACCGTTTCATTAGGAAACAGCTTTGTGTATGGTGGGATTTCGGTATAGAACTCTTTGATCTTATGACCAAATCTCATCTTAAAGTTTCCACGGTTTTGATCGTACCATAGCTTTGGTCTAAATCCTAAAACCCAATCACCATCAATCTGCACTGATCCCTCTGTCAATGCAGCAGACATTTTGAAGTCTACAATGCATGACGCATATAGATTTTGAATGGGGAAAGGTGCCTGATTACATGCAATCTTAAAGCCCTTTGCAGGCTTGTATAGATTTGCATTGTCACCGTTACCAATAACATGTGCTACTCTTGTCATGTTCGCCAATAATCCTTAATCCA
>Ga0208644_1002561_pt1 | contig 14498 bp, 23 predicted proteins | sample VirMetDEL_Nov_18_FD_184517 | JGI IMG/M metagenome (GOLD analysis project Ga0208644, IMG submission 184517) | Aqueous microbial communities from the Delaware River and Bay under freshwater to marine salinity gradient to study organic matter... | ecosystem: Environmental > Aquatic > Marine >... | reverse complement strand
TTTTACTGTGCGGGAAATGCTAGACTTGTTAGAACCAGAAAGCATATCACGCAAGTCGCGCAGAAAGTTAATTGCTTTGCGCGTGCCTTTTACTCCCTCATTGAAGATCAAATCTTCAACGTGCTCCATGTGAGCATTTTTTGCTTCAATAATATATTGATTAAACTTTTTCATTAGTACAATTTCCCAAATGGTCCGAATCTTTGCCCTTTCTTAGCAGCAATGAAAACCATATCAGTCATAAACGCATCTCTCTTTTTCTTGGGTAATGAAACCAAAGAATAGAGAAAATCCATCTCCATTAATTTTGCTGTTGCAACATGTGGCTTTTTACTGTTTAATCCAGCAGTGATATTTTTTATAAAAATACTTTCAGCAGTAATTCCCGTATCTACGCCGGAAGATCTTAATTTTGCAAAAATCTTTTTATAATTGTTTTTTTGCGCCTGAAACTGTTTGGCGTTCTTTGGATAATTATTGTGATTATTGACAAACGACATTCTGTTTTCAGACATGAGTTTACCAACCATGTCTACTGGTGCTTTACCGACTCTTGCAGCTGATGCTCCTTTCTGAGTCGGTTCAAATTTTAAATTGGAAATTTTACTTGAGTCGTTTCCTTTAATTTGGAAATTATATTCTACACCATATCCAACAACAACTACTCTAGCGTCTTGCGTACCGAACTGATCTCCATTAAACGAAAGATCAACTTTCATAGAAGTTATATCAAATGTTAAATCTTCAGGCAGTGTTGCTTTATCAACATTGAATTCCTCATACTTTGCAACTTTGCCGCTAATTTTTTTCAGAGAAATACCAACCAACCTTCGACTTTGAAACATTTTTCTCAGGATTGCATTCAATTCCAGAATACTTTGCGTTGCGCTAGTTCCGGAAGTTGCTGTTTCAATATCTTTTATTACTTGTGTTTCGTTTTTTACCAACCAAATGTCAGCAGGGTTCCAAGTATCTTTTTGCGTAATTCCATATTTCGATGAAACTAATTTAGAGATATAATCCATGAAACCACCTTCGCGATTAAACTCGTCGAAAGATACTCCTGAAAATTCTTCTAGCATTTTTGCCTGTTGGGCGAAGTAACCTTGTAACCACTCAGCGTCTTCGTCAACCGCAGGATATATTTTGACAAGTTCATTATACTTTGGATCTTTTCTGATAGACTTCCAATCTTTATAATTGATATTATCTTTGATTGCGCGGCGAATAATCCATGCCGAACCAAGTTCTTGCATTCTAGTTGTCTTGGCATCAGCTGCGCCAGAAACGCCACCAGCAGATTTCTTAGCAGACTTTACAAATTTTATCTTATATCCAGCAATGTCAACAGTTAAATTACCGCGACTATTTGGAGAAACGCCGAGTATATTAGAAATATGTTCTATGTTGGATTGACTGGATTTTATCTGCCACTGAGTATTTTTTCCTTTGCTCCAATTTCCATCCGCGAAAAACAAATTGGATTCAGGTAATTTCTGTGTAAGTTCTCGATATGGTTTTTGTAAATCGGTTGGCGCGTATGATTGCGAACCAGCGATATCTAGTATGAATGCAGTTGCCATCAGTATCTCCGGATGTCGATTAGTTTTATCAACTATTTATTAAGCAACAATATCAAACCATTCCGGAATTGGGCGATGAGTCCAACGAGCAAACGATGCTTTCGCTTCTCGATAGTAATTGCGATATGAAGCAATAGAATCCCCTTCAACAATACATTGAGGATACTGCTTCATCGCTGGGGGAGGTTCGGTCATATCATGCATACCAGTACCGACCCAGATATTCTTGGGCGGGAAGCAAAGTATGCCACCGAGTTTGCGGTAACACTCATGAGTCTTCCTATAACGATATGTGTACTCATCAGCAAGTTCTGACCACAATTGATATAACCAAATATAGTTCGCCTGTGACTGACGCGCCCAGACGGCACTGGGATGGTTGACATGGCATGCTTTGTATATCTCGTCATCATACTTATCAAGACGCCAGCGTTTGATCTTACGACCATTCGCAGTCAGATCAGTATACGGTTCGCCATCAAGTACACGATGCGCAGTCGAAAGGAGTTGCGCATACTCGATACACATCTTCACAACGTGCTTGTCGCAGTGATACTGCGCACAAACTTCCCAGTCTTTAGATAGATAAAATATGTTCAAAATAAATTCACAACCATTGTCAACGTGAACAACAAAAGGGCGAGGGAAGAAACACAAAGAAATCCATATCCAATAAATTTAAAAATGAATCCTACAGATTTAGTGAACGCCCAGAAGAAAAATCCAATAACTGCTAACCAAAACAATACATGAATTATACCAACAGCAATTACTAACGATTCTAGCATTAGAATAATTTATCCATCACGTTTCGAATTTTCTCATCAATTTTTCGCTCGATGCGAGTATCGAGTTCTCGACTCCATCTTTGACTAGCATAACCACTGTATGTGTTTCTTCGTTCGCGTTGGATTCGAGAATACTGCCTTTCAATATACAGGTCATGCTCTCTTTTATAATTTCGAGTGCCGTCTGGGTGATACGCGCAGCAGATACCAGGAAGTTCTCTATAGTCAGTGTTGTTTCCATCGTATGAAACTCTGGTGCCTCGTATCAGAGGCACGTTTGAATTAACGTCAACATTCTGACTGCTGTTCGAACGTGCTGCTTCAGTCGCTGCGGCACCAGTCGCCTCAATATTTCGTTGGTCGGGCGTGCTAGTGTCGTGATAAGTTGACGGTTGTGAAGCGCATCCTACAGTAGATGCGAGTGCTATGATTGCGATTATTTGTTTCATTACGCTGCCTCCTTAATAGAAATTGCAGTCCAACCTTCGGGGTCGCACATCAAATAAGTGTTAGTATCGTGACAGAAAACAACGTCACCAACGCTCATTGAATGCATACGATTAGCGACGCGAGTCATCTTAGACTGGTCGCCGTATCCGTTGCCGACATGGAAGACTTCTTCAAGATTAGAGATGTCAGTCATCTCAGCGACAAGGTTATAGTGGTTGAACATCCAAGACTGGTAGTTTTCACTGCCTTCGAATTTGACGTCGCGGTGAATAGCGACCTCGGGGAACTCACGCTGAGCAACTTCCCAACCATTGGTGTTGACACGGTCAACTGCTTTGCTGGAAAGGTCGAACTGGTAAACTGAAAAACGCATATAGGGGTATCTCCTCAATCAATATAGTTATTATCCCCTATTACGATATCAAAGTAAAGTCGAAAAAACTCTAAGAAAATCAATAACTTACGTTAGATATTCCTCGCCCAGTCGTGTAAAAGGGTCAATTTTTCGTCTCCCCATCGCTCTATTTTGGAGATAACCAAGTAAATTCCTTTGATGGTATAGAATACCAAATCGAATACGGCGACGATTGGAATCATCACTACATAGAAAAGCATCAATCTCCACCACTTCCAGTTTTGTAATTGTATTTTCATAGTTATACTAATATGCTTTTTGTTTGTGAATCAGTTAATGGATAAATCTGTAGGAGTTTTTGAATTACATCAAATTCAGGTTTCAGATATTTCTTTAAATTGTTTCTTGCTAAAACAGAGAGCGCATCTTGCTTTAATTCTTTTGGAGTTTCTTGCATCAAAGGAACATTTTCAAATCTAATATATTTACGAATGTCTTCTTCGATTGTGTCATAACAAATCACTCCATGTATTTTCTCTCTAGTAATATGATCAAAAATATTTTTAAAATGATATCTGTAATTTAAATCAACGAAGATGATGTTGGAAAGTTCTTTCGCCTTTTCTTCATTCAAATCTCCATCATATAATTCTTCTGCTAGATTAGACAAACTGCCATATTTTTGTAAGATTGCTTTGTCTGCGTCAGGATACCATGTATCAATTTTTCTATAATTAAAAACACTGAACAATCTTTCTATCGGGTTTCTCAGTGCAAATAAAAATTTATGATCTTTAGAGTAATCTGGTTCTCTACAGTGAGTGATAATAGTTTCATTAAAATTTTGTTTTATCCATTCAGAATTTAACAAACAATGGTGTATTGTTGTTCCTCCGGTTTTAGGGACATGAACAAAATTAATAATAGACACTATTTCTCCTCGTTGGTTTCTTCCACATCTTCGGACACAGAGATTTCAGAGATCTCAATAGTTCCTGTATTACTAATTGTAACCATATCAAAACTTTGGCAATAGTCGTCATCCCAATCAATATTACAATCTGATGCTTCTATAACAAAATCTCCGCCATATTCAATATTATATTCATCATAAGATGCGCTATCGGTGAAACCATGTGTTTCAAATTCATAATAATTATTCATACCATCAAACGATATAAAATCTGATGATTTAGATTTTTGATCATGGACATAAAGTTGAATAATCGCGTAATGTAAGATCTTCATCAGATCTTTCCTTGATTCTTCGAAGGTTCCTTTACGACCATATCGTTTTGCGTATTTGATTACATTGCCAAGACAAAATCCTGTACCATGACCACTGTCGATAATGATATCAGTTGCTTGATATTTGTCAGTAGCATAATGCTGATCATATGTACTGTTTATATACTCTTTCAGTTCTTCAATTAATTTGTCTTCATTAAATTTATATTCAATCATCTGTCACCACTCCATACTTAATGTGTTTATACCATAATCTTTCATGAGCATAATATAATCCAAACTTAATAATTAAGTCAATCATAAACACTGCGCCTATTGCTTTTGGAGGCAATCCAAACAACCAAGCAATAACTGCTGTTGTAATACTTGCAATGATTCTCCAAGTAACTGCTTTCGCTAAATGACGTTTGGATTGTATTTTATTTTTCATTGTCAATATACTTAGAAACAACTTTTACAAGTTGTTCATGCGTGTCATTAAACCACTGACATACATGATAATTATATTCTTGTTCGTTCAAGGGAACATATATTTCATTAGTGTCTAGGAACCTTCCAAATTTAATAGTGTCCATCCACACTACAAAATCTGCTTCAAATTCTTGCCGTGTTTGCGGAGTTGGAGCAACAAAGTCTGCAACGCAAATTTTACCTGCCTTTACAATACCGTCTGCCAAATATCTCATGCGTTGCGCTTGTCTAATTCTGCCTCGAAAAGTAAAATCCCAATCGTTGTACTCGTTTCGAATTGCATCAGCATTAATATGTACTGCGCCAAGTAATTTTGCCAGTGGTGTTGCGAGTGTAGTTTTACCGCTTCCTGGCAATCCGCATATTAATATTTTCATTTTGTTTTTGCGTTTTCTATTCCAAATGGTTCAGACACAGATTGAGATAATTCTTCAATTATTTTATCCTCGCGCTCGCGGGATAAATGTTTATTAATAACTTTATGAAGAAGTCCTCTTTTCATTAATTTATTAAATTTCTTAGAAAGTTTTTTCATTTTAAATCTCGACAATTTCAACAACAGTTTCTTTAATAATATCTTCCCACTCATTATTTTCCATACACAGAAGATATCTATCAGACAATTGATTATTGAACACTGCGGGGAGAGTACCCTCGCGGACACATTCTTCTCCCGTTATCCAATGTTTGAAAGTTATTTTAACTTTTCCAAGATAGGCAGCGCTGTTTATTTCCATGTATCAAATACCGTTTTATCTACACGTTCACGTTTGAGTCCGACACCAAAATCTGTATTATCCATGACAGGTTTGTCATCAATGCTGGGTAAAATAGATTCTTGAGTCTCAGCATTATATAGTTTCATTCTAGATCTATCAACTCCGACAACGAATCTACGATGCATTGCAGGATCGCCATAACGGTTCTTGAGTTGCTTTACCATTATCTGGTTTACTGATTCAAGTTCTTCAGAGGAGATGGCAGCGATCATGAAGTCGGCGGTTGCGGGTAGACCAAATGATTCTGATGTGTCTTCAAGTCCCACGTCCGACGATGTGAATCCTGTACGGTTTGTCTGCGTTGCGGTAAAAATCGGGAGATTGTTTTCAACGGCAAGTCCTCTCAGTTCTTCGGCGATTGCTTTGACATAAGTGTAGGTGTTTATGCTACCACCCATCTTCATTCGAGAAGAGACACACAGGTTCAGATAATCGACAAAGATAATATCAGGTGTAAACTTTTTCTTCAGTTTCAATTCATTCAGCAGGTGACGAAAGTGCCCTGCTCCAACAGAGGCAGTAGGATACTCTTTGATAACCAGTTTGCCTTGTGTCTTTTTACGAATACGATCGATCTTGGTATCGAATGTTTGCTTAGGATACGTCTCCAGTTCATTTAAAGGAACATCCATTAGATTAGCATCGATGCGCTCAGCGATACGTTCCTCTGCCATCTCTAGAGTAATGTACAGAACGTTCTTACCTTCCATTAGGTTCGCTGCAGCAAAGTGACACATCATCAGTGTTTTACCAACGCCAGTGCCAGCAAGGATTACGTTCAGAGTTTTACGAGGCACACCACCGCGAGTGATAGTATTCAGAAGGTCAATGTCAAAAGGCATTCGCTCAACTTTCTGATGGTAGAAGTCATATCGCGCTTCATAATCTTCAAGGAAGTCATGACCGATATGTGTATCGAACGACACTGACAATGCGTCTGAGAGGATCTCAGGGAGCGCACCTTTGTTCTTTTTAGAATTACCTTCGATAACCTGAATGGACTCCATGATTGCGTTGTAGATCGCTTTATCTTGACACCACTTTTCAGTTTTCTCAGACAACCAATCTACATCGGACTCTAATTGTATCAGTCGAGTAATCAACTCAAGACTGTAGTCGTAGTTATCCTGATTAACATTGAGATTGTCCAACTCAATCTTAAGAGCATGTTGAGTCGGGGGATTATTGTACTCGTTGAAGTAATCAACGATCAGTCGGAAGACTGTTACGTTTGAGTGACTAAAATATTCTTTCTTTAAAAAGGGGGATACGTTTCGTAGATAGGTTTCATTATTCAATAGATTCGATAGAATCATTTCTTCAATATTGACTTCAGTCATTTTTACTCACTTTTACAGTTTTAATACCAGATTGATCTAAGAACTTCCAACCACAACCTTTCGTTGCTTCGTAGAAGTTTCTATAGTATACTACGGATATCCCTGCTTGGTAAATACATTTTGCGCATTCAATACAAGGAAAGTGTGTTACAAATAGAGAAGCACCTTCGCCTGACTCAGACGAACGAGCAAGTTTCATCAGCGCATTCATTTCGGCATGTATGACTTCTGGTTTCGTTTTGACTATCTGAACAGGTCCATTGAGATCATCATAATCTATTGTCTCAATATCTTCACACTCGTTGTCCCAACCAGCTGGCGTGCCATTGTATCCAATGCTTATAATCCGATTGTCCTTTACAATGACACAACCGACCTTCAGTTTCTTTGCCGTACTCAGTTTGGCAAATCTTTCGGCGACGTCCATGTAGGCACTAATAAATTTATTTTTCATCATGATATAAACTTCAATAAATTTTTTTCTTGTAAAGAATAATTTTTCAATAATAATTCTTTACGATTATGTTCATCTTCCCTATACTTTTTACTGGAATGCATCGTGTAGGTTAAATCCCAAACCGTCTGTTCCCAACCCTGATACATTTGTTTCAATTTGTCATTACTATTATAAGTGATCATAGTTTGACAGTCAAGACTATTCACTTCACCAAGAAATCTATAATGATCAAAATCTAAATGATGCGCACCCTTTTTACCGTATAGAAATGAGTTGATGTCATAGGGTGGATCGAGAAACATAAACGTGTTCGGCGTTACATTCTCAAACAACGAAGTGTAATCATCGTTAGTTATTTTCCAATTAGAAATGATACGAGAGTATGCGATTAATTTATTGATACCTGCTTCGCTGAAATTAGACTTCGAGGCAGCATCAGAGAAACCTGATGATTCGCCAAGACCAGAGAAAGAACATTTATTGCAAACGTAGAATCGCCAAGCAATCTCGAGCATATCAGTTTGCTCAGCAATTGTTTCACGGCAATGTAAGAATAGTTCTTTATGAGAATTTTCTTTCATCGCTTTACTTTTTTCAAAATAAAGTTTTTCTTGAAGGTCAAGGCAGTGATCGCGCAGAGTTATCCAAAAGCAATACAGATTGTAATACTTGTCATTTACCCAGACAGGAATTTCAGGAAATTGCTGGGCAAAGGCAAGAGCGCAACTACCACCACCAAGAAATGGTTCGCGGTATTCTTCTATTTGACTTGGAAGATGTTCATCAGAAAAGAAAAATTTAGTTGCGCGAGACTTGCCTCCTGGATAACGCAGAGGTGTTTTGAACTTAACCTTCGATGTACTCATCAATCTCTTCATCAGTGATAATCGCGCTGTGGGCAACTTGATATCTTTGGTTGATATAATTTTGAAATGCCTCGTCTTTTAAAATAGGGATCCAAAACTCTGAGGAATTCGTTTCCTTAGCACGAAACTTTTTATCTTCAACTTCACCTGTTGATGTATTGACGCGAGAGTACCAACCGTTGCTGGGTTTTACTACAAAGTGTCCATCAAGCGCAATGTCTAGCAAACCAGACCAACGAGATATTCCACCTTCATGTGTAACCGTGACAGGAATCTTAGATTTTTCTCGAACATAACGGGATTTCTCTACATTGATGATAAAGTGATACCCTGTTATCTCAGTACCAACTTTCTCTTGTTGACGACCAATGATGTAGATATTATCAGCAGAGTAATAAGAACCAGTACCACCGCCGACAATCGCTTTCGGGAACATACCGATTTCCATATAGGTGTGATTGACCACAACCATAGGAATATCTTTCATTGTCAGGTGCGGAGTAACCATGCGAAACAGAGACTTGATCTGTTTTGCGCGAGTCATATCAGCGGCAGACTTCTCGCTGAGTGCGTCTTCAACTTCTTTCTTTGATGCAAGATTACCAATTGAATCAACGATGATGATTACTTTATCATCTCGTTCAATCTCGTTCAGTTGTCTCATTACATCGAATTTGAGTTGTTCCACATCAGTGATAGGAGTGTGAAGAACCCTATCCATGGGAATACCAAAAGAATCAAAATAACTTTGCGGAGTACCAAACTCCGAGTCATAAAATAACAATACAGATTCTTCATATTTCTCCAAATATGCTTTCGCCATTAACAAACTGAAAGCAGTTTTAAAATGTTTTGATGGACCAGCCCACATTGTTAATCCTGGGGTCAGTCCACCATCCAATCTACCTGAGAGAGCAATGTTCACGACTGGAATAGAAGTCGGAATCATATCTTTTTGTGTAAAGAATTTTGATTCCGAGAGAATCGCAGTTTCTTTGATAGTCGAGTTCTTTTTAAGTTTAGCAAGTACGCTCATCGTATATCCTCAATTGACGTTCTAAGCAATTTATAAACACATTATACAATATTACTACAGAAATGTCAACTCAAATTATGACCATCTGTATTAGTATTTGTTTGAATATCAACATCTTTCAATATCTCTTCTTCAGTCATTACTTGAATGACTCCCCGTTTTTTCAAACCAACATTACCAGCAATGATCATTACGATTGCCAAGGGATCAAATACACATACAAGTAATATAATAATCCACCTAACAGCACTGTCGAAATACTCAGACGCACGATCTTCTCCATAAACTAATTCTGCAATATATTTGAGCGGACCGATTTCTGCTTCAAGTTCAAGTTGTTGACGTTGGAGCGGAGCGAGTTCATCGGTGAGTTCTTCGATAGTATCATACGCTTGAGAGATTGCCGTGTTGAGCGATTGCCTTTCTTCGGATTGAGACTCCCTAACTGCAATCGCACCATCAGGTCCCCGTATTCTATCGTATTCTTGTAATATGGAAACCGCATCATCAAGTTGACCGAGTACGAGTTGGGAATCACTGATGATACCATTTTGTCGATCAATCCTGCGTTGTATCGCTTCAATTCGTATTTCATTATTTCCTCCCTGATTAATAGTTTGTTCTACATGCGCCTTCGATAGATATCCGAAGATACCCATAGAAGTGATGAATACAAGAGTCATAACTGCTGCGACCATGTATGAACGTATTAAGAAGGGTGCTATAGACCACTGCCTGTATATCCAAGAGGCAGCAACAACCTTCGAAAATTCAAGTGTAGTTGCCATCACTACAACTGACCAATATGCGCCAGCAAAAATAGTTGCTAGACCAATAATTGAAAAAAATCCACCTACACCTGTTAATAACAAACCCATCATCAAAACTAGATGATTGATGTTCATTTTTTACTCCAAGTTTTCTTCTAAGTTTTCTTTAATAAAAATACCGTCAACCATTTGACCTTTTCTGTCTTTAATATCGTTGTATGCTTGAACAACACATTCTGTGATAGAGATACCATTTCTCTCAGCAATGTTTGCCAGTATTACTATGCAATCTCCAATATCATCACGAATGTCATTACCTTTGCAAACATTGTCCGACAACTCTCCTAACTCTTGAATGAGTTTACAGACCTGATCTTTATCAGTAGCACCTTCAATTAAATTTCTATCATAATGCCATCTTTTGATCAGTCCTAGTGTACCGCCCAATGTTATTGGATCTTCTACAATATAATCACTCATGTATCAATTCTCCTAAAAAACAAACAACCAAACACAGAATATTCCAAACCACATAAATGCGGATATTACAATCGCATTCATTGCACCACGCAATGCATTTAATCCATCATCTTTCATATATTAATCCCAACTAATGTATGGTCTTGCATCACCAGTTCCGTTCCATCTTATTTTGCAACCACATTCCTCTATGATTGGTAAGACTGCCGTTAAGTTCTCTACACCTTCATCGCTGCCGTCGAAACAGAAAGAAGATCCATCTATGTCCTCTGGTTTTAAACAAACAAATCCTGACACTGATAGATCAAAGTCTTTACTCGAATCATAATCTTCATGAATGTAACCAACACCTTCACAGTCGGGACACTCATTGCCTTCTTCAGTCAAACCATCGCCATCACATTTCTCGCAATCAATGCAGTCAGGTTCATACTCGCAATCCTGTGAATGATTGAAAAGCACTTTTGCCAAATTCACCTTCTCACCATTCTTAAACTCATAGGGCACTGCATCCCATGCACAAGTCTGACAACATGGTAGATTCCATCCAACATACCATCCCTCTGCTTCCAATCTTTCTTTTAATTTGTCAAAACCATTCATATTTTAATCTTCGAGAATTGACATCAATTTTAATTTGAAATTATTAATTTTGTCAACTCGATCAGGCCAAAGAATATATTCTTTTTCAGGAGACTGGGCAAGATTATTCAACAGAGGTTGCATTGCTTTGTATAACAACTGCGCTTTATCTCGCCATTGCTCTGCTTGTGCTTGCCATTCTCCAGCAGTGCTTTCTGCCTGAGTTACAGTAAGTTGTATTTGTTGTACTGCTTCCAATTCGTCTTCATCAACTAAAGTGAATCCGAAATCGAAGTCTCCTAAGTCTAGTGCTTGTTTTATTTCTGTCATTTTAGAACCACCGCTAATAGTATTGCAATTAAAAGTATATTTGTGAAGGCAATTTCAACTGCTAAAATTGTGTGATACCAAACCCATCTTGCCTTATAAACTTCTTGAACGTGTTCGTTATCCCCGCCAGGGAGTTTCTCCATTATTGTTTTGTCAACAACATTTTTCTCAAGATCTTTTTTTTCTAAACTTTTGATGATGTCGTTAAACCAATTCATCAGAAAAAATCCTCAAGCGAAGTTCGCTTCTCAGCAGACCAACCAATCACTGATAGAATAGTGTTCATTGGTTCGAGATATCCTTTTGTAAATTGAGTATCATAATCGATGTACTCGTCTAATCCAAACTCCAGAGGAAGAGATCCCGTAGATGCGATAACCTTGTCTTTTAGCGGGTTTGGAACTTTCAGATAACAAAACTTGATCTTTTCACCGTCTTTAATTTCTTCATATTTTTTTGTAAGACCATGTTTATTTAGTAGATGATTATATAGTAGAACACCCTTGACTTGAATCGGCGTCGCCTTCTTGTAGATCGTTTGAGGATCAGCATATGACTGAGGATAACGGCGACCATCGCTAGTTGTTTTCCATGTAGTTAAATTTACCCCTCGAGGAAATGCAACTTGCTCAAACGCCAACTGATTAAACTCTTCACGGATCTGCGCAATATATTGTTGAGTTGTTTTCTCATCGGTGTTCATAATCAACTGGATTGTTTGCTTAATGTAGTCGCGGATAACGGCAGGAGTAGAAGAACGAATCGCCTCGATGCCCATGATCTTGAGTTTTGGTTCATTATACCGAACACCTTCACTATCCCACACGTTCATCATGTATCGTTTCTTAGCAGTCCAGATTGCCTTGTCGCCAATGTTCTCACGCTTCATGATCATCTTTTGACTGTATGCATTCATGTAATCTTTGAGTTCATCGTAGCATCGACTGATATACGGTTCAATCTTTTCGCTCGCAATCTTGTCAAGAAAGTCGATCGGATTGTCAGGATTGATTCGCTTAATCATTTCATCAAAAGAAATATACACTGAGTCAGTATCAACCGCAACCACATAGTCAGAATTAGTGCCCAGGATTTTGTTCAGATAATCGTTGAGTTTGCTCTCGATCCAACGAATAGATAATTGCCCAGACATTGTAATCGCTTCCGCGTTTTCTTGTTCGAACCAACGGAAGTATTTGTTAGCGATCGCACCATAAGCAGAGTTCAGTAGAATCTTCAACGCATACTGCATGTTATGATTACGCGATATCTCTCGCGCAAGTTCAGAGGAAGGATTCGTTTGATATTCCTGCTGTGCTGCAATCATTTTCTTTTTGTACTTCTTACGATCATCATACATTTTTTCCATCAATGTAGACAGGAAACCTTTTTTATCTTTACGATAAAATTTGCCGTTGGCAGTTACAGTCATATCAAGATCGATCAACGGAGAGGTGTCGATTGATTTACTGAGGAATGCATCAACGCTCGCGCGACCTGCAATAACGCCAAGATCATTTACCTCGCGCCCACGTGCACGTGTGTCAGGCGAGATGTTATATTGCATAATAAGGTGCGGATACAGACTGTTCAAATCAAAGGACATAATCCAATTGTGCATACCAATCTGTGGTTCTTTTACGAAACCGCCTACAATCTGCTGAGAAAATTCTGGCACATGTTTCTTCGTAGGAATCACTACGTTTTGATCCATGAGATAGTTATGTATAATTGTATCCCAGATCGTGAGAGTTGTCAATCCATCTTCGAAGTTACAACCTGAGTCATAAGTCAACGCAAAGATCACATCCAAATATCCGAGGTGCTCTTCGAGCATGAAGATCAGGTCAACGTCGCGGATATTATATTCGATGAACTTTTGATAGTCCTCTTTGTACAGAGTGTGTAGATTACCATGCTCGGAATAGTCTAACTTCTTTTCACCGAGCTCAAGTTCACAGATGTAATCCAACCGATATGACTCGCGAGGTTGTAGTCGAAACTTTTTATACACGGCAAGATAGTCAAGATGCGCGATACCATACAGTTCGTAACCAATATTCTTTTTTGTGCCAATTGTTACGCTGTACTGCCGTAAACGACCCCAAGGAGACATACGCGAAACGCTCTCCTCGCCAAGGACTTTACCGATGCGATGCACCAGATAAGGAATGTCGAAGAACTCAGTGTTCCAACCAGTGAGTACATCGATGTCCATAGATTCCCAAGTCTTAAGAAACTTGCGAAGTAGGTGCGCTTCGTCCTTACACTTCAGATAGTAGACATTCTTGTCATTCGATACGAAGTCGCCGCAACCGATAACAACAGTTAGATTGCGCCTCTTCATTGTAATTGCTGTGACTTCTTTCTCGGCAACGTCAGGTTCTGGGAAACCATCATCAGAGGCAACCTCGATGTCGAGGGAAACGATATTGATCTTACTGGTGTCAGGGATTATATTTTTGTAGCGATCATAAATAAATGTGTATGCCCAACGATCGTAACCATAAATAGAAAACCCATCGACCTCCTCATATTTTTTAATGAAATCTTTTGCCTCATAAATATTATGAAAGTCATGTGGTTTGACAGGATTATTATGCACATCTACGAAACCAGTTGGTTGTTTTGATGGAACAAACAACCTTGGTTCATAGGTGTACTGCTTGTGTATTCTCTCGCCGTCTTCATCAAAACCACGGACAAAAATATGATTGCCGTGATTGAAGACATTTGTATAGAATCCAGTCATTAATATCACCTCACAACTATTTTAAAAGTATACCATATAAGGGTAGGAATGTAAAGATGAATCGTGAAAATGTTTTTAATCAACTGAAGATAGATGAAGGAGTTGTTCATGAAATTTATTTGGACCATCTTGGGTACGCAACCTTCGGAGTGGGACATCTCGTGCTTGAGTCAGATCCAGAGCATGGACAACCAGTCGGAACTCCAGTTTC
>Ga0208644_1002557_pt1 | contig 14521 bp, 17 predicted proteins | sample VirMetDEL_Nov_18_FD_184517 | JGI IMG/M metagenome (GOLD analysis project Ga0208644, IMG submission 184517) | Aqueous microbial communities from the Delaware River and Bay under freshwater to marine salinity gradient to study organic matter... | ecosystem: Environmental > Aquatic > Marine >... | reverse complement strand
CCAGCGGTGAGTTCAACCGGTGCTGAGCTCATGGCTGCTCCAACCAACACCAGCCCAGAAGCCCCAAGGCCGCTCTTTGTTCCTGTGGCGAATCGCGGCGAGTTGCTCAATATCTCGATGGAGGTCACCCAAGTGATACCGCTCTCAGTTCACATCTATGACCTCTTCTTAGCTGAGGTGACACCATGATTGATTCTCAACATGGGCGGCGCGTCTTCGCTCTCCAAGTCGCTGGCCTTGAATATCGCTATCACAGCAACACCCCACCAACATCGAGCAATCTGGACTCAACGATCACCACAGGAATCAATTACATTGATTTAGAAGGCTTGGTGAGTGTGAGCGACTTCAGCGCCTCAGTGGACCCCAGTGGCGGCGTCGCTGAGTATGACGCGATCACGCTCACACTGGCGATTGATAAAAGGCGCGGCGGCGTTGGTGACGCTGGCATTATCTTTGGCAGGTGTGGCGCTCGCTCTAGTGTGGTGAGGTCTCAGCTTTCAGCTTCAGCTTCTCGGGATGCTGTTGTCTTCAGCACAAGCTCTGACCTGTCCTCTTTGACCTTCCCTCGCCTCATGCACATAGGCGCTGAGACTGTGAGAGCGGCATCAGCAACAACAACAAGCGTTAGTGTGGCGCGAAGCGTTGGGGGAACACCGCGTCAAGCTCACGCCGTTGGCTTGGAGGGCTCATCAACACCAGAGCTCAGCGACACCATCACCACATTCAGAGGGCGATTGGCTAAGCTGTTCATGGCTCACCGTTATCCATCAGGCTCCACGTCAGATTACGTTGAGGTATGCAATGGATTCATCAGTGAGTCGCCTTATATTGAAGAGGGTGACACGGTCTCAATCTCAATGCTCCCTCTCACCGCTCTCATTGATACCTCATTGGCCGACAAGGGGATTGGTCAGACTCGACTCCTCCAAGGCTATCATTATTATGACGGGTTCAACGGCTCTGGCTTAGAGTACATCCTGAGAATTGGGGCAGCTCCTCAGAGCTCTAATGAGTTCATCGAGTTAGCTCCTGACACAGCCTCATCAATTACCGCGTCAACGTTTCAGCTCATCGTTAATAATCAGAGCGGCGGCGCAAATCTCCTCGATGACTTTGACCCCAGCTTAGCCGCTGGCCCAGACGCTGACGACTTCATAGAGGAGCACCCACGATTTCCCAAATTCAGGAGGCAAGAGGATTTCCAAAACTCAGATGAGGGAGTGTTCACCACAGCGCTGAGCTATAGCGCGGCGATTCCCGGCTATGTGGTCAACGCAGACTCAACGCCCAACAACGCACTCTCCGCCGGCCAGATCTCAGCGACTGATTCACTCAGGCTCAATCTTGGTAAGGCTGAGCTCAAACAACACTCGCTTGGAGTGGGTGAGGTTAAAGAATGGCCAGCGGTCATCAATGACACCTTAGAGAGTGATGGCCCATCGAGCGCTTCAGGTTATAGCGGCGGCGTTGCTAAATGGAGGCTCACGCCAGATCATCAGGTAAAAGTTGAGAAGCTCACAAGCTCACCGTTTAGCGCTCAGCTCGCCTTATTCACGACCAGATCAACACTGATATGGGCGCGTGATACTTTGGGCATTGCTCGACCAAGAGCTTGGAGCGCTGAAACCTCAACGCTTGAGCTCCCTGACGTCTCACGCTTGGTCTACCCATTCCAATATTTCATGAACACCAATGGGCGAGTCTTCCAACAGTTTGGCGAGGGCGCTCCAAGGATGTGGTTTGGTGTGGTCGCTGATGGCACAAACCTGAGCGGCTCGCGAGAACTGCCACAACCGCCGGCGGCGTATTATCAGCAGTATGAGAGCGTGATTCTGGTTGAGAATTCGCTGGGCCTTCCCAGCTCCCCAACCTCTGACCTTTATGATGTGGTCATCAGATACTACGACCTTGAAGAAGAAGCGGAGAGAGAGCAGGTCTTCACATGCACCCACGAGTCAACGGCGAGCTTTGGAGGTTCCACAGTGGGCGTTCTCCTGCACATCAGCGATTCAAACAACTTCCCTCTCAACTTCTCCTTTGGGGATTGGCCTGACCAAGATCGAGCGCTGATCTTTAGGGGTGGGCAGCTGACCAGAGAGAGACCCGGTGAGGCGTTGCTCAAACTCTTAGAGTCAGGTGGTGGCGGTCGCATCAACGGAACCTATGACACCTTGGGAGTTGGGCTCAATCTCGACTCATCCCATATTGATGAAGACTCATTCTTAGCCGTTGACTCAGCGGCCTCGCTGCCGGTCACCGGCAACCTCTTTGGGGATGGTCAAGACGTTAAGGGGATCGTTGAGGGTATCCTCAAAATGTTGGGCGCTGTGATTACTATGGCGCGTGATGAGAGCACCGGCTTAAGTCGGCTCACTTTAGTGCCAGTGGGCTTCGAGAAGAGCGCGGCCACTGTCGCAACTGTTGAGGCTGGTGATTGGATTGCTGACCCTCCACCATATTGGGGAATTTATGAAGACATCGTTACTCAGGTGGTCTTCCGGTATGACTATAATCAAGGTGAGCAGGATTATGAGAGTGAGCTGATCTTCAACAATCAAGAGGCCATCTCTCGCTATGGTGGCGAGCGCTCGAAGATCACCATTGAAGTGCCTGGCGTGAGTTCGCTGATCTTTGGGCGGGGAGCTGCTAACGCCTTCTCATACTTCCTTCCAACCTCATCGAGGATCTTCAACTTATTGAGCAATCCACTGAGAACGTGGACCGGTGAGATTGGGACTGGCCAGAGCGCCTATATGGACGTGGGCGCTTATGTCAAAGTAAGCTCACCACACCTCAGAGGCTATTCAGACTCTTATGGCGTGACTGATGGAATCGGCATGATTCGGGCAATCAGACAAAGCCTAGAGGGGGAGGGTTGTCAACTGGAGATAATCAACACTGGGCTGGCTCCAGTGAATTGGAACAGCGCGGCGCGTGTGAGCTCAATCACAAGCCCCACAGCCATCTTAGTTGAAACCAACGCCTTCACCTCATCAGGGTCTGATGTCAGCTTTTTCAGCGCTGGCGATGTCGTCCAGCATCTGCCCAAAGGTGACCAAGACAACCCAAGCGTGAGCCTCACCATTGACTCAATTTTGGGCAGCGAGATTACATTTACCACAGCTCATGGAATCTCCAACATCAATGGTACCATTGAGCCGGTGACTTATGCAGCTGCCTCCACCACTCATAGGGAAGACGCATATTTAGCCGACATCAACAACATCATCAACGTCACCATTGCAGCACAGGAGTTTAACTGATGCCAACGAAGACCCAACTTGAAGACCGCGTGACAGCGCTCGAAAACGAAGTCAGACGACTTCAAAGAGCTGAGCGCCAAGCAGCGATGAACCTGCCACAGATCAAAGAGCGCGAGCTTGATAACCCTGAGGCGAGCTGGAGCCCTGCCGCTCAGCAAGCCTTAGGCCGCGCTCTCTGTGAGTGGGATCAAGTCATCAAAGATCCCGATGCCGAGATTGACCGATATATCAGGTCAAGAGAAGGCCTTGGTTGGAGCTGGTCTGATGAGTACACAAAGAACGGCCAATTTGCTTGGTGTGGAGCGTTCGCCGCGTTCTGCTGGACTCAGGTTAAATTCCCGATTCGTCAAAAGATCTTCCCTAGCTGCTACCGGCTCTATGAGCAATGGAGCAACACGGCGCGACGAATCAAAGACCCCAGCAACATGCTCCCGGGTGACATTGTGGTTATCAGCACAGTCAACGGCGCTAAGTGGGGTGATCACATCACTCTGTGTCATGAAGCCCCAAACGGCGGTGGCTCTTATGAGGCGCTCGAGGGCAACGCGAAAGGCACACTGGGCGATGGTTCCACAGGGGAGGGAGTCATCAAGCAGACTCGACCGCTCAGCCGAGTCATGTTCGTTTATCGTGTCCTCGAGGAGGATCTAGACGTATGAGCGAGAAGAAGAAGAAACGGACGCTGGTCCAAATGTTTGGCGGTCGCAAGTCTATGGCCTTTTATGCTTGCCTCGCTTGTATGATGACCCTCGCATTAATGGACAGAGCACAGGTGCACATCCTGAGCTTGATTGATACACTGTTCTTAGTCTATGCCGGAGCGAATGTCGCAAGGGCGAGCGTTACGAAAACTGATGATAAAGAGGAGTCTTAAATGAGTAAGCTTGGAGTAAGCGACCCAACTAGCGCGGGCGCTGTGGTATGTTGCTTTGATGCCTCAGCGGTCAACAACACTGATTTCAACAACCTGACCTCAGCAAGCTTTTATGATCCCTCCACTGGGTCACAGCTCACTGACGGTCTTAAGTTCGCTTATCTGGGTGTGGCGAGCGCGAGTAAGTTTCATCTCGCGTTTAGGTCCATGAATCCAGCAGATACAGCGACTAACACCGATGGTGTCATTACATCTTTTGGCGGCTTTGACCTCGATACTCAGGCAATTGCCGCCGGTCTCAACATCACCACAGTGAGCTACAAGAAAACTGTAGCGACAGATGATTTGCTGGTTTATGCCGGCTTCAACTACTGATCGAAAGGCTTAGCTAATGGCAGTTTCTTTTTCCACACCCAGCGCGGCAGCGGCTTCAACTGACACGCTTGACAGCGTCACCACCAGAGGAAGCACAACAACAAACTCTATTCAAGTTGGTGGCGTAAACGTCGCCGGTAACTATGCCCTGCCTACCGCAGACGGGACCAACGGCCAATTCCTCCAGACTGATGGTTCAGGCTCTGTTAGCTTTGCCTCAGTGAGTGTCACCGGTGGCCTCACTTACAAGGGCAGCTATAACGCGGCCACCTCAACACCATCGCTTGTCACAGCGCTTAAGGGTGACTTCTATATCATCTCAGTGGCTGGCTCATTGGCCGGTGTTAACCTCGCTGTAGGTGATCACATCGTTTTTAATCAGAACGCGGCCAACCCAGTAACGTCAGCTATGTTTGACGTGATTGATAACAGTGAAGCCGACACGCTTGACAGCGTCACCACCAGAGGGAGCACCACTGCTAACTCTGTGCAGGTGGGTGGGCTCAACGTTGCTGGAAATTATAACCTCCCAGCGGTTGATGGCTCCAACGGTCAAGCGATCACTACCAACGGTTCAGGGACGCTCTCATTTAGCACCGTCCTCACTGATGTGGTACAAGACCCATCTCCTCAGCTTGGTGCGCCGCTCGATGTCAATGGCCAAGCGATCACAAGCGCCTCCAATGGTGACATCACGCTTAACCCTGATGGGACAGGAGAGATTCAGCTTGGTGCTGACCTCATCCCTGATGCTGACGCAACCCACACTATTGGGTCAGAGAGCGAGCGCTTCATCAGCGCTTACACAGATCTCAACGGAGCCATCAGATTCAAGGCTAAGAACGACAGCGGCGGCGTTATCAATAAGGGCCAGGTTGTCTATATCAAGGGGATCTCAGGGACGGTTCCCACTGTGGGCTTGGCTCGAGCAAACAGCGCGGCAACTATGCCAGCTTTTGGTTTGGCGTTGGCGAGCGCCAATGATCAAGCAGAGATGCAGATCATCACGTTTGGAAATCTGACAGACGTGAACACAACCACCTATAGCCTCAGCCTCAATGATACTGTGTTTGTCAGCGCGGCCACTGCTGGAGCGCTCACCAACTCAGCGCCAGCAGGTGAGGCTAACCTCATCCAGAATATTGGGCGTGTTATTCGCGCTGATGCCTCCGCCGGTATAATCAAGGTGGGCGGCGCTGGCCGAAGCAATGCCACCCCAAATCTTGATGATGGCAAGATCTTTAAGGGTAACGCCTCGAACCAAGCTGAGTCAGTCGCGCTCTCTTCTGTCGCGTTGAGCTCGCTCAATGATGACCTCAGCTATTTAGAGCCAGCAAATAACCTGAGCGATGTTAGCAGCGCCTCAGCCGCTCGAACTAACTTGGGCTTAGGGACGGCCGCAACCCAAGACATTGGCACGACTGCCAACGATGTGGTCCAGCTTGATGGTTCAGCGCGTCTTCCTGCTGTTGATGGGTCACAACTCACGAACCTCCCAGCAGCTGCTGGCTCATTATTAGCGTCCAATAACCTGAGCGATGTGGCGAACATCTCAACATCTAGAGCTAATCTAGGCTTAGGGAATGCTGGCCTTTACAACGTAGGCACAGCGGCCTCAAACGTCGTTCAACTTGATGGTTCAGCGCGTCTTCCTGCCGTTGATGGGTCACAGCTCACGAACCTTCCAGCAGCCGCCGGCGCTCTCCTCAGCGCCAATAACCTGAGCGATGTGGCGAACATCTCAACATCTAGAGCTAATCTAGGCTTAGGGAATGCTGGCCTTTACAACGTAGGCACAGCGGCCTCAAACGTCGTTCAACTTGATGGTTCAGCGCGTCTTCCTGCTGTTGATGGGTCACAACTCACGAACCTTCCAGCACCGGTTGAGAGCGATACACTTGACAGCGTCACCACAAGAGGCTCAAGCACCACTAACTCAGTATCTACGGGGCATCATACGCCATCGAGCGCGGGTTCATATGATTTGGGGTCAACTGTCGCTGAGTGGAGGAACCTCTACTTAGCAGACAACTCAAAGATTGTGATGGGACTGGATCAGGATGTAGAGCTGATCCATGACCCTGATGATGGGCTGATCTTGGATCTAGGTGTGGCCGACGAGTCCAATGACCCACAGCTTCAACTGAGGTCACAAACAACCGGCGCATTCGGACCACGAATGACATTCCGAACAGACAGCGCCTCACCGGCGGCTGGGGATCGAGTTGGGACATTTTTATTCCAAGGTGAAGACAGCGGCAGCGGCGCTCAAGACTATGCAGAGATCCGTGGACTTATCCAAGACCCCACAGCGGCCAATGAGGTGGGCAAGTTATCGCTATTAGCTTGGCCTTCAAGCGCTAACGCCAGAGGGCTCCATGTTCAGGGGATCCCCAGCGTAACAAGTGGCGCAAAAGTCAATATTGATCATGACGGCAACACATACGGCCTACACCTTAACAATGTGCTGGTTGAGGCTACAGCGGCAGAGTTAAGCCTATTGGACGGCGGCTCAACTGTTGGCAGCAGTATCACGATCGCTGATACTGATGGATTCATAGTCAATAACGGGGGCGTAACAAAGCTGATCCCTGCACTCGACCTCAAGACTTATGCAGGCGGCGGTGGTGGCGGTGGATCTCGAACTAGTCCCACCAGCATCACCACAACAACCACGCTCAGCGCCCCGGCGGCCTCCACGCTCGAAGAGATCTATTACATTGACAGCGGCAGCGCTGTGACGGTGACACTAGTGGCAGCGTCAACAGTGGACGGTTTTAAGTACAACTTGAAGAGGTTGGGCGCTGGAGCGGTGACCATCGCTCTAAACGGTTCAGATGTCATTGACCACTCAGGGCAGACAAGTTTCAGCCTAGCGAATCAATACGACTCTATCACGCTCGTCAGTGACGGTACAAACAACCGCTGGTTGATCATCTAATGACTTATCAGACAGATAGACGAGATCAAAAACTAGAGATGCTTGAAGTGATTCCGAGCGGCGCGCCTGTCGTCAACCAGTACTACACGTTAACCGCTCAGGATGATAACTACAGCGCCTCCTACTCGGGATCAGGGACAACTACGCTCACGCTCCCGGCTGGCCACTATTTTGCAAGGTGCACAATCTCAATCACCAGAGCAGCCGCATCACAAAATATACAATTCGAGCTTGAGCTCGATGGGGTCTCTGGTGATCGAATCGGGGTGACAGGTTGGCACAATGATTTAAAGTCTGATTACGCCGCTCATGCATTCACCTTGACGACATCTGGACAGCTCAGGGTCAAAGTATTGAATATTGAAAACAGCGCGCCAACTGTAACTTCAAACTCTAGACTATGGATATGGAGGACGACATGAGTTTTTTAACTGGTGATCGAGCAAGCCCATTTAGCCTAGTTTATAACGTCGGCGCGGCCTATGTGACAACGGGGGTCAGGTGGAACACCACAACCGAAAGCTGGGTGAATACCAATGTCGGCACCAACGGCTTAGGATTCTCAGGGCGTGGCTTTGTTTGGTGCAGCTTACCGGGTAACTCAGGCTCAGCAGAGTTATTGAGTTATAGTGTCGGTGGAGCTGCTGAGCCCCAATACTCATGGGGTAGCTGCTTTAAGGGGAATGTGACAGCTAGATCAGTAAGTGACGACTGTTCTTTCTCGATAGGCAACAGCACCGAGTTTAGAATCAAGTTCTCTAATCTTCCACAAACAGCGCTATTTTCGACGCTCTATTCCCGATGCGGCATAATCAGATTTTCGAGGACATAATGACATACATACCAGCGCATACAAAGGGAGAGACGGTCGCGGTTCCTGCTGGTTTAGCGGTGGTTCCCAGCGCCACGAGTGCGAGCGGTCAGAGCTTGGTCACAGGAAACCGAGTAAATCTAGGAACTGCTTCAGCGCTTGAGGGGAGCTGGACACCCTCAGTATCTGGTGACATCATCACCCTCCCGGCGGGTTATTATTACTACCTCGAGGCGGCTCAACAGGGCTATCATGTGGGCTCTGTTCTTACGACTGGCTACCTAGAGACTCAGTGGTATGATGAGACCTCAAGCGCCAGCATTGGGACTATCGGCCTGCTACATATGACGGTATATGAAGACTCGGCGCTCACATCTTATGATGAGGTGGCTTGTGCCTTTATTGACGCGGTGAGCGCTTCTGTAGATGTCAGCGTAAAGATTGGGAACTTCGCTATTGTTGACACTATCAATAACACGAGTGCTCAAAATATATACGCTGGCTATGGACGACAACTAATATGGAGGTTAGATCCATGATGCAATTGATTCAAGATGAACGCCTAAGACTCGGCGCTATTGTACTAGGCATCGTGTTCTCAATCGCGTTCATCTCTTACTCGATTGGCGTTTATGTGGGCAACTCCTCAGCGCTCGAGAAAGCGGCCATCGAAGAGAGCAAGCTTGTGATAGAGATCAGCGGTCTCAAAGAGCAACTTGAGAAGGTCAGGGCTGAGAAGGTTGAAGCGGTCGCCAGAGGCTCAGGGCGACAGGTGATTGACTGTGAGGCGACATGTGCCAGGGAGGTCAACGCCGCGCTTGATGTGACCGCTGAGCTCCTCTGTCAGCGCTTCGAGCACGAGAGGAGAGGCGAGTGAATTTATTAATTTGGCTCATCCCTTGGACTCTTCATGTTCAAGCGAATGAGATCTGGATGGGACACGATGAGGATAAGGTAATTGCTGAGCTCATCGAGCTTGAGGGCCGCGCATTCATGGCGCTGCCGGTTCGTGATTTTGTGAGAGTCAAGCGTAAAGCTGAGAGCGCGACGGGCTATTGCTCAAGCGCTGTTGAAGCCGCTGCCAAAACTGCTCATGAGGAGTGTCTCACCCAGATTAGCGAAGCGGTAAACTTAGAGAAAGCGTCACGAGTGGAGGACCGGCGAACCATTGAAGCGCTTCAGCTTGCGCTCGAGCGTGAGCAGATCCAGAGGGCAGATCATGAGGCGTTTGGCAACACTATGACCTGGGTGACTGTGGGGGTTGGCGCTGTCGCTGTGGGAACGTCCTTAGCGCTTATTGTTAGTCGCGTGAAGTAAGCAAGCTGTACAATAAGGCTTAGGTTCACCCAGTGTACAAGTTGTACACATCTGAGCGCGCCAGAGTAAATGCAGGGAATAGCGGCGCTCAATTTGCTCTGGTGTGTGGTCTGGCCAGAGCTTGGCGTAAGCGCTGAGCGCCTTGGCCTTCTCGCGCCCAAACCACTTCCTAAGGTGATAGTCACGCTCATAAGCGCGCTTCGCCTCTTTCTGGGCCGGTGTCTTTGTTTGGCTTCGCTTGCGCGCTCTCCGGCGGTCTGCCGCTCGATGTCTCTCGCGCTGTTCTGGAGTTTGCTGAGCTCTCCATTGCCGTTCATATATTCTCTGGCGAGCTCTAAAGGCGGCGTGTTTTTCAGGGTCTGCCTTCATTGCCCTATACCAGTCTTTGTGGCCGCGATTAACTTGCTCTCGATATTTCTCATCTGAGCGGTAGCGTCGCTTTGCTCGAGCGCGAGCCTTTGCCTTGTCGACCTCAACTTGCTCTGGGCTCCTATTGGCGCGTCTGACCCGCTCTTGCTCTCTCCTCTTCGCCCTAAGCGCGTCAAGCTCTTCTTTGCTCATGCTGGCGCGCTTCAGCTTTTTGTGCTCTCGATCCCTTTTGCGCTTCTCTTCGATTTGCTCAGGGGTCATCTTGGCGCGGCGCTTGCGCTGTTGGGTTGCATTAGCCTTGGTCATTGGCCTTCCTGTTTCGGGACTTAAGCATATACTCCCTGTGACGCTTGCGAAACACCTCGAGCTCTTCTTCACTCATTCTGGCGCGGCGCTTGCGTTGATACTCGCGCTGATACTCTCGACGTCGAGCGCGATGATCCTCGAGCTGCTCAGGGGTCATCTTGGCTAGGCGCCTTTGTCTGTACTCGCGTTGCTTTTCGCTAAAAGCAAGTCGCTCCTCTGGAGACATGGCGGCATATCTGGCGCGATTAAACGCCCTGACCTCAGCCTTCTCCTCTTCGGTCATATTGGCTCTGACTCGCCTTGAGTACTCGCGATACCTGGCGAGCGTTGCCGCTCTCTTCTCTTCGGGTGTCTTAGGTTCGGTCATTGGTCTTGGCTTTACGTTCGCGATAGTATTGGCGCAGATACTCTCGCCGTGCTTCTCGTTGCTCTTCTGTCTTTTCACGGTGGTACCGGCGCTGCTTTTCGCGCCGCGCCTCGAGCTCTTCTTCACTCATCCTGGCGCGGCGCTTGCGTTGATACTCGCGCCATGCTTCCCGTTGCTCTCCTGTCTTTTCACGGTGGTACCGGCGCTGCTTTTCGCGCCGCGCCTCGAGCTGTTCTTCAGTCATGCTTGCACGGTACTTCCGTTGGTACTCGCGCCGCGCCTCTCGCTGTTCTTCAGTCATGTTTGCATAGCGCAAACGTGCTCTTTCATTATAGCGCGCTCGCTCCTCTGGAGACATAAGGGACCATCGAAGACGATTAAACGCCCTCACCTCTGCCCTTTCCTCTTCGGTCATATTGGCTCTGACTTGCCTTGAGTACTCGCGTTTTTTGGCGAGCGCTGCCGCTCTCTTCTCTTCGGTCATTTGTCTTTCAGCCGTGGAGCATGTCTTCATCGAGTAACGACTGGACATAATCGTAGGCGCTCCAGTCGACCGGGCTCATCTGCTTGAGCACTTCAATTGCCTTCTCCCGTCGCTCCTTCAGCTTGATGCTTTGGGCCAAGCGCAGAGTCTCCATCCACGCTCCATGAGACATTCTTGGGCCAAACCACTTGGGGAGCATATACTTGAGGATGCTGAACTGGTCATAGAGGTTCTGATGATAGGTTTTGACTTGATCCATAGTGCCAGTGAACCAGTCGTTTGGAATGCTGGCGTCTCTCATTGATCGAGCGGCCAAGCGTGAGTAGAAGAGCGCCTCTTTTTGCTCTGGCGTTAATGATGTGGGAGAGTCCACCATATGAGCGATCAACTCAACGGCGTCACTCAGCTCAAGGCCCCATCCCTTGAGCGCCTTTTGCCACCCATCTTCCGTGCTGAAATCATAGAGCCGATTGGGCTCCTGCTGAGGCTGCTGTTGCTGCTGAGGCTGCTGTTGCTGTGGCCGTGGAGCTGCTGAGCGCTGTGGCCGTGGAGCTGCTGAGCGCTGTGGCTGTGGAGCGGCTGAAGGGGGAGCCTCACCGATAGCTTGAGCCACCACGCGCTCTCTCTCTTGGTCACTGAGGTTTGAGTTTTCTGCAATCTCATCAGCGCCATAAATGCCGCTGACCGCGTCAGGGAACACAGCTCGAAGCGCCATCGTTACGACGCGACTCCTCAGCATCTGCATAGGCATTTTCTTCCAGGTGTGGCCGCGCTGAGTCAGCCCCATTTGGTTTGCCATATCAATGGTGAAGGTGAACTCATGCACAACCTCTTCAGGCTCATCAGTTCGAGCGGTCTTGAGTGTGCAGTGGGTCGCGTCCCAAGAGGTCACCTGAATATAGCGACAGAGCCCAGAGCGCCTCACGATGCCGGCCATAGGATCAGCGCCAAGGGTGGGCTTCCCTTGGATTACTGATCCCTGTTCAGAGAGCATCCCAAGCTCACCGTCAAAGTGATGGCCAAAAGCTGCATGGAGGATAATGAGTTCATGGGTCTTTCGCTGATCATTGTTGGCGAGGAGTGAGGCCATATTAATCGCCTCTTGTACATTTGCGGGATTCCAGATAGTTTGTTTCATGGTGGCTGTGCCTTTCTGTTGGGGGGTGGGCCTTCTCGTGGGTGGGCCTAATATGACAGCGGGGTTGCAGCTGCCGACTTAATGGCGGGTTCTGTGATGGCTTGGGGGTGCGACCCACACCACTCATAGGCTGAGCGGTAGGAGAAGAACTGTTGATTTAGTAAGCGCTCGACTTGAAGCGGCTTGAGTTTCCTGACCTCACGCTTGCATTCATATTCAGCGCGGCGCTGGTGGTGTGTTCCGTAGGTGTCGATTACCCACACCATCAGAATGATGAAGAGGCAGAAGGGGATAACAGCAAGCTTTACAGCTCGCTCAAGTGTTGCGTTCTCGGGGTGGACGTGGCGTCTAGTCATGAGGGTGTGTCCTTAGTAGGCGATGAAAAGCGACGTGAGGATGATGAGTGTGAGGCAGTCAATGGGAAGGAGTCTTGAGAGCCCAATCAGGGCTGTGGCCAAGGCGATAGTTGCGAGGATGAGTTGGGGGGTCATGTTGTGCCTTTGTTGAAGTGGGTGGCAGGAGTGGGGTGGGTTGCGCTTCTGCGCTCCTCAATTCCACCTTGACTCCAAGCGTAGCTCATGCTACAGATACAGTCAAGTTGATTGTTCAACTATTTTCACCGAGGCGATAAGGAGCCCAATCATGCACCCATCCAAAGCGGATCTCATCTCTCAATATAGAGGGAAGACTAAGCTCGCAGAAGCAACGAACTGCTCAAGAGCGCATATACATGACATCATCAGAGGGCGGCGCGTGGCTGCCAAAGAGCTCGCCATCACGCTCGCGATAAAGGCGAATGAAGTCTTTAACGTCAACTTCTTCGAGCCTAACGATTTCAACCCTGAGCTGAGCACAGCGCTGAGAAACCTCCAGCCTGATGTTAAATTCTTAATCACCTACCTTGACTCTAAGGTTGCTCAGTCAATGACCGCTGAGGAGCTGACGCTCGCCAGCCCTGATGACCTCGAGCTGCTCACCGCCCTCCATGAATGTGTCTGGGACGGACAGCGCCAATTGATCCATCAGGGCTCAACGCTCATTGAGCTCGATGACCATGATCCTGACCTTGTGGATGTCGACTAATGAAGGAGATCGACGTGAGGCGAGCGATTCACAAGCTTGACCTCAAGCCCAACACCAAGCTGACCCTCTTGGGGATCCTCTGCTATGTGAAGTGGGATAGCTTCACCGGGCAGGTGAGCGCTAAGGACATCAGCAAAGAGATGAACATCAATGAGCGCTCAGTGAAGCGAGCACTGAAAGAGCTCATTGACTTAGGGCTATTGACCAGATCAGCCCAACGACGTAACGAGACCCAACATCATCGAGCCATGACCAAAGTCAATGTTGAGCTCATCACTGGGACCATTATCACGCGGTCACCCAGTGTCATAAAGACACCCCCTAGTGACATATTGTCACTACCCCCTAGTGACATAGTGACACCCCCTAGTGACATAGTGACACCCCCTAGTGACATAGTGCCACTACCCCCTAGTGACATAGTGACACCCCCTAGTGACATATTGCCACTACCCCCTAGTGACATAGTGCCACTACCCCCTAGTGACATAGTGACACCCAATACAACTAAGGATAACAACAAAGGATATACAACAGAGGTTTCAACAGAGGAGAGCAATGAAGAAGACAACCTCATCAGCTCGCTCTGTGAGCTTGGGTTGATCCCTGAGAACATTGAGAAGTCAGTTGAGATCCAGATGGGGATTGGCAAGACACGCATTGAGGCTCTGAGGATCCTGCACAACATGCAGAAGAAGTATATTGAGAACCAGAGGCGAAAAAAAGTATTAATCAGAGGAGGATTTAAATGAGCGACTTCACGAGACTTGGCAGCGCCCAAGAATGGGATCACATCACTCACAGGCTCATGGAGCTTAAGGCACAGTTTCAGATGAGACAACTCCACAGTCCAAGAGAGGTGAAACAACTAGGTGATTACTCTCACCTCAATTCAACCAATCTCGAGGATCTGGACTGGATTGACGAAGCAGCTCCAAGGCTCACCATCAAAGAGATTCCTCTCTGCGGTAGATGTGATGATGGCTGGTTGAGAGTGCAGGATACTCGCAACTGCGTGAAGCTCTGCCACTATTGCGAGCTCCCCAGAAGGCGCGCCAAGCGTCTCAATAAGCTGGAGCTCCCTGCTGACTCAGTTGGCATGCACCTTGGCCGCTACATCTGGGATAACGCCAATCAAGAGCAACTCATCACCTCAATGCTCAATCACCTCAACAAGTCACAGCGGCTCC
>Ga0208644_1002556_pt1 | contig 14524 bp, 22 predicted proteins | sample VirMetDEL_Nov_18_FD_184517 | JGI IMG/M metagenome (GOLD analysis project Ga0208644, IMG submission 184517) | Aqueous microbial communities from the Delaware River and Bay under freshwater to marine salinity gradient to study organic matter... | ecosystem: Environmental > Aquatic > Marine >... | reverse complement strand
TCTCTTATTTCTCCCCGATTGATCCGATTTGATCCGCCAACAACCGAAAGGCCTAAGTCATGACCTTAAACAAACCTGAAGCGCCAGAGACTAAATTAATGAGTATCTACCTATCATTGAATTCGGCTTTGTCAGTAGCCAATTGGATTGCGCCAACTGATGTGGCAGCCATGACTCTCGCCCGGCGGTTAGCCGTAGCACTTGACACTGCTTTTGACATGGGCGATCTTAAAGAGGCGACACCTTTGGCGGCTAAGTATTTGCAAACACTCCAGCAGCTGCACTTGACAGTTGAGACACGAACAGCAGGAAAACAGGGCGAGGAAAATGACGGGACAAACCATGTCGGAAATTATCTACGGCTCATCGAAGCCAAGGATCCAAAGCAAAAGCCTAAGCCTGCCCAGCGCAGGGCCAGTGGTGGCGGCACTAGCTGATGAATTAGGTGTCCCACTTTTACCCTGGCAAAACCACGTTTTGGATGATGCGCTCAAGATCTTGCCTGACGGCAAATGGGCGCGCTCACAGGTAGGTGTTTTGGTCGCCCGGCAAAATGGCAAAACTCACATGATGCGGATGCGGATCTTGGCAGGCCTGTATATCTTTGGAGATCGCAATGCTATTGCCATGAGTCAGACTCGCCAACTATCGCTAGACACATTTAAGCAAACAGTCGACATGGCCGAGAGCCTTGACTGGATGCGAAAGAGAATTAAGCGAGTTAGCCGCACTAATGGCCAAGAGGAATTAGAGGTTTACTGCCACCACTACCCAAAGGCCTGTGGCCAAAAGTGTGAGCGTATTCGCAAGTATTCAATCCGAGCCGCCACATCCGAGGGGCCGCGTGGCGCATCAGCTGACTTGCTTTATGTGGATGAACTTCGAGAGATCGATGAACCCACCTGGGCGGCAGTTACTCCGATCACCCGAGCCAGACCCAATGCTCAAGTGTTCTGGACATCGAATGCTGGGGATCTGACTAGCAATGTGCTAAACGAGCAACGCCGCCGGGCATTGACTTTCGCCAGTGATCGGATGGGGTACTACGAATACAGCGCGCCAGCAGGCTCAGCAGTTGATGATGTGGAAGCCTGGAAAATGGCCAACCCTGCAATGGGTTACACAATCAACGAGCAAAACATCAAAGATGCGGCAACCTTTGACAGCGCCGATGCCTTTAAGACTGAGACATTGTGTATGTGGGTTGATGCCATAGATAGCCCTTGGCCAATGCAAGTGTGGAATGAATGCGAGGCAGACATCTCACTTGAGGATGGCTTGCCAACTTGGATGGCAATGGATCTGAACTTTAACCGAGAATTGGCTTGCTTGGTCACCTTGCAGCAACGTGAGAATGGCTTTGGCGTATTTTTGCACGAATGGAAAAAAGAGGGCGGCATTAACGATCTTGAACTGGCAGGTGAGATCGCCACACTGACTAGGCGGTATCGCCCGAGAGTGCTGGCCTATGATCCAAACACTGCTGGGTACATCGCGCCAAGACTTGCCCAGGCTGGGATCCCAACATCGCCAACACCTTGGAACTCAGCCAACTTTAGTATTATGTGCGATCAGGCTATGAATGCGATGCAGTCGCGCCAACTATTCCACCCGGCACAAGAGACAATGCACAGCCACTTGGTCAGCTGCGCTCGCAGGCCTGCAAGTGATGGCGGCTGGCGTATTGCTAGGCGAGCAGCGCAAGTGCCAATCACAGCTGCAATCGCTTTGGTCATGGCAGTTGGCCACGCTACCGAGCCACAGCAGAGTGTGAGCATCATCAGCGCATAGGACAACACGCGCAACAGGCAGACAATGTCGGACAAAACTACACAAAGTCAGTTTGTTGTGTTGTAATGCGAGAATGGGATTCATAGATTTCTTACTGGGCGCACCTGTCGAAAAGGCACAAGTTGAGGCCCGGGCAGGCATAGCAATTCCGTTTTACCAAGATGCTTATTTCACACCTTTTAACACTTTCAGGGTTGATCGCTCAAGTGCAATGCAAGTGCCAGCAGTGGCTCGGGCGCGCAACATCATTGCAGGCACAATCGCAAGCCTTGGCCTAAAGGCATACAACGAAATCACCTATGCCCAAATTGAGGGCCGCAGTATTCTAAAGCAGCCTGACCCAGCACTGCCGCTAATCGTCACAATGGCTTGGACAGTTGAGGATCTGCTATTTCATGGCCGCTCATTTTGGCAAGTGTTGGCAGTTAGCCCCGAAGATGGCAGACCAACTGAGGCGCGCCGCATTGATCCAACTCGGGTCACTTTTACAACTGATTTAAACACTCAAGAGATTGTCAACGGCTTTTACATCGAGGGCGAACTAATGCCAGCAACTGGTGTGAACTCGCTGATCATGTTTAGTGGCATTGATGAGGGCATTCTTAACCGAGGTGGCCGCACAATCTCCACAGCCTTAAAACTTGAGGAAGCAGTCCAGCGAATGGCTAGTGAGCCTAATCCAACAATGGTCATTAAGAATTCAGGCGTGGATCTGCCACCAGAGCAAGTCTCAAGCCTGTTGGCTCAATGGAAGCAAGCCCGGGCAACACGCTCAACGGCTTACCTATCTGGCCCATTGGATGTGACAACCTTTGGATACGATGCAGGCCAAATGCAGCTGACCGAGTCTAGGCTGAACACAGCCGCGGAAATTGCGCGAATGTGCAACATTCCTGCCTGGTACATTAATGCCGAGTCAGCTAGCGCGACTTATTCCAACGTGAGCCAGGAGCGACGTAGCCTAGTGGACTTTAGCCTCAAGCCTTTCATGAGTTGCATATCTGAGCGATTGAGCATGAATGACATTACGCCAAGAGGCCAAGTTGTGCGATTTGATCTTGATGAGTACCTACGCGGTAACCCATTAGAGGAAATACAAGTAATGACAGCCATGCTTGAGGCAGGCATCATCAGCATTGATGAAGCCAGAGCCGAGATGGATCTAGCACCGAGAGGCAACCCAAATGCTACTTAATTTCGAGGGTCAAGTATTGGCCGCCAATGTAGAAACCCGAACAATCAAGGGCCTTGTAGTCCCATTTAGCAAAGTCGGCAACACATCAGCTGGCCCAGTGCGATTTGAATTTGGCGCATTTGGTGACATTGATCCAAGCCTAATTGTGCTTAATAGCGAACATGACAGAACTCGTCCCCTCGGTAAAGGCATCGGTGGGAGTCTTGAAGTTAGTCCAGCAGGGATATCTATGGCCTTTAAGATCGCGCCAACCAACGCTGGCAATGATGCACTTGTCGAAGCCGCCGAGGGATTGCGCCCGGCATTTAGCATTGAGGCCAAAGTCAATGAGTACACAATCGAAAAGGGCGTGATGGTAGTGGCCTCAGCCAATATGGAAGCCGTAGCCCATGTCACAAACCCAGCATTCAAAGATGCCCAAATCCTTGAGGTAGCAGCTACCGAGGAAACCCCAGAAACCACCGAAGCGGAAATCGCCGCCGAGGAACAACCACAGGAGATCACAGTGGAAGAAACAACCGCACCAGTGGCAGATGAAGTGACCGCAGCAGCGGTTGTTACTGCCGCAGCACCAGTGGCTTATTCAAAGCCTCGTTCACCAATCAACAGCCAGGCAACATACCTGGAGCATAAGATCAAGGCAACAATGGGCAATCATGATTCAGCCCAGTATGTAATGGCCGCCGATGACAGTTTTACGACCAACCCGGCGTTCACACAGGTTCAGTACGTTAATAGCGTTATTGACACATCAATTGGATCGCGACCAGCCATTGATGCAATTGGCTCACGCGCCATTACATCATCTGGAATGGTGATTTCACATCCGAAAATTACAACCAGTGGTTTAGTTGAGGAAAGTGCCGAGGCTGCCGCAACTCCAGAACAAGGTATTGTTTCCAGTTTTGTAAATTTGGATGTTTCCAAGTACAGCGGCATGCAGACTTACAGCCTTGAGTTATTGGAAAGAAGCACACCTGACTTCTTCCAAGCGATGGTTGATAACATGTCTAGGCAATACAACAAGGCAACTGACTCAGCAGTTATCGCAGCACTAACTGCAGGTGGAACACAAGCCACAGCAGTAGCCGCAACCAGCGCAGGCATTATTTCCTATGTATCTACCGAAGCACCTGCTGCTTACCTAGCAACTGGCGAATTGCCAAGCGCTTACATTGCAGGCACTTCACAGTGGTCATTGTTAATGGGTGCAACCGATACAACTGGTCGCCCAATTTACAACGCATATAACCCAATGAACAATGGCGGTGTTGCAGGCCCACAGAGCCTACGCGGCAACGTGCTTGGACTTGACCTTTATGTAGATCCAAATGCAGTTGCAACCACAATCGATGAGTCGGCATTCATTGTCACACCATCAGCAGTTGCAATCTACGAATCACCGATCCTACGCATGTCCACAAACGTGGTTGCTAACGGACAAATCGAAACAATGCTATATGGCTACCTAGCCTGTGGCGTTTTGGTTGCCGGTGGAGTACGCCGCTTTAACCTGACCTAGTCAGCGTTAGTTAGAAGTGTGGGGGATGCGGCCCTGTGTCCCCCACACACCAACATAGAAAAGGATTAAACAATGGCACTGATCACACTTGCTGAACTCAAGAGTGTTTTGGGAATTGGCGATGTTTACGCCGATGCCATTGTCCAGGTTGTAGCTGATAGCGCGGAAAACATCATTCTGTCGTATTTGATTTTCGACGATGTATCGATCAAAGGCGTATCACTAACCGACAATGTGGCAAGATTTTATTGCTATGACAACACATTCGTGGCTGGCCAGGCTTTGACCGTAACTGGATGCGGCGCACCTTTTGACGGATCGCGCACAGTCACTAAGTCAGGCCATGACGAATACGGCGTGACATTCTTTGAGGCCGCAATCACCAATGCCGATGTTACTAAGCGCATGGTCATTCCTAACGGGCGAGCAGTCCTGACGAGCCAAGCGGCCTTATACGATGCCACTCCAGAGGTCAGAGAAGCAGCCTTAGCCGTTGCAGCCGACATTTGGATCACACGCACTGGCACACTTGGCCAGTCTGGTGTGGACTTCCAGAGCCCTGCTCCGTATCGCTTAGGTCGCTCAATGCTGACCAGAGTTTCAGGGCTACTTGGCAAGCACTTAGATACCAGGGGTTATCTTGGCTAATCTGGCCACCTACCGGGCGAACCTTGCCGCAACTCTTGCAGCTGCTGGCCGGGTAGTTTACGCATGGCCAAATGAGAACATAACGCCACCAGCCATTGTGCTTGTGCCAGGCTCGCCATACATCTCAGTAACTGCCATTGGTGGATCGCGCCTAGCGGTGCGTTTTGACATCACTTGCATTGTAAACGCGCAAGACAATCAGGCAGCCTTGGCCAACATTGAAACTTTAATTTTATCAGTTACTGGCCTATTATCTGGGAATATTGCATTCCTTGGTGGATGGTCACAGCCAACAGTCCAGCAAATCGGAAATGCCGAAATGCTTATCAGCCAACTCAACATTGAGTTAGGCACAACGAACACCTAACAGAAAGGGTCAGCCTCATGGCAACCTACATCACCGGCAGGGATTTGACCCTGACCATAGATTCAGACTCATACGATGCGCAAGCATCAACAGTGACTCTGACAGTTGAAAGCAACCAGGCAACACTTGAGGTGCTTGCCGAGCGCGCTTACAAGACCATTGACCAGATGGCCACACTGTCAGTCGAAATGTACGCAGACTGGGGCTCAGTTGGCTCATTATGCGATGCGCTTTGGGATGCAACAGCCAGCGCACCAGATACAGCAGTGGCATTCTCATTCGATGCTAATGGCTCAACTTTTACTGGCTCATGTTTTCCTAACTACCCAGCCGCAGGCGGTGGCGCAGTCGATGTGCTAACAACCACAGTGGATTTGGTAGTCGCACAGGGTACAGTCACCCGGGCTTAATTGAGAGAACAGGGCAACCATTATGAAAATACAACTGAAAATAACAACAACAGATAACGAAGTCTCGCAAGTTGCAGCCTTTGTCCCAGATTTTATCCATTGGGAAAGGCATAGTGGCCGCAAGATTAGTGATCTATCAGCTGGAATCGGAATGGAGGACTTGGCATTCTTGGCTCATGCGGTACTAAAGCGCACAGGCCAGAATCCAAAACCTTTTGACGGATGGATCAACTCAATCGAAATGATTGAGGTGGCTGAGGATGACCCAAAAGTCACGAAGTAGGAAGCCTGCAAAGGTTAATCCTTGAGATAGCGGTGGCCACTGGGACTGATCCAGGTATCTGGGAACAAAGGCAAGCCGAGGATCTATTAACGGTGTTAGAGATATTGGAAAGGAACAAAGGTGGCAGTCCGCGAAACTATTAGCATCAAGGCTGACACACGCGATCTTGGCAATGTGTTTGAGGCCTTGAAGCGACTTGATGCCGATGCTAACAATAAGTTAAAAGACGACGTGGCAAGCATCAGTGCTTGGACTGCCACTGGCATTAAGCAGGCAGCCTTTGGATTTTCGCCAATGCCTAAGCAAGCCGCCGTTGTTGCTCAGACTGTGCGCTATGGTCGTGATCGCTTGCCAACTGTGACCATCGGAGGATCTAAAGGGCGCGCATCGGGTGGTGCTAATGCCGGGCAGCTGCTATTTGGAAATGAATTTGGTGGCGAGCGTAATGCTAAAGGCAGTCTGTCAGCATTTCCCAATGGTGGCTTTAGATTTCCACCTCGCACACCTCGGGAGGGTCGCGGCAATCGAGGATATTGGATATTCCCAACAGTTAAAGCAATGCAGCCAGAGATCACCAGGCGATGGATGAATGCCGTTAATAATGTTTTAGATAGTTGGGGCAAATAATGGCCGATACACGCACACTCAAACTCAGCCTGCTTGCTGATCTCACTGATTTTAACAAAGGCCTAGAGTCTGCCCAAAAGAAAATTGGAAAATTTGGCAAGTCGGTTGATAAAGCATTCAAGAAAACAGCAATCCTTGCTGGTGCAGTCGGTGGCGCGGCCTTTGCTTTTGTTAAGGCTGGCGAGGAAGCCGAAACTGCTAACGCTCGAATACTCAACATTGCTGAGTCAATGGGCTTGTATGGTGATGAAACTCAGAATGTAACCAATCGCTTGGTGGATCTTGCTAAGAAAACAGCCCTGGCCACAGGTGTTGATGCTAACTCAATTAAACTTACCCAGGCTAAGTTGCTGACATTTAAGGAATTGGCGGCCAGTGCCGATGTAGTTGGTGGCGCTTTTGACCGGGCAACAGCGGCAGCAATAGACATGGCGGCGGCAGGTTTTGGCGAAGCCGAAATGAACGCCGTACAACTTGGTAAAGCACTTAACGACCCGATTAAAGGAATAACAGCCCTAACCAAGTCGGGCATTACTTTTACAGCCGAAGAAAAGAAGCTGATAGATACCCTTGTAAATTCTGGCAAAACGCTAGAAGCGCAAGACATGATCTTAAAGGCCATCGAGACTCAGGTGGGCGGCACTGCTGAGGCAACTGCCAACGCCAGCGACATTATGCGCGTTGGCTTTAAGCAAGTATCTGAGGAAGTTGGCATTGCGTTATTGCCGTTATTCCAGCAATTAGTTGATTTTTTAACCACTAACCTTTTGCCAAAGATTAAAGAATTTTCGGTATTTATTACCGAAAATCAAACCCTAGTTAGAAACCTGGCAATCGGTTTGGGTGTCTTAGTTGCGACACTTGGCACACTTAGCATCATTATTAAAGCGGTAAACATAGCCATCATCACATTTAATGGCATTGTAAAGATTGCAACGATTTTGCAGGCTGCTTTTAACCTCGTCTTATCGCTAAACCCGATCGGGTTAGTAGTAATCGCAGTAGCTGCATTAGCAGCAGGATTTGTATTGGCTTATCAAAAGGTTGAGCCTTTTAGGAACTTGATCCAAGACGTTATTAACAAAATTAAAGAGATGGGCGAAGCCATCAAAAATAGTGCTTTTGGCAAAGCCATTGGCGGAATTGTGGACAGGGTAACTGGTGGCAAGGCCGTTGGTGGCATGGTGTCGGCTGGTCAGGCAGTGCGTGTGGGTGAAATGGGCAGTGAGGTGTTTATTCCTGGCACTGGTGGGCAAATAATACCTAATAACAAACTGGGCGGCGGTGGGTCAACCATCATCAACATCAATGGGGTCATAGACGCCGAGTCAGCGCGTCGAAGTATTGAGAAACTACTCCAAAACAGCGCCAGGCGCACTAGCCCAATTAACCTAGTTGGCGCGACATTGTGACCGAATACACGCCATATCCAAAAGTAGTGTTTGCTGGCGCGGTCGAGTACGCAGATAACACGATCAGCAGCATTGGCATAAGCATTGGCAGGCGCGACATTTACGAGCAACCATTGCCTGGCATTGCCAGTGTGCAGTTGTGGACTGATGCAGATACCGCGCTAAACGTCAATCTGTCCGACAGTGTGCAAATCCAGATCCAAGACTCAACCGGCACATATCAACCGATCTACACAGGCATAATCTCAGACATAGACATCAGCCTTGATGCTTACGGCAGCGAGGGATCGATCGCCATCTACAGCATCACAGCAGTTGGCCCATTGTCGCTTGTCAATAAACATACAACAGGCGGCACAAACTATCCAAAAGAATTTGACGGCACAAGAATATTAAACATTCTTTCCGATGTATTCTTGCAAGACTGGTCGGAAGTACCAAGTGACTTGACTTGGGCTGCAGTCAGCAACATTGCAACTTGGGAAAATTGGGACGGCACTAACGCTGCTTTGGTCAATAACCTAGTCACTGATATTGACGTGCCTGGCACATACGAATTGACTGCCTACTTGGACGGCGTAACTGATGCCCTAGCCCTTGTTCAGTCCGCTGCCCAATCTGGTCGAGGTTTCCTATTTGAAGCACCCGATGGCTCAATTCATTACGACTCCTACGATGCCCGGGCAACCTATGTGCCATTAACACTTACAGCTGATGATCTGCTCGCAGCAGGCTTAAGGCAAGCCGCGCAATGGGCAGAGATTGTCAATGATGTGACCGTTGTGTATAAAAATAATGGCGAGGCTTATGCCGCCGATTACACTAGCCAACAGTCTTATGGCCAACTAGCAGGCACTCGATCAACTACCTTGGAACACTCAGCCGATGCCCAGAGCCAGGCGGAAGCATTTTTGGCGTCTCGGGCATTTCCTCGCACTTACCCCGAGGAACTTACGATCCCACTGCACAGCCCAACAGTTAGCGATCTGACCCGAGATGCACTGATCGCAATGCTTGTAGGCTCGGCAGTTTATACGCAAGAATTGCCAGCAGTATTTGGCACAACTTTTGATGGCTTTGTCGAGGGCATGAACTGGTCATTGACTCGGTACACAGCCGATCTGACCCTGGTTTGCTCGGCATTATCTGAGACATACCCACACAAAGTTTGGTTGCAAATCGCGCCAGGCTTGACATGGGCAAGTTATACTCCTACTAACGAAGAATGGATGGATCTCTAGATGGCAACAACAACACCGAATTATGGGTGGCCAGTACCAACGGACACTGACTATGTAAAAGATGGCGCAGCTGCCATTGAAGCGTTGGGCGACGCTATAGATGCAACCGTGTTTGGCCTACCTAGCGGCGGATTGACTTTAATTAGTGCTACTACAATCGGCACAGCCGTCGCATCCGTAACCGTTTCAAATGCATTTAGTGCAGACTATGACAATTACCTAATCTTATTATCTGGCGGAGTTGGTACTTCTACTGGTTCTATAAGATTTAATTTAGGCGCAAGCACAACAGGCTATTACTCTGCAACAAATGTGTATAGTTATTCTGTAGGAACCCAAACCATTACAACTGATAACAATCAGGCATATTGGTCAACCGTGGGACGTGGCTCAACTGACTATACACAAATAACAATGCACATTAACGGTCCGTTTTTATCGCATTTTACTACTTTTCAAGCAGTGTCAATTTCTTCAACAGGTGGCGCGGCTGGGTTTTGTGGTGGTTTGCACGCAGTAGCAACTTCATACACGGACTTTACTATAGATCCTGCTCTTGGAAATTTAACAGGCGGAGTACTTCGCGTATACGGTTATCAGAACTCATAAGGATAATAAAATGGCAACCACAACAAAACCAAAGATACAAATTGATGACATAGTCCGCGTTATGACTGATGAAGAATACGCAGACTATCAAGCACGACAAGCCGAAGCCGCAGCGCGACAAGCCGAAGCCGATGCAAAGGCAGCAACACGCGATAGCGCACTGGCCAAACTTGCAGACCTTGGACTTACTGCCGATGAGATCGCCGCGCTTTAACAACTAACCACAGGGCCATGACATGAAAGGCAGTTATGGGTCACCCGATCAAGCCAAACCCGATTACGACACCTTGGGGCAAAAAGGGCAAGCACTGGTCAACAGGCCGACACACAGGCATTGATTTTGCCTGCCCAGTTGGTACACCTGTTTATGCAGTACAAGACGGCACGGTCTGTCCAGGGGGCTGGGGCAAGGCTTATGGGACACAGATCCTAATTGACCAACTAGCCATTGGCTCGGGTGAATCACGCATACCGGGCGGCTGGGCGATCTATGCACACCTTTCAAAAGTCTTTGTTAAGCCAGGGGACAAAGTCAAAAAGGGCGACAAGATCGGATTGTCTGGAAATACAGGAAACTCCACAGGGCCACACCTACATTACGAGGTACGCAACAAACAGCGCTGGACTGGTGGCAAGGATGTCGATCCGATGCCATTTTATAACCTTTAGGAGCATCATGGACAAGACAAAAAACATCCTTTTAAGAATGGTCGCAGTATTTGCCGCCTCAAGTCTTTCAGTCGTTGGCGCATCAGCTGTGGCAGGTGTTGGCCCACTGAAAGCAATTGTGATCGCTGGCATTGGCGGCGTGGCAGTGGTAGTCGAGGGACTAGCCCGGGCATTCCTGAAAGATGGAAAACTCGATGATGCTGAAATCAACGACATTTTTACCAACGCAGATAAAAGCCTTGACAAGTGAGCCTACTAATTGACCTTGGCGCAGCTGCTGGAGCATTGATCGCCATTCTGACACTTGGCGGCATTCTGGTTAAGTATGGAATCGTTAAGCCAATAAAGGGTTACATTGACAAAATGACTTACCCAATACAGCCACACGCCAATGGCGGTCGATCGTTGCCTGACCTTGTAAACAGTGTTGATGATCTTAAATATTTGCTAATGGCCCACATTAAAGATCACGACACGCCAGCCAAATAGATTGACATGATGTCCGACTCTGTCCTAATCTGACCATTAAGGAGATCACATGACCGAGAAGTATTTGACAGCCAAGCAAGTGGCACAGCAGTTGCAAGTATCTGAGCGCACCTTACGCAGGTGGGAACAGTCGGGACAACTAAAGCCTAAGCGCATTGGCGGCGTTAAACGCTTTAAAGCCAGCGATCTCGAAAAATAATCTAACAAAGGAACAGGGCAATGTTTTTTAACGGATTTACTTTATTGCTAATGATGCTAAGTGCAATCTTTGGATTGTGGTGTGGCGTGAAAATTGAGGAAGGCCACCAGTTTAGACTGCGTGATGAATGGCTTAATGGCGATACCATCGAAAACCAGATGAAGCGTGATGGGTGGACTTTATGAGTTTTGACCTAGAGGGATACACAACAGTCCAGGAAAGACTGGCCGAATTCTACTTAAAATGGCCTGAGGGCTCGATCCAATTTGAGTACATGGGTGTATTGGATGGCGCGCCACAAATGATGTGGGGAATTGCCAGGGCTTATCGCACACCTGATGATGTGCGCCCGGGTATTGGTACAGCTGCTGAATTGATCGAGGGCAAGACTCCCTATACAAAAGGATCTGAAATGCAAAATTTGGAAACTTCAGCCTGGGGCAGGTGTATTGCATCGCTTGGGCTCGGACTATCCAAGGGCATCGCAAGCAAACAAGAGGTGCAAGCAGCTAAAGATCGCCAGGCACCAGGGCCAAAGATAGTTAAGCCAATTGAGGCTGATCCCTGGGCTTTGCAAAGTGAGCCAAGCATGAGCAATGTGCCTGTATGTGGGCATGGCCAGCCGATGATCCGTAAGACTGGATTAAAGAAAAACGGCGATCCATACGGGGGCTGGGTTTGTGCGCCTCAGAATGGCGCTGACAAATGTGAACCAATTTGGGATCGATCATGATTTGTGAGCATGGCGCAACAGCGCCTAAGTATTGTGCAATCTGTCGGCATCAAGGCATCATGGGCAAAGATGAGGGCATCACCATTGCTAGGGAATCACAACTCAACTGGCACAATGAGGCCGTAATCTGCATACGGCAGATGGCTCGCACAGGCAAACCTTTTACAGCTGAGGATGTAGTGGCAGAGATCGGCGCACCAGGGGGATCTGGCAAAGTTATCGGGGCAGCCTTTAACACAGTTGCCAAGTCAGGCATGATCTGGCGATGTGGCGAGCGACCGGCAGATCGTAAGTCAAGCCATCGCAGGATGCTTGCAGTGTGGCGAGGCGGTCAAGTAACAGAACAGGTGAGGTTATTCAATGACTGAGGCAGACATCATGCGGTGCGGTTGTGGCGCTTGGTATTACATCGGCAGGCCTTGTGGCTTTTGTTTGAAGTGGAGCAATCGAGCATGAATCAACGTGGATTAGACGGCGAACCAATGTCAGACATTCTTAAAGATGTTGTGGATGTTCTTAAAATTATCGCAAAAGACTTGGAAGCAATCGAGCAAAGAATCTGGAAGTTAGAGCATGAGTGATGAAGTCTGGGACAGCATCGAGCGCAAGATCCGAGGCCATTACTTGGCTGCACAATTCCTACCTACATCATGCCCACAGTGCGCCAAGATACTTGAGCCAGTGGACTTTGGTGTTGATCCTGATAGTAATGAGCGACTATGGGTCACGCATTGTTGTGGCCAGTGGGAAAGATATTTGGAGAAGTTAGGCCCGGCACAGCTGCCATGAAACTCTTAGAATTGTTTAGTGGTCAAGGCTCGATCAGTGCCACATTTAAAGAGCGTGGCCACCAGGTTTATCGAGTTGATTGGTCGGACAAGGTCGAGGCCGAATTGCACGCAGACATTGGCGCATTGACCGTTGAAGATGTAGTTGAGTTGTGTGATGGTTTGCCTGACGTTGTTTGGGCAAGCCCGCAATGCACGACCTACTCCATAGCCACACACCGACACCGAACACTTAAGGAGGGTTTGAACCCCAAAACCGATACAGCCGCACAAGATGATCGAATCAATGTAGCGATGTGGACTCTTATCGATCAACTTATTGAGGCGGGGACTACTTATTACTTTGTCGAAAATCCAAGAGGCAGAATGAGGCATATGCCGTTTGTGCAAGGTCGGTTGCGTCATACGGTGTCGTATTGCTCGTATGGGCGCAAAGCCAACGCTAAGAATTATGGCCACTTGTATATCAATAAGCCAACTGACATTTGGACAAATCATCCAAGCCCTAACTTTAAGGAACTTTGCAGAAAATCCACTGACAATCACCAGCATGGCAATTCTAAATTGGCAGATAAGCGCGACTATTTGAGCCGAGGCGAGATTCCAAAAGATTTAAGGGAACATCTAGTGGCAATTTGTGAATAAATAAAGCGACACGCCATATGCCAAGAAACATAATGACGTGTCGCAGAACTGTGTTACAGTCCAAGCACCCGAGGCTCTAGTCAAGAGTATAACTGATGGCCGACTAATCAACCGGCTAAACCTCCGTTAGATGGAGTGATTTTGGCATGGAGATAAACCATGCAAAACCCAGCAAACACAAGCAGGGTGAGGCTCATAAGCAGCTGCCAAAACGAATTGCCTGGCAGTGATAGACCAATGCAGTGAGCCACATGGCGCAATTGTCGAGAGACCCATGATCCAACCGATTCCAAATACGGTGTGAATGGCTGCAACAATGCCATTCCCTGCCCAATAGCCAAGCCGGTGTGAATCAAGAGAAAACTAAGTGACAAGTATTATAATCACAGCATGAGCGAATGGGTGCAAGTAAGGCATTCAGAGCTGCTTGAGTATGTAACCCATGTGGAACACCTAGCCAAAGATCATTCAGAACTACAAGAGCAAGTCAAAGATGCAAAAGAATTGGCAAGCATAATTGAACAAACTTACAAAGCAAGATTGGACACCTTGACTGACTTGATCCTTGACATTCACCCAGCTAATTACAAATACGAGCAGGGATTGATGCACGCGTACAACATAATGGCTGGCCATGTCTAGGGCGCACAGCCAGGGAACTACAACCCAATGGCGCAACCTACGCACTGCCTGCTTTAGGGTTTGGGGTCGTGCTTGCTTGTATTGTGGAGACCGAGCAACTGAGGTGGATCACATCCTAGAGTTAGCAGCTGGTGGCACAAACACCATCGACAATGTGCAACCACTGTGCAATCCATGTCATAAGGCCAAGACGGCAAAATTTAATCAAACGGGAAAAAACAAAAAAACTGCGGTTTTTTCTGGTCGGATGCCAC
>Ga0208644_1002554_pt1 | contig 14533 bp, 18 predicted proteins | sample VirMetDEL_Nov_18_FD_184517 | JGI IMG/M metagenome (GOLD analysis project Ga0208644, IMG submission 184517) | Aqueous microbial communities from the Delaware River and Bay under freshwater to marine salinity gradient to study organic matter... | ecosystem: Environmental > Aquatic > Marine >... | reverse complement strand
CTCAGGATTATCTCAGATGACCCTGACCAGCCTGAACTGGCGGTAACTGGCCGTGATCAGCCGAGATTGGAAACGACGTGGCCTGACGCGGCTGGTTCGTTTGGGGCTGAGGTGGGGGGCTGGGCTTTGCAGCACCTTGGTATGGAACTTATGCCGTGGCAACAGCGAGTTTTAGACGGTCAGTTGTTGTTTGACGGCGACGGGGATTTTTTGCACCGTATGTCAATGGTCAGCACGGCTCGACAGAACGGCAAGACGGTTGCGCTAACGGCGTTAGTTGGTTGGTGGCTTACGGAAATGCCTAAGCACAGGGGCACACCGCAAACCGTGTTGTCGACCGCTCACCGGCTCGATCTTGCGGTCATGTTGTACGACAAATTAGCTGACATTCTTGAGTTGCGGTTTGGTGCAAAACTTATGCGGTCGTATGGCCGTAATCAGGTGACTATGCCTGACGGGTCTAAATGGTTTATTCGCGCAGCCAACTCGAGCGTCGGTCACGGTATGTCATGCGACCTGATTGTTGCCGACGAAATTTGGGATATTGGCTCGACTGTTATTGACGGCGGTTTACTACCAGCCCAGCGCGCCCGACGATCACCGTTGTTGTCGGCTTGGTCAACGGCTGGCACGGAAGCGTCAACGGCTATGCAGCGTTGGCGTGAACAGGGGTTGCGCTCAATAGATCGCGCCGAACCGTCGTCGCTTTATTTTGCCGAGTGGTCACCGCCGCCTGATCTATCCCCAATGACCGCACAGGCTTGGGCGTATGCAAACCCAGCGTTAGGCAAAACTTTGACGCTAAAAACTATTGAAGCCGAGAGCGAAAACCCTGACCGTGCGTCATTCTTGCGAGCCAGTTGCAACCTATGGGTCGCGTCAGACAAATCGTGGATTGCACCCGGCTTGTGGCCTGAGTTGGAATACAGCGACCCTATGCCTGACGGTGGCACAGTCGCCATAGAAACCAGTCTGACCGACGACCGATATTTTGCTACACGCGCAATCGTGCTAGACGACCGACGCACCGTCGTGACCGTCGAATTTGTTTGCGACACGTACGACGAAATGTTGCAACACGTCGAGCGCCTAGCAAAAAACACGGCAGTCAAATTTGCTATCAGCCCGTCAATCGACATTCATTGGCCGTTAGCACTTGAGCGCCGACGGGCAGTTGTCGGCTACGGCGAAATACTTAAATTCACGCCACGCATAAAGTCAATGATCCACGAAAAATTGTTGTGGCATACAGGCGAGCAAATGCTTGCCGAACACGTGCAACGCGCCGTCGCCGTACGGTCACAAAACAGCATTGCGTTATCGTCGCAACGATCACCCGGCCCGATCGAGTTAGCGCGGTGTTTGGTTTGGTCAGCGGCGCTAGCCAGCCGACCGACCGCAACAGGTAAACCGATGATCGTTGTTGCAGGTGGCTAGTATCTTGCTGGGCGGCCGTTAAGTTCTTACTTTCTCGGTTGACGCTTGGCGGTCGCCTATACACATTGACGATTTAGTTTGGTGGCATACTTAGCGCATGGGCATTTTTAACCGCACCGTCAACAAGGCAGCGATATCACCGCAACCAACCAAAGCGGCCGCAGCCGGTAGCACAAGTTATTACACCAACAGCGTAAATAACGGCGGCGCACAAATGATCGGTCAGTATTACTCGTACATTGAAGGCCCTGCACGTAATCGTGCAATGAGTGTGCCGACAATTAGTCGAGCGCGCGATCTCATGGCAAGCGTTATCGGTTGCATGAATTTGAAAATGTATACCGAGATGTGGAACGGCGAAGAAATGGAAAAGATGCCGTTAGCGCCACGCACTTGGTTGCGACGCATAGACCCGACGTTGCCGAACAATTTTATTTTGTCTTGGACATTTGACGATTTGTTTTTCTTTGGTCGCGCATTTTGGTATATAACGAGTCGCACAGCCGACGGTTACCCAGCGTCATTTACTCGACTGCCAGCCGCAATGATACAAACACTCGATCAGTCAGGCCCAGTTTGGTTTGCACCGTCAAAACAAATTGTGTTTCAAGGCGGCGAATTAGACCCTAAAGATGTCGTGCAATTTTTGTCGCCAATACAAGGCATCATTTATATGAGCGAACAATCAGTTGCAACCGCATTAAAACTTGAGGCGGCGCGCTACCGCAACTCGTCGAGCGCAATACCTGCTGGCATTTTGCGTCAGACAGGTGGCGAACCTTTGAGCGCACAAGAGTTAGCCGATCTTGCGGCAGCGTTTAACGCGGCGCGTGAAACTAATCAGACTGCCGCACTTAACGAGTACGTGTCGTATACCGAGACACAAACCAGCCCTGACAAAATGTTGCTGATTGATAGCGCCGAGTTTCAGGCAATGGAAATGGCTCGACTTTGCAACATACCGCCGTACCTTGCAGGCATATCGGTCGGCTCGTACTCGTACCAGTCGAGCGCTGAAAGCCGTATGGATTTGTGGACATTTGGTGTACGTGCTTACGCTGATTGCATTGCTGGCACACTTAGCCAAAACAGCATTTTGCCTAATGGCACATATGTCGAATTTGACGTAGAACAATATTTGACCGGTGAATATTCAATGGGCGAAGATCGAGATACACAAACCGAAATTACAGAGAGAGTAGAGTTACCGTCATGATCAGACTTACCCCTTCACAGATCACGGTTGACGCAGCGGCGGCAGAGGGTTTGCCGTCGCGCTCAATCTCGGGCGTAGCCGTCACATACGACGAAACAGCAACCGTCAATGACGGTACAAAAGTACGATTTTTGCAAGGGTCGTTGCCAGTCACGGGGCGCGACCCGAAACTTTATATGCAACACGACAGCAACCAGATCGTCGGCAAAGTTGTTGAGCGCGTAGACACACCGCAAGGCATGATGTTTACCGCCAAGATCAGCGCCACACGACTGGGCGACGAAGCGTTGACGTTGGCAAATGACGGCGTTATTGACGCGGTATCGGTCGGCGTAACACCCACAAAATTTAGTTACGACGAGCAGGGCGTAATGATTGTTGAGGCCGCCAACTGGTCAGAACTATCGCTGGTCAGCGAAGGCGCGTTTAGTGGCGCGGTTATCACCGAGGTTGCGGCCAGCGCACCTGACGAACCAGCCGAGGGTATCCACGAAACCGAGCCACAAGTAGAGTTAATATCAGAACAAGAACAAACAAAGGACACAACTATGAGCGACAAAATTGAAACCCCAGTAGTCGAAGCAGCGCAAGCAACTGTCGACAAACTTTGGGCACAACCAAAACAAGAATTTAAAATGCCAAGCGCAGGCGAATACCTTGCCGCTATGCACATCGGTGGCGACACTTTTGCAAAAGTCAATCAAGCATTTCAGTCGGCTAACCGCAAAAATCAAAGCGCGTTACAAGCAGCCGCAGGCGACGTACTCACAACGGACACTCCTGGCCTTCTTCCCGTTCCCGTACTCGGCCCGCTGTTTCAAGATCTGAACTTTGTGCGACCAGTCGTGTCAGCGTTGGGCGCTCGCGCAATGCCAAACACACCAAGCAAAACATTTATTCGACCAACGATCACCACGCATACAAGCGCCGCGACACAAACCGAAGGTGCAGCCGCGTCAGCAACAACAATGGTGATCGCATCAAACGTCGTCACAAAAACAACCGTTGCAGGTCAAGTCACTTTGTCGGTTCAAGACATGGACTTTACAGACCCAGCCGCAATGAACTTGATTTTGAACGACCTTGCAGGTGAGTATTTGATCGCAACTGACAACATTGCAGCCGACAACATGGTTGCAGGCAAAACAGCGTCAGGCTCGACATGGACAGTAACCGCAGGCGACCCAACATCGTTGGTGAACTCGTTGTTTGACGCAGCGCGCGAAATCGCTGAGGACAGCAACTACTTCCCGACGCACTTGTTTGTGTCACCTGATGTTTGGGAAAAACTCGGTTCACAACTTGACTCAAGCAAGCGCCCATTGTTCCCAGCCGTAAACGGACAAAACTTTGTTCAGCAAAACGGTCTTGGCACAGCGTCAGGCGCATTGAACTACAATTCAATGAACCCACTCGGTTTGCAACTTGTTGTTGACAACAACTTTGCAGCAAGCACCATGCTTGTTGTTTACGCACCGGGCTTTGAGGTTTACGAGCAACAGAAAGGCATTTTGTCGGTTGAAGTACCGTCGACACTTAGCCGCACGTTCTCGTACTACGGCTACTTTGCGACATTCGTTGCCAAGTCGTCGTTCATTCAGTCAATCGCAATCGCCTAGTCGAAAGGCGGCCTAACCGCCTATGGCAACTTATAACACGGCCAGCAAGCAACTGCTGGACAACTATGCCGTCGTATCCACGCTCGAGCCAACCACAATCGCGGTTGGTGACAGCGTGGTTGTCGGCTCGTTAGGCGCACCGTTTAACGGCACGTTCACCGTGTTGGCTTGCCCACAATATTTGTACACAGGCATAGACGCGCAAACAGGCGAATGGCTATACAACGAAAACGTACAAGTACCAAACCAAGTTTTGTTTGCTTGCACAGGTAGCAACGTTGAATTTGTTGCGATCTACACCGGCACAGTCTCGTTCACGCCAACGTGTACGTGGATCACGGCCGCAAACCTAATCACGTATTTAGGCGTGTCGATTACTAATCCGTCAGATGATTACACGCTCATCACACAGTCGGTTAGCGCGGCTAACCAGTTTTGCAGTCGCCGTCGCGCAGAGGCTGGCTACCACGACGATTTAAGTACGAGCCCGTCAAGTGACGTAACGCTAGGCACTCTCATGTACGGTGCAGCGTTGTGGCGTTCGCGTGGCAGTCTTGAAAACGTGTTTGCGTCGTTTGACAACATGGGTACAGCACCGCAACAGTCATTGACACCGATCGTTAAACAGTTGTTAGGTATTGACCGACCAGCGGTGGCATAGTGCCTGCACCATACACCGATTTATTAAACGAGGCGATTGACGACCTGACCGCAACGCTCACAGCCGTCACAGGTTTACGCGTAGTTAATGATCCGACAAAACTTGTGCCAAATTGCGTATTTATGCAAGCACCGTCATTTACAACAATTGCTGGTAACGGCAACATTGTGCGCGTTGACTTTCCGATCAAGGTCGTTGGTAGTGGCCCAGCAGGGCTACCCGTGTTGCGCGAAATCTTACAGATCGCCGCAACGGTGCTTGGCTCAAGCGTCATTGTCATGTCGGGTCGCCCCGGCACGTTAGATATTGGCGGTCAAGAATACCCGTGCTATGACCTAGCGGTTGGGGTGCAAGCGCAAACAGCGTGAGCATACACACCGATACGGTCGCAGTATGGTAAAACTATAGATACAACAGCAAAGGATTAACACATGGCAACTAGCACCTATCTTTCAAACCCAGTCGTGCTGATCGGCGCAACAAGCGCGTCAACGACAGACATAACCGACCAAGTCTCGGCAGTAACCGTCAACTACGTTGTCGAAGCACTTGAGGACACCGCGTTTGGCTCGACTGCACGTACCAACACCGCAGGCTTGCAAAACAACAGCGTCACATTGACCGTGTACGCGTCGTACGCAACGTCAGAAAGTTACGCAATTTTGTCGGCGCTGGTCGGCACGAAGTGCTACATCAAAGTCACCCCAGCAAGCGGCGCAAACAGCGCAACAAACCCCGGCTTTGAATTGACAAACACCTACCTAAGCGCGCTACCAGTTATCAACGCAAACTTGGGCGAGTTGTCGACATACGACATTGAACTTATGGGTGGCGCGTACACAGTCGACGTAACGTGATCTAACGTGCCGTAACTGGCCGAGAACAGGACAAGGACACATGAGACTAAAACTAAAAGTTGATCTAAACGACGGCACAACCCCAGTCGAATTAACAACCAATATGTTTGTTATTTGCGAATGGGAAAAAACCGAAGGTCGCAAAATAAGTGACGGCAAAGGTATCGGCTACAGCGATCTAGTTTGCTGGGCGTACCATTTGCTAAAACTTAGCGGCGAGAAAATGCCTGCAACATATCGTGACTGGGTTAAAGCAAACCCAAACATGACCATTGAGGCGATCGACGAGACAGACCCAAACCCTACGGCGTAGGCAGTTACCGACGGCAACTAGCCGAATTGTTAGTTGCAACAGGGTACTGGCCTACGAATATCGAGTTTGACACGCGTGACCTGATAACGGTGATTACGATATTGAATAAGCAAAAGAGGTAACGCGTATGCCAGCAAGCACAACTATTGAGGTCGTCGGCGTTAAACAGACGATTAACAGTTTGCGCAAGATTGACCCACAGTTGCAAAAAGATTTTAAGGCTGACGCAACACAGATCGCACAACCAGCGATTAACGCTGGCAAAGCCGTTTATAAAGAATTGCCGTTATCGGGCATGAAATACGGTTGGACACAACGCGACCGCAAACTATTTCCGTTTACAATTACCAAAGCCGTCAACGGTGTAAAAATGCGTTTTGACACTCGACGTAATGCCGTTGGCGTTATTTTGATTGAGCAGAAAGACCCAGCCGCCGCAATCTTTGAAACAGCCGGTCGCGCTAATGCAAACAAGTTAGGTAATGCGCTTGGGTTTGTTGGTGCTGGTCGCACTCGACTGATCGGGCCAGCCGTCTATAAAGCGCGTCGCGGTATTGAAGCCGAAATGACAAAAATGATTGCTAAAACTATGCGCGACGTGCAGAAGGATATTTAATTATGGCATTAAGTATTCCAATTGTCAGCGAGTTTGACGGCAAGGGCATTGACAAAGCAATTAAAGAATTTAAGCAGTTAGAAACCGTTGGCGAAAAAGCACAGTTTGCAATTAAGAAGGCGGCTGTACCGGCAGCGGCCGCATTGACGGCGGTTGCGGGCGCGTTGGGTTTGGCGGCTAAAGCGGCAGCCGAGGACGAACAACAACAAGCGATATTGGCAAACACAATGCAAAACGTTGTCGGTGCTACCGACGCAACGGTTGCAGCAACCGAGGACATGATTGCGGCTATGTCGAGGGCGACGGGTACGGCTGACAGCGAGTTACGACCAGCGTTTGCCGCGTTGCTTACTGGCACTAAAGACGTTGGGCAGGCAACTGACGCGCTGACGTTGGCTCAAGACGTTGCGATCGCTACAGGTGCAGATTTGGCAACCGTCAGCGACGCGCTGGCTAAAGCGTACGCAGGCAACATGAAAGGTCTACGTGCGCTATCGCCTGAAATGGCAGGGCTAATTAAAGAAGGCGCGTCACTCGAAGTTGTAATGATGGCGTTAAACGACAATTTTGGTGGCGCAGCCGCACGATCAGCAGAAACCGCAGCAGGCAAATTTAAAATACTTAAAAACAGTTTGGCTGAAACACAAGAGTCGATCGGCGCAGCGTTGTTGCCGGTGTTGCAAAAGGTGTTGCCATATTTGCAGGCAATGGCTGACTGGGCGCAACGTAACCCTAAAGCGTTTTTAATTATTGCTGGCACAATCTCGGCGGTTGCGGCCGCAATCATGGCAGTCAATATTGCTATGGCATTAAACCCATTTGGATTAATTGCGGTAGGTATCGCAGCGCTCGTTACTGGCTTGACGTTCGCGTACACAAAGTTTGAAACATTTCGCAATATTGTCAACACGGTGCTAAACGGTTTAATTGCAGGTTTTGAAACATTTGCTAATTCGTTTATTGGCGCGATTAATTTGATTATTCGAGGCATGAACCTAATTAATCCGTTTACTGATATCGGTAGTTTGCCTACAATTTCGTTGGGTCGTATCGGTAGTGGTAGTGGCGGTGCTACGGCTGTTGGTGGCGATACGCGTACGGCTGACCGTATGGCTCGAGAGGCAGGCGCGTCTATACCGAGTGTGCCAGCGATCATTGGTGGCGGTGGCGGTACAGGTGGTAGCGGTGGGGCTGGTAGCGGTGGTGGCGGTGGTGGTGTTGGTGGTGGTGGCGACCTAGTAACTATTCAAGGCGCACTAACGACATACGGCATGGCTGAACGTATCGCGGCACGTAACAGCGCACCAGTCACAATTAACGTGACGGGCGGTATATCGACTAGCGCCGAGATCGGTCAAAGCGTGTTGAACAGTTTGCTGGCATATCAGCGCACTAACGGCCCACTCGATTTAATGATTGCGGAATAATGGCAGGCGTTGCAGTAGTTGCGAGTGGCAACTATGACCTAGAAATTGACACAGGATTTATTCAAGACGCATTTTTGCTTGACGACGCAACCGCAGGCGTACTCGACAACACGACTTATGTGCTTAACGGCACGACACAGTTTGCAAGTGTGCTTGACGGGATAAACCAAGTGAACGTGCGGCGCGGCCGTCGCGATCAGGGCGACCAATTTAGTGCTGGCACAATGACGTTTACCATGCTTGATACTGACGGTATTTTTATGCCGTTTGACGAGGACAGCCCGTACTACGACACGCCAAACGCTAAACCGGGTTTAGCGCCTATGCGTCGAGTGCGGTTATCGCGGTACAGCGCAACCAACGTCAAAGAATATTTGTTTACGGGCGTGATTGTAAATTTTGATTACAATTTTGCGTTGGGCGGTTTGGATACGGTGACGGTTTATTGTGCTGACGATTTTTATTTGTTGGCACAAACATATTTAGACGAATACAACGTTGACGAAGAATTGTCTAGCGCTCGATTGTCGGCGATACTTGATCGACCTGAGGTTGATTTTCCGTTAGCTGCACGTAACATTTCTACAGGCACACAGACGCTTGGCGGTGCGTCGGCGTTTACGATTGAAAACGGCACAAACGTTTTGGGTTATTGTTCGAAAATTAACGAGGCTGAGCAAGGCAGATTGTTTATGTCGCGTGACGGCGACCTAACGTTTCAACCGCGTATCGGCACAACGCTTGACCCAGCAATAGCCGACTTTCACGACGACGGCACAAACATACCGTACAACGGATTAGGCATAACATTTGAAGCAGACCAAGTAACAAACCGTGCAGTCGTACAAATACTTGGTAGCAATAACCCACAAATCGCTGACGACACAGGCAGTCAGGCAACATATTTTATACAGACGTACTCGATCACCGATAGTTTGTTGCACAGCGACAGCGCCGCGTTAGACCTAGCCACGTACCTACTTGACCCAAACCCTGAGCCTCGGTTTACGTCGTTGAACACGGCGTTTGCCATGCTTAGCAGCGCCGAGCGCGACACCGTAGCGGTAATTGACATTGGTGACACAATCACTATTGAAAAGTCGTTTGCCCCCGGCACTAACCCAGCGTCACTAGCCCAAGAATTAAGCGTCGAGGGCATAGAGCATTCAATTAACGTAAACAACGGGCATATCGTTACTTATTACACGTCGCCCGTTACGGTGGTTTACGAGCTAATACTTGACGACCCGACGTTTGGTATCATCAGCGCTGATAACGCATTAGGTTAAAGTAGGCAACATGGCAACACGTGAAGATTTTACAGCAGGCCAAATTTTGACGGCTGCACAAATGGACGCAGTAGCGACAGCAATGATCGCCATAAACGCACAAACTGGCACAACTTATACAACGGTGTTGGCTGACGACGGCAAACTTGTTACTTGCGATAACGCGTCAGCAATTGCATTAACTATTCCACCAAATTCAAGTGTTGCATACGGTATTGGCACACAAATAAACATCATGCAATTAGGTGCTGGCACAGTCACAATTACGGCAGGTGCAGGTGTAACACTTCGAAGCGCTGGCAGTAAATTAAAAACAAACGGACAATACGCAGTTGCAACTTGCGCCAAAATTGCTACCGATACTTGGGTAGTTGTCGGCAATTTGTCGGCGTAAGCCATGCAAATTCTTGCGTTTGGCGGTGCTAATCCACCTACAGCAGTTGATTATTTAGTTGTTGCAGGCGGTGGTGGCGCGCCATATCGACACGGCGGCGGTGGCGGTGCAGGCGGTGTTCGAAGCACAGTTACAGCAACAGGTGGTGGCGGCAGTTTAGAAACAGCGTTATCAGTAACACCGGGCGTATCGCTGACAATAACTGTTGGTGCAGGCGGCGCAGGTGCAACCACAGACGCAAATGGTGGTAATGGCAACAATTCTGTGTTTAGCACTATTACTTCTACAGGTGGTGGTGGCGGTGCAATCAACGATCAAGGCAACAGCGGCGGTAGCGGCGGCGGCGGTGGTTACAACAATGGCGCAGGCGGCACTCGAACAGCGTCGCCAGTACAAGGTTTTAACGGTGGCACAGGTGCAGACACTCGACCGAGCCCAAACAATTATGGCGGCGGCGGCGGCGGCGGTGCAGGCGCAGTTGGCGGCAACAGAAATTTAAGCACAGGCGTTGCAGGTAGCGGCGGCAACGGCGCACAAATAGCAATTTCTGGTTCGTCGGTTTATTATGGTGGCGGCGGTGCAGGCGTAACAGAGGGCGGCGGCGGTGGCAACGGCACAGGTGGTCTTGGTGGCGGTGGCAATCCACAAACAAACGGCACAGCAAACACAGGCGGCGGCGGTGGTAGCGGAATCGCAAACGCCAACGCAGGTTCAGGTGGCAGCGGCATAGTCATTTTGCGTTATGCAGATTCATTTGACGCAGCAGCATCAACTACAGGATCACCAACAATTACCGTTTCAGGTGGGTATCGAATCTACACATATTTGGCTAGCGGAAGTATTACATTCTGATATGGCACACTTTGCAGAGATTCTTGATGGTGTAGTGCAACGAGTAATTGTTGTGCATGATAACGATGAAGCAAATGGCGCACAATTCTGTCACGATCTGTTCGGCGGCAATTGGTTGCAATGCAGTTACAACAACAAGATAAGAAAACAATTTCCGAGCGCAGGTTTTACATACGACGAAATACGCGACGAATTTGTTGCACCGCAACCATATCCGTCATGGACACTTGACGAAAACAACGATTGGCAACCACCAACACCAAAACCTGACGGTCAATATTATTGGAACGAAAACACACAATCATGGCTACCATTCGAGCAGCCATAGCAGTATTGTGTTTGGTGTCATGCACAACAAGCAAAACAAACACAACAGGTGGCGTCAAAGTCCGCAATCTATCTATAAGCGAGGTTTGCCAATATGGGTCGCCTGACCGGTGCGAAATTAGAAAATAACCAAATACACGCCCGACTAATCGTTACGGTCGGCATACTTATGGCGATCACGTTTGTGCTTATGGTTGTCGGTTTGTTGTTTGGTTTGTTGTTTGTGTCAATGCCCGAAGAACTATCACCGCTTGACAGCAAAATAGTTGACCTACTCAGCACGATCAGCGTGTTTTTAACAGGCGCATTATCGGGTTTGGTGTCGGCTAACGGCATAAAAAACACAGACAAAAACAATGACGGCATACCCGACGCACTCGAATGACAAAACCATACGTCGTCACCGCACAACCAGTCGTTAAAGCACCGTTGGTTGGAATGGCTAAGTGGGTTGAACTTGCAGTTAAACACAGCGACGGCAGTTTGTGGAATAACGGTATATGGGTTGTGCGCGACGTGCGACATAAACCCGGTGTCATCAGCAACCACGCTCGAGGTCTAGCAACCGATCTGTCGTACAGGTGGCTTGCACAAAAACAATTTGGTCGCAGAGACGGCCGCAAACAATCATTGGCATACGTCATCAAATTGCTTGAACACGCTGACACGCTCGGCATACAACTTGTGATCGACTACGCGCTAAAACGCTCGTGGCGGTCTGATCGCGGCACATGGCAACCATTACCAAGCGTTGACGAGGGCGACTGGTATCACATAGAAGTCGAGCCACGCCTAGCGCACGACGTAGAGGCCACAAAACAGGCATTTCAAGCCGTATTCGGGGCATTCCCCACATCGTCACCAAAACTGGTCTAGGGTTAGTGACCTACCCGAGAAAGTAGGTCACTATGACACTTATCAGCAAACTTGCCGTATCGCTATTTATTAGCGTCACGTCAATATTCGTATTGGCTAAACCGCCAACACCGACACCGGCAGAAACACGCCCAGCGCCAATAACCGTTTGGCAAGGTTTACAGCCAGCGTCGCCCATACCGCCAACAACGGTCACAAATACGCCTATAACGCAACCTGACGCGTGTCAGACCGTGTTTGACATGGCTCGACACGTCGGCTGGCCCGAGCATGAACTAACCCAACTGGTCGCAATCGCCTACCGTGAGAGCCGTTGCAAACCTGACGCATTTAATCCGACCGACCCGAACGGCGGCAGCGCTGGAGTCATGCAGATCAACTATTTTTGGTGCAAACCGTCAAAATATTACGCCAACGGATATTTACAGGCATACGGCCTGATACGTGGTTGCGACGACCTATTTGACTTAGAGGACAATCTACGATCGGCGCTGGCTATCTATCGATACTCGAACGGGTGGCGCGCATGGTCACTATAAAACACCTAATCGTCGCGACAGTCTTGACCGCGTACACGTATGCGCTACTGTATTTCACCAACCAACGAAAGGCTAAAGATGACCGAGAACATCGACCCAAGAACTGACCCACAGTTCAAAGCACTCATGCAAGTAATGCAAGACATTACTAGCAACAAAGTGCCGTTAGTGCAACCGCATGAACTTGCAGCGCGTAGCACGTTACGCGCATTGCAACACCAAATTGACGATCGCAACGTGCTTGACGACAGCGACCTGATCGACACACTCAATCAAGCACGTGTTGAAATAAAATATTTGTGCAGCATTATTACCGACCTGCACGAGCGCATTAAACAACGCGACGTCGAGTTAGGTATTAAACAATTACGGTTAAACGAAAATGAAGTTGAGATACAGCGTTTAGAAAACATGGTTCATCGTGCTTACTAAACACGAAAAATCACGCATAGCCGTAGCGATTGCCGAAAGCCAAGCGAGCGCCAACGCTAAATGGACACCTGAGCAACAGTTACAGGTTGACGCGGCGATTGTAAAAATGGCGCGCATGAAACCACGTTTTACAGCCGACGAAGTTTGGTACGAACTGGGCGCGTCATTTCCCGTCACTAAAGGCATGACGGCTCGACTTATGGTTGCTGAACGTCGCGGCGTAATCAAAAACACAGGCGAGATCACATATGCAAAACGTGGCGGTCAACACGATCACGCGCAACGTTTAACAATTTGGCAATCGTTATGAGTTTTGCAATGGACAATTATGTCGACGTGGCTACACGTTTGCAGTTGGCGTTTAAGCGCTGGCCTGAATTGCGGATACAAGAAACGGCGCGTGAAGTTATTGAAATGCCTGACAAAACTTGCTTTATCAGAGCGACCGTGACAATTTGGCGAACACCTGATGACACAATCCCAGTCATAGCAACTTGTTGCGAACCGTACCCCGGTCGAACCCCATACACAAAGTTGAGTGAAAACGAAAACGCGTTTACACATTGCATTGGCAGAGCGCTCGCTTATGCAGGGATTGGGGCAAACAAATCGCTTGCGTCACGTGATGAAGTAGAAACAGCACAAGCGCGGCAAGGTGGTACACATTTAGCGCCCGTCGTACCGTTACATGACGTAGAAGTGCCATTTCCTGACGAGCCGCAGCGCGAGTATGCGTCACCTAAACAGTTGGGCATGATGAGGGCGTTGGCTAATGGTCAGGGGCTTAAAGGCGACGACCTTAAAACGTTTATAAGCGCGACGTTGGGGCGCGAGGTAAACACAACAGGCGATCTAACTAAGCGTGACGCTAGTCGAGTGATTGACGCGCTAAAACAAAGTGAGCCAAAATGACTGATGTCGAGTTGTTAGAAGGCGTGTTGCGTTGCCAGCAGTTGTTAAAGGCGATGAGCAAACCGACCGACAAAGAGACTGACGCGCACAAGTATTTGCGTTGGGCGGCCGAGCAGATCGCTAAGCGCATTTGGTGGGATAATCGAGAACCTAAGTAATTAAAACAATTTAAGTACGGGCATGACCTAAGCGTGTTGCAGCGCGGTTGGTGACACACGGCAACGTGGGTAGATGACGCACGTGGTAACACGTCGTCAGGCAAATGCGTTACAGAGTTAGGGTGTCGAGTGTGGCAGACGACGGGTGGGCTTAGCGCATTAGGCTTTACACACAGCAACGATTGACATAACACAAACAAACCACAAACATAAAGTTGACAACATGGCCAGCGTTAACAAACCGAGAGCAAACGAGCGCAGCGAGTGCGCTAGGACAAGCGCAGCGCGTCAGGCATTATGAGCAGAGCGCACGATCACGCCGACTACCAACGAAACCGTGCCGTAGTCCTACGCGAGCAACCGACCTGCACAGTCTGCAACCGGCAACCCAGCACACAAGTCGATCACATAATTCCCGTAGACGCTGGTGGCGGACACGAACTTGAAAACCTACGAGGCATATGTTTTAAATGCAATAACACATTGGGTCATCGCTACGTAACACAACGCAACGAAATACGACGCACCATTCGCGCCGAAGCAATGCGTGATCATGGCGTAATTGACACAGAACCAAAACGGTTTTTTATACAAAAACAAAACATCAC
>Ga0208644_1002553_pt1 | contig 14536 bp, 16 predicted proteins | sample VirMetDEL_Nov_18_FD_184517 | JGI IMG/M metagenome (GOLD analysis project Ga0208644, IMG submission 184517) | Aqueous microbial communities from the Delaware River and Bay under freshwater to marine salinity gradient to study organic matter... | ecosystem: Environmental > Aquatic > Marine >... | reverse complement strand
TGGCACTCATATCGAAGATAATCTTGAATCTGCTTGCCATACCTTTGTTGGCTTGCTCAAATCCATCTGAAGCCTGAGTGTTAGTAAACACTGGAGAGAAGTAGGCTCTCTGCTGCCCTAAAGGTGAATTTACATACGGAGCCGGATACCAATACAACTCACCTTGAAAGTCTTGAGTGTACCTATCGTCCGTCTCGAACTCTGGGAATCTGTTAACTGTGAACTCAGTTACAACATACTTGTACACAGAGCTATCTATATTGACGTAATCCTCAGGGAACCCTAAATGAAGACCCAGCCCTTGCCATATGTATGGATCGCCCGGATTTCCAGAATCTGGATCTGAAACAAGATTCATAGATGAATTAGATTCATTCCAAGTCAGGATGCCATTACTTGCAAACCATCCATTAACTCTTTTGTATGGAGTAGTGTCAACAACGGCAGATTCAAAAGTAGATCTATAAGCAGCCGGAAGATCTCGACCCGCCGTAGCACCAACAGGCCTTGGGTTCATCAGTGCTTGCGGATCATCGAAGTTATGCCGACCCAACTGGTTCTGGGGATGGTCAGGGCTCCAGCATTCATCGCATGCCATTATCCCTGTCTTTTCCATGTTGCTTACGACGGCTCTCAAGTCATGCAGCTTATACCTAAAGCCGCAGATATCGCAGAACCCAAACGCATGCTTTCCTGATGCGTAAGGCCTAGCCATCAGTAACCCATCACATTAGGAACGAAGCGAGCAGAAGTTTTAACCCTGTCCTCTTCAGCCGCCTGATCAAATAACTCCTCGTAAGCAGCCTTAAGCAATTGAACACGAGCAGCAGCCTCGGGATGCTTCATCGCGACATAATACGCAAGACCCGCGACCAGACACGGTATAAAGCGATCAGGAACATCAACTGTATTTGACGCAGACGATCCTGCATCAGCCATTCTCCTGATCCTGTAGTAATAGATTTTGTAAGTGGAATCTCTGTCCGGCACAGGCCAGAGAGTGATGGTCGAAAGCTTGTCTGCCCCAGTAGACGGGTTGTGATCCTTAATGCCCACTCTGCTGTACATGTACTGAAGAGGCTGACCCTGAGAAAGCTTGTTTGGAATGTTCGAGTAGGTAGGCTCAGAGATTCGACTCAGATGGAAGTCTGTCTGCTTGTCTGTGACTGCGTCGTCAGTTCTTAGCATCAAGTCCAGAATAGAAATTGTATCTATGTCGATATCATAAGTTGCAGTTCCTTTGGTTAACTGAATGGGAGTTGCGAACAACTCAACAGTCCAAAGGTTGATTCCTCTATTCTGCCATTCAAGAAGAAGATAATTCAGACTTCTTCTGGCAGTTCTGAGGTCATACCCACTACGAAGTTCAAGGCCAGCTCTTTCGTAAGCTTCCTCTATGATCTCAGAAAGATCAGGATTGAATGCATAGGTTCCGCTAGTCGCCACGGATAGCCTCCAGAACTTCTTTGTTGAAGTCGTCTTGCTCTTTCTTGATGTGCCTTATGTCAACCTTAAGGTCATTCAGTATCTCTTTGTTATGCCTTACTTCAGTTTCTATTCTTCCTACCTTTATCTTCACATCAGAAACTTCAGACTGCTCAGCAAGAGAGCTATGTCCATTAGCAGAAGTGTGAGATAGCTGCATAGTAAAAAGCCCCCCGACGGCAGAAGCTACAATGCCGAGGGAGGCCCAGAGAGTCGTCGGGGTTACATGAGTCATTAGAGCACCCCTAGCAATCGGTGTCGCCGGAGTTACAGATGCTGTTTAGATCACAGATTCCGCCCGCCGCAAGATCCGCGCCACAAGCGCCGCCGTCACCAGTCGTGCCGCAGAAGATTGGATAATCAAATGCGCTCGTCGTGTTGCGAACCTTGTTCCCGATACAGGTAGGACGCTGTCCGCTAAGGTCCGCTGAGCGGATCGAGATGTCCACGATCAGATTGCTGTTGAAAATCACGTCTGCGCCCGTCAGGGATATTCGCTCGCCGTTGTGCTCAAAGCGATTCCCGACATAGATAGCACCGTCAACCGACGACTCGATCGGGCGGCTGTTCGTATTCTTCAGCGTCGTGCCCCGCATGGATGCGAAACCCGTCATGCCAAAACTGCCGGAGTCGCCTGAATCGTCCATGTCAACGTAGTCGTTCGAGGACGAAGCCAAAGCGCAAACGTTGAACTCAACCATGCGATCCGTCGTGTTGGCATCCCCGTTCCCAATGATGACGTTGTTCTCCATATTGATTCCGTTGCGAATCACGCCGTCTGCCCCGCAGGGATTCGAGACGGGGTTATACATTGTAACAACGTCGTTCGCGGTGTCGCCCGTCCCATCAAGCTGCACTTCGCGAATAGAATTACCTCGAATTACCACCTCGTTCGTTCCATTGTCGTCATTTGTGCCAGTAAGAAAAATCCCGTAGGTGCCGAAACCGGAGATCGTGTTACCCTCGATCGTGAGGGGATCGCCCGACGCAACTAGACCGGGGCCGTTCGCATCAAGCGAGTCACCGCCGATGACGTTATTGCGGACGATGACGCTTCCTAACGCGCCTCCTGCCACCGACGGGAAAAGGACCGTGCCCCCGAACATGTTTCCTTCTACTACGATCTTGTCGCGCGAAACACCCAACGAGCCAACATCGGCGCCAGTAAACGCGATCGCGCAGCGCATCGCGTCTACAGTGGTGCCGGGATCGTAGGTAGGAAATTCTTCGCAGTCGGTGGCGACGTTCACGTTCAGCATCTCGACGGTGTTGCCCGCAATGCGAACATCCGACAAAGCCGCTGTGTTAGAGCTGACCGTAATCCCATACCAAGCGTCGATGTCGTAGATACGATTATCGAGAATCTGAACACCGCGAATATCTACCGTCTTGTTCGTAGAGACGGTGAGCGCAGCATTCCGATTCTGGCAGTCCGTACTGCAAGCGGCACCGTCTCCCTGCGGATCTTTTTGGATTCCGCGCACGACGTTCTGAGAAACAAGAACGTCATTTGCCTCGATTTCCAAAGCCGCACCGCCGCCGCCCGGGCTACCGCCCCGGATTGACGGTATATTGATGAGTTCATTCTGGAAAACGATGCCGCTGTCGCCCTGCCAGACAATGCCCTCGTCGCCCATCGAATCGACGACGTTGTAGCGGGCCGCACACGAAATGCAGTCGCTCACGAACAACCCGTGCGTTTCCTCGCTTGCACATTGACCAGTGGCGGCGTTGTAAGAGTTGCAATGCGCGGTCGGATTATCGTCAAAAAACTTAATCCCCTCGATCGTGACGTTATCGAGGGGACTCCCCGGCGTCGTGCAGTCCTTGTTAAATCCGTAATTAGGTGTGTTCGTGAAGGCGGGGCACACCGACAAGAGCGTCCCGCCGTGGGTAAAAAGCGGACGAAGCTCGCAACCCTGGAAGGTCTCGCAACGCAAGTGGATGTCGGATTGTGTGATTTGGATGCCCGAGTAGAACCTGTTGGCTCCAGTATCGCCGAGGTAAACAATCCCGTCGGGAAGCATGACGGTGCCGCCGCCCGCCGCAGCCGCCGCAGCAATCGCCGAGTTGACAGCGATTGCCTGATTTGACTGTACGCCTGTAACGACTCCATAGTCTGAAGCAAAAATGGGAGCCGTTAACCCTGCGGCAACTTGATCCCAACTTCCCTTTATAGTGAGGTAACCAGTTCCGGCAGTAGTAATTTCTACAAGTATGTATCTCTTCTTGGAAGAAAAAGATCCAACGCTCAAGTCGGTAGCTGCGATAGCAGAGACTAAATCACACTGGCTGCTCGCGCTGAGATCAGAAGCTCCTCCTGCATTCGGAGTGTCGCATACATGAATTTCACCAACGAATCCAGAAGATTCAGACCAGTCTAAAGAAAACAGAGGGTAGGAAAATCCAAGATTGTAGACGCCAGCAGTGTTGCTCGTATTGAAGTCCACGGTCATCATGCCAAAGTCAACGGAGGTGTCGCCGTCCCTAGCCTGCCTTTGCACGTTAGGCGGTGCAGCACTCGAAGGAATTGCAAATGCAACCACCGCGAGAAGCGATATAAACAAGTTCTTAATCATTGAAAACATCTCCATAATTCGTATAAGCCTATCCCTGCCAGCCAGAAAGCCATATCTCTTCTAGTGTCAGCGACTCGTTCAACGGGCCATTGTAGCCAGAATTCTCTAGCGTACAAAGACACCATTGAGACATAGGATCCCGCGATAGCACAAATGCCGAGGCCGCAGATCAGATGCAATGTCTGATCTACGGCCTCTCTCTTCTGGGGACTAAGGTTCTTGTACCAGAGGGGGTCTTTCATTGTCTAATTATCTGGACTTCTTTAAGTCTACTAAATACTGGGAATTGATATAAGGCTTGTCTGGATATGCAGGATACCTGTTGACAGCAAGTGCAGCGTAATCAATAAGGCAAGAACCTGTATCTTCAGTAATCGAAGCGCCAACGAGGTGTGCAGCCGCAGTTGACCCCAACTGTGCTCTACTGACAATGACTGTGTGAGTAGAACCAACCCTAAGGGCCGGGGTATTATTGAGAACTTGAAAGAACTCACTCCCTATCTTGAAGAACATGCCGGGGCTGAGGCCAGATCCATTATTAATTTCTGTTCCGGGAATGTCGATTTGGATATCCCTACTTGCAGGATTAGTATCAAGTTCAGTCTGAAGGGTTAATCCTGTTCTGTCTGAAACCTTTTTATAACTAGTAACGATAGAGTAATTATTGTTTTGAAAAACTGGATTACTTAAAGAAGCAATAGTCGTATGTACAAGATCTCTATTTATAAAATACCTAATAAAAACTTGGTAATCCGAACTCTCTTGAGATCTTGGAGTCATATGACTAATGTGCAAACCAAGTGTCGCGACACTGAATGAATCTACTGGCCCATCGTTTCCATTTGCACCAGCAGTACTAGACAGTAAAATGGGAATTACATTAGGCATATCAAAGGTAGTGACTTTTGATTCTACTTGAGACGGAGCCGCTGAGGCAGTCGAAACACACTCTATCTTTCCAGTCCCATCAGATGCTACAAGTCTGAATCCAACTCTGCCATTATTTGCGGCAGGATCATATGGATTAACAACCCCACTTGAGGGAACTAAACCTGTAAACAAATCACAGTTTTTCGGATTATTTACTCCTAGTCTGGTTTCATAGAAAAGAGATTGCCCCCGAACAAAAGGGTTCGCTTGAATAAAAGAATACAAAGTTCCGCCACTGTTTAAAGTAAGCGGATCTACAGCCTCGCTAGATATTTCACACCATCCATGTGCAACATTGTCATAAGGAGGATTTAGATCAGGTCTAGTATCATAAATGGATAAAGTGCCATTGCTTATGGCATCAAAAGTCCAATAATTCGTGGTGTCTACAGCCTTCCCATCAAAGTCATCCATGAACTGAAAGTAGTCAGGATTGAACGAAGTGGGAAATCCTTCAAGCGGAGGATAATCACTTGAGTAAAGAGTAGGCCCAGAGAATCTAGTTGCTTTCATTTTCTTACACCTTCCCTTTAACGAGTGCCAGAAGTTCCGTCGTCTTTAATGAAGTAAGTGATAGCACCAACCATGTTGCTAGTAGGCGTTCCTCCAGCACCATTCGTCGCCGTCACCGCAGTATCAGCAGCAAGCCCATTAGTTCCATTCAGGACAAGGGCACCATTCGGGTAAATCACCGTACCATCAGTTGCGTCAGCATCCAACTCATTAAAGATCCCATCAGGATCATCAGACGTTCCTATATCAAAAGTAGGAGTCGTCCCAGTCGCATTATCAAGCATCGTAAAGCTGATGATGATCGCACCCTTCGGCAGAACAAGATCCTGACCATCCGTAGGGTCCGCGCCAACCTTCACTGCAAGATTGCTTGCACTGGGCTGGGCAGAACACTGGACAGACATAAGCATCCCGCCCGGCGTAACTCCATCATCTTCTCTTCGTCCGCCACGAGATCGCACATAAGATTCAAAAGTAGTTCTAGCCATTTTAATCACCTCGTCACACGCAACTTGCCTACCAGTCTGCGTGTTGTCTTTTTAAGTCTGGCAGGCTTTGGTTTACCATTTAACTTTGTCTGCCCAATACGCAGCAGACATTTTGCCCTTAGCAATATTCTTGCCATGTCGAGCCTTGAAGGACTTACGTTTTGCCTTCATTCTATCCGACTCACCCGCCTTGGGTTTACCGGCAGTCTCAGCGCCCTTCTCGCCAAATCTAATCAGCTTGATGTTGTTACCCTCTTTAGCGAGAACAGCGTGACTCTTCTTAGGATGATTAGGTGTTCTCTTGGGTTTGTTGTATCCAGAGAATGTTTCACTTCCACGCTTAATGGTCATCCTAAACCTTCTTTCTATACTTGGCAGTTTTCTTAGCTATTGCCTTGGGCTGCTTAGAAAACTGCTTACCTTTCTTTGTGTCTTCGCGCTTATTATTAGAAGTCGCAGCGTATTCTTTACTGGATAAAGATTCTCTTACCTTCTTCGGTAAATATCTTTCTCCGGTAGCTTTCTTTCCTTGCGTGCTAGGCTTGCCTGACTTAGTGCCCCAGTCTTCTTTAGTCCATTTAGATAAAGATTTTTGAGCCTTAGTTTTACCGCCCTTGAAGCCGCCCCCAGCTTCTTTGTATTTCTCATTTGCAATCTGAGCTTTTCTAGCTGACCACTGTCCCGGTTTTCCACCTTTGCCACTGGATTTAACTTGAGAAACAATTTTTTTTCTAAGGGAAGGTCTTGTATAAGCCATCAACTTCTCACAAAGTAATCAAGCATCCAAGTCAGGATGCTAAGAAAGAATATAAGAGCAGAGCCAACTCCGTAAACTTTATTCTTAAACTGATGAAGCTCTAGCCTTACTGAATCAATCTCGTCTATCAAAGCATTTATGGAAGTTCGATCGCTTTTAGCTCTATGCTCTAAACTCTTCACTTTCTCTTCGATTGACCCAATCTCCCTTTCTGATATGGGAGTCATGCGTCACCAATAGAAAGGGCGGGGCCGAAGCCCCGCCCTCCTATGAATCGATCAGAGAATCTGACCACTACCGAAAATGCCGAGGTAGTCAGAGACGCCAAAGCTGTATCGCTCCCGCGCCTTGTACCGAACATTCCCGGTGTCGAAGTCGCCATCCATGCCCGTCTGCATCGGCGTGCGCTGGAAGTGCTTCATGCCATTCGGGACATCAGTCATAACAAACCAGAACTTCTTGTTCGTAGTCGTCATGTAATGGTTGACACGGTATCCCTCAGGGATAGTGCCATTCGTCCGCAAGGCGTTGATGTCGTTGTCAGCCGTTCCCGATCGGAGTTCCGTATCGAGAATACGAGTAGCAACGAACTGGTTGTAGGGAGCCACGATCAGCTTGCGGGGCCGAGCAGCGATCAACAGACCTCGATCATCCGTGAAAGCAGCGATGTCAATGACAGCCTGCTCCAGCGAAGTCTCGTTGAGATCCGAAGGGGTCGCGAGAGCGTTAGCAATATCAACGCCCTCAATCGTCTTATGCCCCGTAGCCGCACAAAGCTGAACACCATCGCCAGCCGTGAAGTTGGCAGAGGTGTAAGCATTGTTAAGCGGGTGGGCACCCTTGACCTGCTTGGTGTGCGCCATCGCACGGGCAAGCGCCTTGGTGTAACGGGCCGAAACCGAATCATAGAGATTGTCCTCGACAGCCTCTTCGGTGATCGCAAATCCCATTGCCACCGTCTCGTGGGTGTACCGAGCCGTGAAGTGCTCCTGAGCCGTGTCGTAAGAAATCGACGAGCCCTCGGACTTCACCGGAGCGGCACCAAAGCCAGCGAGCTTGACCTCTTCCTCGAATGCTCGATCCGAAGATTCAGTTTCGTAAACCTCGCTAGACTCATCCTCGTACTGCTGATACTCCAACCCGAACAGAGCGTTCAGACCGGGAAGGAGTTCCTTCATCATTTGCGCGCGTGAAATCGCCATGATTAGACTCCCTCACCAAAGGCAGACACACCATCCGCAAGCTGAACGTAAAGGATGGGAGTAGAACTGTTTTCGTTCTCCCCGTCTTCCTTCACCCCACGGATAATGACAGCGCCAGTGTTAGTAGTAGTGCTGCTGTTAGCAACGACATAACCGGAATTTCCGGTAGTCGTGCTGCCAGCCCCAGTGACCAGAACATTCTGGACACCCATCTGGTTGATGTTCCATGCGGCATTGCCCTGAACCTCTAAGAGGTTGCTCTTAGAGGCGGGCGTCACCAAGACATAAACATCCGTCCCACCGGAAGCAGGGTAGTACTGATTCCAAGTTGGGGTACTCGACGTATCGGTGTAGTGGAAACCAACAGCAAATCCAACAACATTGCCGTCAGTATCCACAGGAGCCGTAGCCTGTCGCTCTGCATACCCAGTCGTGGCATTCAGGATAATCGGATCCCCTGCAAAAGTTGCAGTGGCATAACTATCCGCCATCTGGAAACGCAGAAGTCCTCCAGTGTTCGTACCGGAGAACGCATTGCTCGCGTTTCTAAGTCCAAAAGCCATTGGACTATCTCCTAGATTTATCTAGCGATAGCCGACAATGGGACATCCATTATCAGTCATCGCCAAACGTGATCCGCGAGCGTCGCTCAGGCTTGAGCATCGGCATACGCGGATCTTGCTCTCTGAAGTAATTGCGATCGACTGCTTCCATCTGTTCGCCAGCTTCCCTCATCCCATACCGTCGAGCTTCGTTGCCGATCTCAACGGGACGAGAACAAAGGAGTAGTCCACCGATCAGAACATTATCCGGGTACTGACTGCCTCTATCAGACATGATTTTCAGTTCAGGATAATCGCTAGCAAGGACAGGCTCCCAACCTTCTCGTAAAGCTTGCGAGACGTTGATGTTGTCTGCCTCACCCCGCATGGATGCCCTTACATACCTAAACTCCAATCCCTCGCGAGGATTGGGTTGAGGCGTAAGACTCGCAGGAGTCCAAGGTGTCGATCTCTTTTGGTTGTCCCGACTCTCCACTTCTCGTTGGCGGGGAGCGGGGCCTCTTTGATTGCGCGATTCAGTCATTACCGAATCTCCTTCAGGAGTTGCTTGGCGTACTGTTCAGGTGTTAACCCAAGGCGCTTCGCGAGGGCGACTTGAGTGGAGGTTAGTTGCACTTTGCGTGGCTTTGTTGAGTTGCGCCCAGCAGGGGCGACCACGGTGGAAGTCCGAGAACTCGCAACAGGCTCCTCTCTAGCCATACCGTTCTCGGGCTGCTGACTGAACTTGTCAGGAAAAACCTGACGCATTCGTGTGTCAATCATATCATAGTACTTGTCACTCTTAGGATCAACTCCAGAGTTAACAAGACTAGTGTGGATGCCATATGCAAGAGAAGTCATCTCTTGGTCAGTGCCAAACCACGAGTTATTAGACATCCAATTTTGCAACTTAGGATCAGGGGCAGCAGGCAACGGAGGTGCGGGCTGTCTCAAATGATCAGGCACAACACCTCTATTATTAGAAAAGAACTCCTGCTCCCTCTGGGAACGAATCAAAGCCTCTTGAGCTTCAAGAAGTTTATCTGTGTTTCCCTCTTCGTAGGCTGTCTTGTAGATCTGCCTAGCCTGCTCAAGCTGAGCAGTGTTGGCACTCTTCATTTGCTCTAGAAGAAGATTTTCCCCCTCACTGAGAACCTGCCTAAGCTCTTCGTTCTGCCGACGCATATTCTCGGCATAACGAACAGCTTCCTCCCGCATTCTCTCAGCGGCTTCCTTCTGTCTCCGCTCTTCGTGATACTCATACTTGAGTTTGTTGATTCGCTTTCCCGCTCGACCGCTGTACTCATGAACTTCATCATCGTCAGCAGAATCATCGCGAGGAGCAACCTGATCTTCTTCAGGTCGGTCATCAACAACTTCAACATCAAAATCCTCATCCGAAGACATGTCAGCAATCGGCTCAGTGAGGGCGTTACCCATCAGGTCGTCAAGTGCAGATTCACTCATGCTCTTACTACTCCTCTCGGATCTCTGACTACAGCCTCGACGGAGTCGTCATTGATCACTCGAAACTCTTTTCCGTGGATACGAAGCCGAGTACCGGAGTACGCCCTCATCACAATCCAATCACCTTCTTTACACCAAGGTCCGTTAGGAAAACGATCCTTGTCTGCGTACGCATCGGGACCAGCCTTCAACACAAACCCAACAATGCTTGCGACCGACTCTGCAGTCCGTCGTTCGTCAGGAATGTAAAGGCCACCTTCTGTCGTCTCTTCTACATCCGGTAAAGCAATCAACAGTCTGAACCCACAAGGCTCAGGCATTTGCGAGGCGCGACTTTCCTCTGAACTTTCCGGCTTCCTATCGCTGTACTGAATAACTTCAGCCACTGTGTTTTCCTTGAGTGCAGAGGTTTTAAGGGAACCTCAGTAACCCTATGCGCTCACAAGAGCGAATCGTCCTCAACAGAAGATGAGATCTTCTTGTATTCCAAAACTGCGGTGTCTATACCGCGAATAAAACCACAGAGTTGCTTGTACTCTTCCATGCCTTTAATTGATCCACCAAGCAAAGCGTTCTCATGGCTTTTCTTAATTTGATCAAGCGAGCTAAGAAAGACTTCATCAAACGTAGGCACTGGTTACTCCCTGTTACCTTTCACTGCTTCCATACCAATCTTGACGCCTTCTTGAATCTGCTTCGCGTCGATCTTCTTATCTTCGACTGAAGCCTTCAGGACATCAGAGAATACTTGAGCCTCAAGTTCATCCTCTGCCTTCATGGCATTGGTCTGGATACGTTCACGCTCAATCTGATCACGAGACTGAGCCTTGGCAATATCAAGCTGCAATCTTGCTTCTCTTTCCTGAGCCTTCGATGCAGCCTCCTGCTCCTTGATCTGAAGCTCTCGCATCTGCATCTGGACAATAGGATCTTCTGCCTGCTGCATTGCTTCCTGCTGTTGCGCTTCAGCAACAGACTGCTCAACAAGCCTAGAAGTTGCCTGAGCAACAAGTCTCGACAGCTCGACCTCGACATCCTCAGGCAGCGTCTCTTCAGGCGGCGGAAGAGCCACACCCAACTGCTGCTCAATCTCAGATCTGTACTGGAATGAAAGATGCTCCGCGACGTGAGCAGCCAAAGCAGACTGTTTCGCTCCCGCCTGCGGATCCATTGCGAGAAGCTCTGCCATTCGAGGCTCCTGCATGGCAGTCATATGAGATTCAATGTGAGCCTGATGATCCTGATACATAAAAGCTTTGACAGGTTTACCAAGAATCAGATTCATGTTTTCAGACACCGGATCAAGCGGGTTGATCTCATCCTTCAGCGGAACAATCTGCTCAGCGTCAGGGATACCTAAAACGTCAACCATCTTTCTGTGAAGCTTAGGTAAATCGTAAAGCTGTGGTGCAGATGAAGCTAACTGTAAAGCTGCTTGGTACTGCATAATCCTCTGAGCCATCGTCGATGCATTCGGATCACTGACAGGGATGATGTCCACACGATCATCAAAGTCCTGAGGCTTCATAACCTCATCACCTTCTAGATCATACGGATACTCATGAGGAGCATGATCTCTAACGATGCCTTCAAGGATCTTGAACTCATCCTTCATTGCAGCGTGGAGCCTTGCCTGAATCGCAGTCATCACCTTCATCGACCGCTCAATCAACGCGAGCGTCGTGCCAACAGGTGCCTGCTGATTCATGTCACTAATATTCAAATCAGTGAGAGAAGCAAACCTTCTACCCTCTTCGACAATCCCGCTCAGCAGCTTCGCCAGAACGGAGGAGGGCTCCTTGTAAGGGAGGAACGTAATGTTCTCGGCGATAGACCCACTAGGAACATCAACGTCCCTAAACTCGCCGGGGGAGATGGGGGTGTCGTCTCCTCTGATGCGAAGCCCCCTCGACTTCAAACCGCCCGGGAGATTGCTGAGAGTTCCTGAGTCAACCAACTGTCTAAGAATGGAAGTGGCAGACCGGGCAATCCCACCAATCATATGGATAAGACCAAAGCCGTAGAAACCCAAACCGGGAACATACTCGTAATGAACGAAATGCTCCCGCCTCATTCGGTTGGGATCATCTTCCATCCAGTTACGTCGGATAGAAAGGATCTCTCTAGAATCAAGATCAATCGTGACTACATACGGAAGAGCGATGCCAGTCGGCTCACAGCAATCATCCGTGTCCTCAAATCCCTTGAGGTCAACATCCACATGCATTTCAAGAACAGTGTGGCGTCCGTCCATATCATACGACGGGCTCTCCCCAGTGAGATCGTCGTATTTCTCTTGGATCTTACTTTCTGAATGACCACCAGATATCAACTCGACATCACGGTAAAATCCAGAAACCTGAAGCTTACGAATGTCGTTAGCACTACGCTTCATCACATGCGTGATGCGATCGCAGGTTCTCAAAGAAGACGCGCCATAAGAAACAACGAGATCTTCAGAGGGAACAAACATCGAGCATGGTCTGCCCATGTTCGGATCCCAATAAACTTTCCTGAAAGCAGAGCCAGATAGAGGGAGGCTGAAAAGCATCTTCTCCGTCTCAGGCCTGTACTCAGTCATTACTTCAGTAACTAAGTAGTTCATGAAGTCTTGGATGCGGTGAGCCTGCTTCTCTTTATCGGTAGTCACCTTGCCGACGATCCGAGTCTTAACCGGACCAGAAGAAGGAAAGATCTCAATGATCGCTTGGCTCTGGAATCGGACAACAGCCTCAGAAAGAATCGGGTGAGTGACACCACACGCTCCCTCCCAAGGAGACGTGCGGTCTTCAATCTTCATTCCAAGCTGATCAAGTCCCTTGATGTAGGTTTCTTCCCAATCCTTGCGGCTGTTCTTGTCCGCAAGGAACTGTCCTACTAGATCAGAAGAAAGAGAACTGAGATCAGACTCGTCCATATAATCAGCAAGATTGTCTCCAAACGGGACATCATCTGCTTCAGTTTCTCCGGGATTGAAATCAATGAGAACTCCACCGTCTTCTGTCTCGACAATAAGAGACGGACTGGAATCCTCAATGTCAATATCAAAAACCTCCTCTTCCTCTTGAGGGAGAAGATCCTGAATCGAGACAGGCATTTCTGATAGTGACTTCTCTATTGCCAAAGTAAACCTCTAATCAATGAACACTATCTGGAGGAGTTCCTGATCATTTCAGAAACCATCCTGTCCATAGGTCCGTTCTTCCTAAAAGGCGTACTCTTGTGAACAGACCCACCATCCATCAGACCTTGCATACTCGCCGCTGTAGAGGGTAACCCACTAGGGATTGTGCCCGCAGCAACTGTTGAGAAAGGAATGGGAGCAGGTATATAAGGAGTGGGGGTGGGAGCAGGAGCGCCGGTCTGCATGTAGAAAGAAGGCATCGGCTGACTATACGGTGCAGACCCAAGGCCTTGCTGATATCCTCTGCCTGAGAACGTAGGGCTAGAAGAAGAGCGCCCTAAAAACAAAGAAGACTCTGTATCCGTTCGAGGAGTAACCGGACTTCTTTTTGCGTACGTTCTGATCAGTTCAGTGTTTTGCGGATTCAACAAGCGACCAGCATTAGCTTCAGCTTTATTGAGCGCAATCATCGCTCTCATAGTACTAGGGGCAATCCTGTCGTAAAGCTCAACTGGATCTTGATATCTTGTATCAAGCCTTGCGCCCTCAGCTAGATTATCCCTCTGAGCTTGCCTCAACGCAGCGTTGGCATCCATCGCATTCCGACCGTAAAGGTCGAAACGCTCTCTAGTAAAATAAGGAAGGAGAGCTTCCCTATCGTTTCTTCTTATAAGGTCTACATATGTTTCGTATGCGTCAGCCATTAGTAGTAGTCCGCCTTGATCGGGATGAAGTCATCATTACCATCTTCGTCCGAGTCTAGTGGTAAGAACCCACCCTGCCTGAAGCGAATCAACGCTTGTGTTGAAGAGTCAACGAGATCGTCATGTTCGCCCGATGGGAATGAAGCAAACTCTTCAACCACCTCTTCCGCGAACCTCTTCTCTGGACGCCAGACTATGCCGGAGGCGAAGAGGTCAGCCACGGCATTCACTCTAGCGATCTTGTCATTCCCTCGGGACGGAGTGTATTCCTGCACAGGTACGCCAGCAGCACGAAGCTCGAACACCAGAGGCATCCCAGCAGCTTTGCCCTCGACAATCAAACTGTCGGGCGTCCACTTCTTGTAATGCTCCAGAGCAAACTTCTTTAACTCTGGGAACTCCATCCTATCCTTCACTGCCGAGAGTAGTATTAGGTTCGGCTGATACTTTCCATCACTGCCTTCCATATAGAAGACACCCCAAGTTGTACACGCCGAGTAGTCAGATCTCTGACTCTTAAGGAACGCCGTATCCCAAGACTGAATAACGAAGTCGCATGGAGGCGGCTGCTCATCTTCCCAGATCTTCCACCACTCGCGCTTTACAATCGCCCCCTCTTCCGAGGTGGGGTCTTGCTGATACTGGGCTTGCCACTTAGCTGTGGGGAGTTCAGCCCGTAGCTTCTCAAGCTCAGAGAGTTTCCAGAACTGGGGCCAGAGGGCGCTGCCGGAAGGAAGAATTGCTG
>Ga0208644_1002552_pt1 | contig 14539 bp, 27 predicted proteins | sample VirMetDEL_Nov_18_FD_184517 | JGI IMG/M metagenome (GOLD analysis project Ga0208644, IMG submission 184517) | Aqueous microbial communities from the Delaware River and Bay under freshwater to marine salinity gradient to study organic matter... | ecosystem: Environmental > Aquatic > Marine >... | reverse complement strand
TACCAAGTGATTTTACTAGACAGATTACTATACCTGGTACAAAAAAGAATAATGAGTTCTTTCAGCATGTATATGATATATCAATAGATGAACCTTATCTATTTAAAACAAACACAAAGGTAATTGCACAATTTGATTTTGATGGTTTTTATGTATCACAAGGATATATGCAGTTAGAAAGAGTAAACCTAAAAGAAAACAAATATGTAGAATCATATGAAGTTTCTATCTATGGTTTATTATCTTCATTCAAAAGAGATTTACAATCACTTACATTAAACGAATTAAATACACTTGATAAATACAATCATATCTTTTCAGGAGGTAATATATTACATTCTTGGAGTGGTTCTGCCTATGATGGTAATTCACATTTAGGAAATCAAATATTTACCTCATCAGTAGATGGACATAATTTAGGTGGTGAGATTGTATATACCTTAACTGATAGTGGTAAACAACACGCTTATCAAGCACAATTACCAAATAATATTTTAGGTATAAATTATAGTGAGATAGGACCATTTGGACCTACATCATTGAAAGGTGGATTACACCCACAAGATTATAAACCTGCTATTAGATTGGATAAAGTTGTTGATGCAATCTTTGATGAAACAGAATACACATACGAATCAACATTCTTATCAGAATCAAGATTTGATAACACTTATGTTCTTTGTGATAGAGGATTAAAATATCCTATCATAAGTGGTGTTAATTTAGAAACACAAGGTCAAATAGAAATTGGACCTATTAGTGGTAGTGGAACACCTGTAACTATTACAAGTGCAGCAACAGGTTCTTTGTTGTTTGAAAATGTATATTATGATGGTTCTTTTAATATTAATAATAATTCTCAATATGAACCAAACTTTGGTCAATCTGCAGTTCAATCATCAGCTGCATTAGTTGAATTAACACTTAATATGAAAATTACAGGTAGTAATACAGTATATCCTAAACTTTATTTATATAGACAAGATAAAACACCTGGTGGTTCTGCACCAGGATGGCAAAGACAAGAACTACCATTTATGAATCAAGTAATAAAACAAAATGTTTTAAATGGTAGTGGAGATGTAGATTTAACTTTAACAGAAGAAACTGAATTTACTTTTAATTCTGGTTCTTACAAATATGAATTTAATTTAGGTTTTGATTCAATTGGAACAGGAACAACTAATGTAATTGTAGGTCCTGAAGGAAATGAAGAGAGTAGATTAAAAGTAAAAACTTTATTTGAAACTGGTGAATTATTACCAATCAATATTAGTAACAATATGCCATTTGGAACAAGTGGTATTACTTTATTAGATTTCTTAACATCAGTACAAAAGAAATTTAATTTACAGATTTATCCAAGTAAAACTAAACCAAGACATTTTATCATTGAAACATTTAACAATTGGTATAAACAAGGTAAGGTTAAAAACTTTGATAATTATATGGATTTAAACCAAAGAATATCTGTTACACCAGCAAACAACTTGGGTGTAAGAGAAGTAGAGTTTGGTGATACATTAGATGTAGATTTCCTTGCTCAAAACTTTAACAAAGAAAATAATAGAGAGTTTGGTAAATCTTATTTTAGAGATACACAAAACTTTTTCTCTGATGGTAAATTAGAAGTTAAAAGTGGATTTGGAGTATCTCCTCTACGATATGTAGCAGGTAGTGGAGTAACTGGTTCTGCTGGAACACCACTAACACCATTCATAGCATCACTTGCAAACACAACAGTTGCAGTATGTGCTATGGGACAATCTACTTATTATCATAATGGTAGTGGTAGCACACCCGATGTAGGGGATACTATCTATTCAGATGCAAATGGAGATAATCCATTAGGTTCCTATCAGTATATGGTTGATGACTTTACACCTGATATTTACATTATAGGAGCTAATGGAGTTGTATTATCAACTGATGGTGGTGGAACTTGTATTAGTGGAGGAGCACCTGAATCTTAAAAATATATTATTATGGCAATACATAAAATGTTCATACCAACCTTTATAGCAAACCAAGAGTTTGACCCTGCACAAGTTAGGCCTAGAACTTATTTCTATAATGGTAAATTACAAACTACACCTTATACTTTTGAAACAAGAACAGGTGTATCAAGTACATTTATACAAACTATAAATTATTATCCATATATGGACCACTATTCAACAGGTAGTGGACAAGAAGTTCCAGCATCTGATGCTGATTCTCTTTTGTTTTTTAATGAGGGAGCATCACTAGGTAGTATTCCATCAGATTCTTTATATTCAAAATATTGGAGTAAATATATAAGTTTGTTATATGACCCTAAAACAAGATTGATTGAAGGTTCTGCAATTATACCATTTGCAGATTATGTAGATATGGAATTAAATGATATAGTTTTCTTTAGAGGTAACCACTATCATTTACGAGCAATCAATCAATATAATTTAAAAACAGGTGAATGTCAATTACAATTATTAGGACCTATAATTGATGACTCACTTGATAACCAATAGATAATAGTAAAATTGTTATAGTAGTATGATAACACAAGTAATAGATTTATTAAAACAAGATAAGTTTTACAATGTTTCCAAAGAAATTGATATGGCTAAAGGTAAATATGAAATACCAAGAAATTGGAAAGGTGTAAAAAATATGTTTAGAAGAATGTAATGGCAGAAAATACAGTAACATATAACGCAGTAATTGATGTAGATACACGAGGTGTACAAGATGTAGATGTAATGAACAGAGCAGTAAAAACTTCTGTTGGTGCATTTGATACATTAAACCAAGCTATTGGTGAAACAGAAGATGCGTTAGGTAAGTTAGACCCTGTCAAAGATGCAAAGAAATTTAAAGTATTACAAAAAGAAATAAAAGAATTACGAGATAGACAAGAAGATGTTGAGATTGCATCTCGTAGATTTACAGAAGCATTAGCAGAACAACCAGGTATCATCGGGTTAGTAGGTGGTTCTCTTGATGGGTTAAGAGGAACAATGAAAGTGTTTATGGCTAACCCAATCATTGCAGTAGTAACAGCAATTGCTGGTGCATTTATTGCGATGAGAGAATCTCTTACTAAAACAAGTGAAGGTCAAGAAACTCTTAACAGAATATCAGCAGCATTTGGTAAAATACTAGGACCTGTATTTGCAGTAATAGAAAAAGTAGCATTACCAATCTTTGAGAAGTTTGCTGATTTATTAGAATTAGTTGGTAATGGATTTAATAGATTTGCTAAATTCTTGGGTATTAGTAATGATAAGATAGAAGAAGCAAGTAGAAACTCATCAACAGTATTACAAGAATCTTATGATGATGAGATAAAAAGACAAGAAGAATTAACAAAGGTAGCTGAAGAAGAATCACAGAAAAGAATAGATGCTGCACAAAGAGAAGCTGATAGAATAAAAGCTATTAGAGAACAAGCGGCTGCAATACAATTAGAAGCAGAATTAAGTTTGTTAGATGAAAGAACTCGTGCTCTTAAAGAAAGAGAGATGAGGTATCAAGAAGAAAGAAAAATTCTTATAGCTGCTGGATATACTGATTTATCAGCATTAGATTCAGAATTTTATGGTGACCAGTTAAAGATAAAACAACAGTTTGATAATCTAACAACTGTTTCTACTATAAAGGCTGCTAAAACTGCTGGTGACCAATCAAATAAAATTACAGGTGCATTACTTACTGAAAAAATAGATTTAGAATCTCAATCAGCTGAGGTAAGTAAAGAAATTACATTACAAGAACAACAAGCTAAATTACAAGTAATCAGTTCTGCTCTTGGAGCAGTTTCAGAAGCAGTTGGTGCTAATACTGTTGCTGGTAAAGCTTTAGCAATCGCACAAGCAACGATTAACACATATCAAGGTGCTACACTTGCTCTAGCAACATATCCACCACCATTTGGTGCAATTGCTGCTGGTGTTGTTATTGCTGCTGGTTTATTGAATGTTAAAAAGATTGTATCACAGAAAGTACCTAAACCACCAGGAACAAATCTTAAAGGAGCCGGTGGAGGTGGTGGAGGTGGAACTTCTGTTCCTTCAACACCAATACCACAAATAGAAACTGCTGGTGCTATTAGTGGAGATACAGGAGCACAGATTGCACAAACGATTGCAGAATCAACACAAAGACCAGTTCAAGCTTATGTAGTAAGTACACAAGTATCTTCAACACAAGCATTGGATAGAAGAACTAACTCTGCTGCATCCTTTGGATAGTAGTATAAATTAAAGTAAAATTGTTAAATTAGTATGAAACTATTTGAATTAACCATAGATGATGATTTTTTAGATGAAGTATTTGCTATTTCATTGGTAGAAGAACCAGCAATAGAAAGTAACTTTGTTTGGTTTGATAAAGAAAAAATACAATTCTCAAGAATAGATAACGAAAAAAGATTGGTAGTAGGACCAGTTCTTATACCAAATAAAAAGATATTAAGAATAGATGGTGAAGGACAACCATATGAAGTATTCTTTAAACCTGAAACAATAGAGAAACTTGCACAAGGATATCTAAAGAAAGGATACCAAGCACAATCAACTTTAGAACACGATAAGAAAGTATCTGGTGTTACTTTGGTAGAGAGTTGGATAAAGACATCCAAATTAGATAAATCTAACTCCTACGGTCTTAATTTACCTGTTGGTACTTGGGTTGGTATGTTTAAAGTAGATAACGATGAAGTATGGAATGATTATGTTAAATCAGGTGAAACAAAAGGATTTAGTATAGAAGGTTTATTTACACACGATTTAGTAAAAGCAAGTAAAGAAGAAACATTAGAAGATATCCTTAACCAAGAAGCAGAATATCTATTAAACGAAATAAGAAGAGTTGTAAAAGAAGATAAAAGATATAAAGATAATAAAAGAGTAGAAATGGAAAGTTACTCTGATTATCCACAAGGTGTTAAGAACAATGCTAAAAAAGGTATTGAACTAAATGAAAAGAGTGGTAACAAATGTGCTACTCCAGTCGGAAAAGTAAGGGGACAGGCTCTTGCACAAGGTAGACCGATTTCATTATCAACAATAAAACGCATGCATTCATATCTATCAAGAGCAGAAGCAGTGTATAGAGAAAAACAAAACGACTCATCTGCGTGTGGTAATATCTCGTATTTATTATGGGGTGGTTTAGCTGCATTATCTTGGTCAAGAAACAAATTAAGAGAGTTGGGTGAGTTAGAAGAAGGACAACAACCTTCTATTCCAAACTCATCATATCCTGGTGAATCATCTGATGAAGATTATATAATGCCAGAAGGACCTAAAACTTATATGGATGATGTAAGAATGATTTTGTTTCCAACAAAAGAGATGGCTGAAGAAGTTGCAGAGATGATTGGTTGTAGTGGTTCACACGAACATAAATTAGAAAGTGGTGAAACATATTGGATGCCATGTGAAACTCACCCAACAGAATAAAATGAATATGGATAATAAAATATCTTTTTTAAGTGGGTTTACACTCACATCAATATGGACAATGACATTATATGAGATAGGATTGGCTTTTCTTTTAGGATTAGTCGGTGGTATCGGTGGTTTAGTTGGTAGATGGATTATAAAGAAATTAGGGTGGTTCGGACAAAAATAGGATAGGAGAGATGTTAGATAGTTTAGTAAGAAAAGTAATGAATAAGGTAGTTGATACTACCTATCACTTTGCACAACCAGCAATTGAACTTACTCGTGGAGAGATGATTAAGTTGATTAAGAATACTAAATTTACATCTATGAGAGTTTGGTCTACCAAGTTAAATGGTGCTAGGATGAGGAGAATGGAACAAACAAGAGATAAACTACCTAACTCATCACCTGGTGTAGTAAAGAGAAGGAGAACACTTGCTAGACAGAATATGTGGGTGGTATGGAGTGAAACAAATAGTGATTGGAGAACTATTCGTTTAAGAACAGTAGATAAGGTTAAGATAGGACAACAATTTTATATAGTAAAGTAATGCCAATAAGAATTAAAAGAGGAGAAACAGAAGAACAATTTATCAGTAGATGTATTCCTATTGAGATAGGAGCTGGTAAAGGAGAAGAACAAGCTACTGCAATCTGTTACTCTATATGGCAAAATAGAAATATGAAAAAAACAACTGCAAGTATAGTAAATCAGAAGTTAGCTGATATAAGCAACAAAGAAGAACTTATATCACCTAACCCTTGTCAATCAGGATATATTGCAATAGGACTAAAGCCAAAGGGTGGTAGAATGGTTCCTAATTGTGTACCAGAAGAATAAAAAAACCCCCACCATTACTGATGAGGGTCAAATTAACAAGAAATGGTAATGTTAAAATGTAAATCCAACACCTACCAACGCAGAACTTATACCAGTTGGTGAATACTGATATCCTCCTCTAAACGATATTAAATCATCTAAATGAGTTTTAAACCCTGCACTTATGTAAATGTTCATTTTACTTGTGTTTTTGTATGATGTGGTTATTTCTTCTTCGTTTTGTATTCCTCCACCTACTAAAAAGTTTGTAGAAGATTTACTTGGTAAGATAGTATAAGCACCTATGTTGTAGAAAGAACTACCAGCTGTATATGAACTGATTTCTCCATTTAGGTATTGTTCTACCTCTTGATAATCTAAATTTAGTGTAGCTCCTCTTTGGAACTCAAAACCAAACTTATTCTCATCTCCTTCTATAAAGAAACCATAACTAGCTCCATTATCAGAGATATTACTTGTTACTCCTAATGTTTGTGAGTAAATTGTGAATGATGTTAAGGTCATCATTAAGACCATCATTAATTGTTTCATATTTATTTAATTTAATTTATTTTCTTAAACTTAATTGATATAATTTATCAGCCATATTATTTAATAATTTAGAACCTTCTGTTCCAAGAGCACATTCTGGCCACATCTCATAAATCTTGTCTAACACTTTCCATTGTGTATCAACATTCTTACTTCTTTTCCAAATAAGAATTGCAGCTTCAAGGTTTGTAAATCTTCTTGATAATTGTCCATTTTTGTTAATGGTTGGTAATGTTTCTACTTTTGTCATTTCTTTTATGTTTTATTTATTTAATTATTATACTCTAATATACGAAAAATATTTGATATATCCTAATAAAATCGTAATTATTTTTTCAATGGTCCTAAACTATTTTTAATATATGATTTTATATCATCTATACTTTTTACTGCATATTTAGTTTCAATATAATTTACAAGTGTAATTCCATTCTTTACCCATTGTTCGTATTTAATCCAACTTAAATTCTTTTTAGAATCAAAGAATGCATCAAATGTAAGTTTAGATTGTTTTTCTTTAAAAGTGTACATTCCACCTTTCCAGTCTTTAACTAACTCAAAATTACTTATTAAATCTACTTTTGTCATAATTACTTTTTTTTAGGTTTTAATAATAGTTTTAAAAATTCTCTTCTTGTCATAGTTTTATTTATTTAATTATTATACTCTAATATACGAAATTATTTTGATATATCCAAGCATTTTCGTAATTATTTTTATACAGATACAATATTTTTTTTAGTATAATCTAATATTGTTTGCATTCCATCTAATTCCTTACTGATAGTTTTCTTATCAAGTTCTTGATATGTTTGTAATAAATCTATACCTCGTTGTAATGCTATCACTAAATGATTTACTTGGTTCATAAAGTTTGCATTAGCTTTGTGAGATTTTAAATACTCTTCTAAAAGTGAATCTGCATTATCTCTTAACTCTTGTTTAGATTGACCGAAGTGAAACTCATCTCTCCACAATCTTTTAAAATATGCACTATAATCTTGTATTGCAGTTGGGTTGTTTGGGTTAGGTAATTTTGTTTTTAAGTTTGCCATTTTTTATTTATTTTATTTATTTAATTATTATACTACTAATATACGAAAAAAAAATGAGAATTCCAAATTTTATACACATTTTTTTTCATTTATTTTCCACCATCTAATTTTACCCTCTTGTTTTAGTTTATTCATATTAGGATAAACAATATCTCTGTTAGCAAAATACATTGCTTGTACAGTTGAATATGCTTTAACTGAAAAGGTTTTTGGTGAATGAATACCCTTATCAGTTTCTATTGTGAATTGTGTATGATATTCTATACCATTCTCATCAATATCTTTTTTCTTTTCTTGTTCTATCTCATCTTTCATACTTTTGTATAAGCAAGTTTCAATAGGATAGAATCTTCTTTCTAAATCTAATACTCGTTGTTCTATTGTTTTACTCATAATCTTCAATGTTTAATCCTAACTTTTCTAATTTAGCATCACCCATATTTCTTATCCATCTGTCAGTATCATTTAAAATTTCAATTACATGATACATTGCACTAATTCTTTCTTCAAATACTTGTTTAGATTCAATATATGAATCTCTATTTGGTTCTAAATTATTTTTGAATTTTGTATAAGATTCAATTCTATCTGTAAGAATATGTTCTAATAATTTTTTTTCTATCGTTTTACTCATTTGTTTTATTTTTTATTTATTTAATTATTATACTACTAATATACGAAAAATATTTGATATATCCAAATAAAATCGTAATTATTTTTTTTATTTTCCTACATTCCAAAATAATGCTCCTTCCGAAGCATATTCTTTTATAAATTTCCAAGCTTTACTATCATAAGTAAGTGAACTTGGAAATGGAGGTCTTTCTGGTTCTTTACATTCTTGGTTAAATTTATAATCAGACCTCATAGTTTCAGCTCTACCTTTTTCTCTATCTGTTGTATTGTGTCCAATCTGTACAGCATATATCTTTGCATCTGGCCAGGCAAGTTGTAATCCTCTTGATAATACTCCACTACTCATAACTGTCCAAACTTCTTTAGGTGGTTTTATATTAAGTGATAGAGCGGTGTTTTTCATTGCTTCTATAATAATAGGATGGTCACCACCGAAAGGAATTAAATGTGCGTTTTTTGTTTGTTCAACATATTTCTTAGCCTTACCTTGCATGTTACTTAAAAATCCCATAGGTACTTCTATAATCTTTGCACCTAACTCTTCTGATTTATTAGTTAACCAATGTCTTTTTCCTTTGGGTACAAATACGGTTGCTTTTTTGCCTAAATCTTTACACACATATGCAAGAGATAATTGAGCATAACCTTCTCTTGGTGATGCATAAACAAACTCATCTGCTTCTATTGATGTAACATAATAATTAAATGCTCTTCTTTTTGTACCACCATCTAATAAATCATCTCTCACTACTAAAACCCCATCGTGTTCTTTTACAATAGGTTTTGGTAATTCAATCGTTGGCTTGATATTATCAAAGCCGTAATCAAAAAATTCACTCATATTATTTTTTATATAATTCTTGTATTAGATTTTCGTATTTCTCTATTCTCTCTAATAACAATCTACTATGTGATTCATTTCCATTAGGAACTAATGAACTTAATAGTTTTTTGTCTGATTGTGTAGCTGATGTTAATGCTACTTGAATAAGCCTTACTTGTTCTTCTGTAATCTGTGTCATAACTTTTATATTTAATTATTATACTCTAATATACGAAAAATATTTGATATATCCAAATTATTTTTGAAGTTTTTTAATCATATCAAGATGATATTGTAAATCACTTAACTCATCAGAACCAAGAACATGGTCAAGATTACTGATAATGTTTTCTAAACTTTTTACTTGTTGCAATACTAAATCTTTCATAATTTTAATTTTAATGTTTTAACTTATTTACAATGTAAATATACGAAAAAAAAATGACATTTCCAAATATTTTAACACTTTTTTTTCACTTTTTTTCATATATTTTTTACTCATTTGTTATACTAATATACGAAATATAATTGAGAAATCCAAATAATTTATGAAGTTTTTTTGCAAGTGGGGTGGAATAGAAACATATCAGCCTTGGGAAAGACCTACTGATATTAAAATCAGAAGATGGTATGATTCATTGGATACTGAACTACAATTATACCTCGTTGGTAATGTAGTTGAAAAACACTCTGTAACTTGGGATGTAGATATATTGGTATGTAATCCTCAACCACCATTAGATGTCCTCACAGAAACCTTTACAGAATGTATTAGAAAGGGCTTTGAACACAACTTACTGATTGATATTGCATATGTTAGTGAATGGTATTCTAAACCATTTAAACCTTTCTATAAGATAAGACCTGATAAAGAGTTTTATAAAGAATGGAACGGTGGTGTGTATCATTCTATATATAAAGCTGATAAGGTAGAACAGATAGGAGAACAACTATGGAGATACGATTGGTATGAACCACACGAGAATTATTATAAGGGATTAAATCGTGGTTATACTTTCAAGGGTATCAAAATAGACAAATTCTAATTCGTTTGTTATATATATACAAAGTGGCTTATTGGGTGTTTTGTTGCTATTTCACCCTTTCCTTACCACTTCAATTATACTCAATACCCGGCCTTACTATCGTTAATAACCTTTCATTTGTGCCGGGTATTTTTTTTCTAAATAAAATATACGAAAACTTTTTTTTCTTATATTTATATATAACAACGATAAGTAAAAATAATTACAAATATATTTGGATATATCAAATATTTTTCGTATATTTGTATTAACAAATTAGAAAGATATAATATGGCACAAAACGAATCACCTAATTATTATTCAATAATTACTGCAGAAGTTAGGTACGATAAATCATTATCAGCATCACAAAAATTATTATTCTCTGAAATAACATCACTTACAAATAAGAGTGGTGTGTGTTGGGCATCAAACAATTACTTTGCAAAATTGTATGATGTTGACCCATCTACTGTATCTAAATGGGTATCAGGATTAGAACACAGAAAATATATTAGAGTAAATTACATAAGAGAAGGTAAACACATAAAACAAAGACGTATTGAAATAAATCAATACCCTATTGAAATAAATCAAGGGGGTATTGAAATAATTCAAGAGGGTATTGAAAAAACACCAAAGAGAATATTAAAAGCTAATAATAAAAATAATATTAAAAAAGAATATAGCAGTAGTAGTATAGCAAGTTCGAGGGGAATACTATCTGATAAAGAATTTGATAAAATTATGAATGATGAGTAGTATTTGGTATTATTTAAAATCAGAAGATATGAAAACTTGGGCTAAGAATATAAAAAATAAAAAATTATATTATCAATTACAGAACCAATGTTTAAAAAGAATACCAATGTTAAAAACTGCATATGAAAGACTCAAAAAGCAATATCAATAAGATTGAGACATTACATAGCATAATAGATGAACTTCGATTAGAGAGCAGGAAAATCGAGTATTCATCAGCATTGGAACGATTAACTAAAAGAGTAGATAAGATAGAAGAACAAATAAAAGTATTAGTAGATTATGTCAAAGAAAGATAAACAATATTTTATAAATCTATATGAAGAAGAAGCACAGGCAAATCTAAATCTTTACATTAGTGGTAAAGATGATAATGCATATGAAAGGTATAAAACATTAACAGAGTATGTTAGAACATTACAACAAGGAAAATGATATACCAGTATCATTGGTAAAATTATTACATTTCTGTGACCATCAGATAAATTATTATCAAGATGAAATGGATAAACATCAACAAAATTCAACTCAAATGTATATTCTAAACAAACCAGATAGAGATTTTAGAGATATGGTTTGTCAGCAAGAAGAGTGGAAATATATTAAACAACAATTTATAGATTCAGCAGCAACATTATTATATTAAATTAAATAAAAATTATGAAATTAACTTGTAACTCGTGTTTTAAAACGAAACCTTATACTGATTTTTCTAAATGTAGAAAAAGAAAAACAGGATATCAAGGTAAGTGTAAAGCATGTAATAAAAAAGATAACGATAAATACAGAAACGAAAACAAAGAATACTGGTCATACGAGCATGGATATTTCTCAGATAAAAAGAAATGGAAATACATATCAGAGTATATGGCAGCAGATAAAACAATAAAGGTATATAAAATAGATTTACCTAATAATAAATTTTATATTGGTTCTACAAAAGCTCTAATGAATGTAAGAATGTCAAGGCATGTAATTGATTACAGAAGAGCTAAACAAGGGCATCAAGACAGGTTAATTCCTTTACTACATAGTGCGTTTGATGATTTATTTACTACTTATGATGATTTACGAGATTATATAAAAGATAATACTTATGTAATAGAGGAGACAATGGGAGGTAGAAAAAGGCAAATGTCAAGAGAACAGTTTTGGATAGATAGATACAGAGCATTAGGAAAAGAGTTGTGTAATGTTTATAATCCACAAAGTAAGAACAAATACAAAACAAAATATAGAAATAAAAAATAATGTGGTGTAGAATAAAAATAGGTGATTGGGTAGAAGCATTTATACACACCATAACCTTAGGCTTCGGTAAAAGAATATCAAGTTACATTGCAGTAGATTTATTAGGATATGAATCTTGTGGATGTGAAGAACGAAGAATATGGTTAAATAAACTAACTTGTAAGGAACATAAGGATGGAATACAAATTTAGCAACGAAGAAATAGTAACGATGAGGGAAAAGATGAGTTCATTCACAACTCACATACCAACAAGTTTAACAGGCTACATATGGAATACATACAAGAAAATAAAAGGTTCTCAAGAAAGACAACCTTGTTCTTGTGGTTCTGCTGCTAAACATTGGAAGAAAGCTGTGGATACTATAAACTCATTTTTAAAATCATATGATAACAATTGAATCAGGTAGTATAGAAGAAGTTAATAAAAGATTAACTGTATTATATACAAAACACAACAAATGGTTGTATGCTTGTGCATATAATCAATCCAAAGATAGAAAAGTATCAGAAGATTTAGTACAAGAACTTTATTTATATCTTGGTGAAAAAAGAAACCCTAAATTATTTTATAACGATTCATTCAATTTATTATATTGTCATAACTTTATTCGTAGTAGATATATTAATTGGATTAAGAGAGAAAACAAATCACAACCTCTAAACGATAGAATTGATAAAGAGTATGAAACATATGATATACAATCAGATAAACGATTACAAGATGCATATGATATGATTAAAGAAGAGTTAGATAGGTTAAGTAAAACAAAGATGTGGTCATCAGCTAAATTATATGAGATGTATGCATTTAGTGAATTAACTATGGAAGAGTTGAGTAAGAAAATTGGTATCAGTAAATCTACAACATTCCTTAATATAAAAAAGATAAAAGAACATTTAAAACATTTAATAGACAATCCATTTAATAATGAGCAGAAAGGGTAAGACATACGCAAAAAAAGATTGGAGTATCAATGATACTTCATCACTACTTAAAAACACACACTACAAAAAGTTTCACACAAAGAAAAAAAGAATACAACTTAAATACGATAAAAGATTATTTGAGTGGCATACATCAAGACCACCAGCATCAATTAAAAAGTGGTTTTTAGAAGAAGGACAATACCAATGGAGAGAATACCTAAAAGAAATAACAGATTTACTTTTTACTAACGATGGTGATTTCCAAGAGTTCTTATGGGATATACTATCAGAACAGAATAAAGAAATAATGGAAAGAAAAGCAAGAGGTAGTTATTATAAATAAAAATATAAATATATATGAATAAAGTTACATTATTAAAAGGAGATTGTCTCCAAAAGTTAAAAGAGTTAGAAGATAATTCAGTAGATTCAGTAGTCACAGACCCTCCTTATGGTATTGGGTTTATGAATAAAGAATGGGATAGTCCAAAGAAACACAGAGAACTCGTAGAAAGAGAACAAAAAAGAAGTGAGAAAAGACACAAAGAAGGTAAATCACCCGCTAAAGGAACATTTAGTAAAGGAGTTCAACCAGGATTACCAATTGGTGGAGCAAAAGAAGGAAAGTGGTTTGAGGAATGGACAGAACAATGGGCTAAAGAAGCATATAGAGTTCTAAAACCAGGTGGTTATGTCTTATCATTTTGTGCTCCAAGAATGTATCACAGAATGGCAAGTGGTATAGAAGATGCAGGATTTCAAATTAGAGACCAGATTATGTGGGTATTTGGTAGTGGTTTTCCTAAATCACACAACATCGGTAAAGCAGTTGATAAACTACAAGGAAACGAGAGAGAAGTAATAGGAACAAAAAATGATTTTAGTTTAGATGGTGTGAAAAGAAATCCAGCAAAACATAGAACAGTTGGTGAAGCTGGTAAACAAATACAACACGAGTATGGATATAAACAAGGTTGGGATACACCGGTAACAAAAGGAACATCACCATACGAAGGTTGGGGAACTGCTCTTAAACCAGCTCACGAACCAATAGTAATGGCAAGAAAACCATTCAAGGGTTCAGTTGCACAGAATGTATTAGAATGGGGAACCGGTGGAATAAACATAGATGAGAGTAGGATAGGATATAGAGATGAAGCAGATGAGAAATCATCTATACCTGGTTCGTATAATACTAAACAAGAAAGTATAGATAATGCATTATTTGGTTATATTGGTGGTGAAGGAAATGGACACA
>Ga0208644_1002550_pt1 | contig 14540 bp, 34 predicted proteins | sample VirMetDEL_Nov_18_FD_184517 | JGI IMG/M metagenome (GOLD analysis project Ga0208644, IMG submission 184517) | Aqueous microbial communities from the Delaware River and Bay under freshwater to marine salinity gradient to study organic matter... | ecosystem: Environmental > Aquatic > Marine >... | reverse complement strand
ATATTAATAAAACTTATTTTAGAATTATAAAAGGTTATATGCATACTATTCGTGGTAAAGTAGGTGATGGTAAAAGATTACAAAAATTACAAAGTCAAGGTATTGATGTTAAATTTAAAGGTTGGTATACAGGTGATACAAAACACATATTAGTTTGTCCATCATCACAAACAGTTACTTATCACATTAATGATATGAATCAACAACAATGGATTAATGAAGTTACAAATGAATTAAAGAAATTTACAAAAAGAGAAATAAGAGTTAGAAACAAACCAAGACCTGGTAATCAATGGTGGAATACAGATGTAAAAGATGATTTAAAAAATTGTCATTGTTTAGTTACAAATATGAGTATGGCTGCAATAGATGCAGTATTAAATAAAGTACCAGTTATTACACACAACTTAAATATTTGTTCACCTATATCAGGTAAAGATTTAAGTAAGATAGAAAAACCATTGAGACCTGGACATAAAACTATGGAAGAATGGTTAAAGTTTGTAGTTGAAAATCAATTTACTATACCAGAGATAGCAAACGGTATAGCATATAAAACTTTACAGGAACAAAATGTATGATAAATTTTGTTTGTGTAAATTGGGGATTAAAATTTAAACCTATCTATACTCAAACTTTGTACAATATGGTACAAAGACATTTAACCATACCTCATAAGTTTATCATATTTACAGATAGTATAAAATTACATAAGATTGTAAAAGGCGATAATGTAGAAGTAAGAAAGTTACCATTCCACGAATATCAAGGTTATTGGAACAAGTTAACTTTGTTTAGTCCCGAAGCAAACCTAGATGGTCCTTGTTTATATTTGGACTTAGATGTGGTTATATTAGACAACATTAATTGTTTTGCTGAATATGGTAATGAAGATAGTTTTTGTGTGATGAGAGATTTTGGACAACCTCAAACTTGGTACAACTCCAGCGTGTTAAAGTTTAATAATAAGACAGCAACAAAAGCCATATGGAAACCCTTTTTAGAAGATAAGACAAATCAGATGAGATTACAAGGCGATCAAAATGTAATTACAAATATGTTAAACAAATCACCTAAATTAATGAAGATATTTCCCGATACTTGGACACAATCATATAAATGGTTGGATAGAAGTCAAACAAGATTTCATAAATCAAATTGGACCTTTGAAAAGTCACCTTATGCGAAGATTGCCATATTTCACGGTAATCCAAAACCACACGAATCACAACAAAAGTGGGTTATTGACAACTGGAAATAAGTAAAAACCAGAACAAAACAAGAACATTTAGTTAAAAACCTTAGTAAAATCAACGCAAATTAACCATTGACAAATGAGTTTTTACCCTATATTATAATAGTATGAAAACGGTTGATATTTTTTATTTGTTATCCTTTCGTTTAGTTGTTATATCAATCGTTTTCAACAAATTTTATTACTTGACAATGAACAAAAACTATGTTAAAATTAATAATAATAAGGAGGACATACTATGAAAGTTAAAGAATACGCTACAGAACAAGTAGAAAAACAATTAGATGACATTAAAGATAAGTTAGTTAATAATGAAATGTCTTTAGATGACGCAGCTAATAAGATTGAAAAAATAGACAATTTAGGTCTAGTTTGTGATAGTACAGATTATGACGAACTTGCTTACACATTAAAATATGGAGATTAATAACTTGAAACAAAAATTATATCATTTAGTTTACGGTAGAGAATATCAAAATCCTGAGGAAAGATATGATGAATTTTTCTTTTGTTATAATACTATCTTTAGAAATGTACCAGCTAATCTTGTACCTACTTTAATGAAATACAAAGACAAAATTAAAAACTATTGTGATAAAAATTATAATGAAGATGCTAAAAATTTTGTAGGTAATACAGTTGTTAGAATTTTAAGTAATAAAGAATATTACAGAACTTATGAAGATGCTTTTGGTGATGTTGCCACTGGTGATAATGCTTTATTCAGCGATTATGGTCAGTTATGGAATACTAGACAATTTTTTAAATACGATTTTAATCCAAAAATTATTGAGGATTACAAAACAAAAAGACAATATATTAATCAAATGAACTAAGGAGGACACATATGATGGATACAAATGTTACATATACACAAAAAGATGAAGGTAAAAACCTTTACAGAAAGAAAACTTATTATACACTTGTTATAGAACAAGAGGTATTAGCAAAAAACAAAGATGAAGCAAATAGTCTATTTGCTGAAAGTGGTATTAATCACGCTGCTATCGGTGATGAAATTACAGAAAAAAAAGATGGTGTTGAAACTTATATGGTAGATGCAAATTATTTAGATAGTGGTGAGACCATATATATGGGTAAAGTTGTTTATGATACTGATTCTTATGGCGATGAAAGTATTGTAAATGGCGATGTTACTATTGATACCTATGCTGACGAAAATCAATTATCAGCAAAAGAAGAATCAGATGTTGATACATCTATTAATTTGGAATGGGAAAGTACACAAGGAAAATAATATGAAATATAGAGAAGACGAAATATTAAATGAAGTAAAAGAATATATTGAAGGAACTTATAGTCAACACTATTCTACAACGAAAGATGGTTTCCAAGTACAAGATATGCTAAGACAAATAGGAATTGATAAAGACTTCTGTCAAGCAAATGCAATTAAGTATTTGTGTAGATATGGTAAAAAGGACGGTAAGAATAGAAAAGACTTACTTAAAGCAATTCACTATGTTGTTTTATTAATGAGTAGTGAAGACCAAGACTATATGAATGAAATGGTTATGACACCTGAAGAAGAAGATAGAAATGCTGGAGTGATAAGAGACTCAAACGGTAATGTTATATCGGAAGCAACTCAATAAAAGTAATACAATTTATGATTGAAAATATAGTAAAAATAGGTATGATACTTACCCTATCTTTACCCTTTAAAGGCGGGCTAGCGGCGATCCTAGCGGCGAAAAAACCAGTAAAATCAACGAATTTTAGGGGATTGACAAATCTTTTAAAACCCTGTATAATATAATAGAAAGTGGAGGTTTAATATATGTTTTATACAAAAGAGTTACTTTTTAGTGAATTTAAAGACGCTGAAAAGAAAGACGAATCAAGTAAAAAAGAAAGTTATACAAATAGAATACAATGTCTAAAAGATATTAAAGACTTATTAGTAAAAAGTCCAAAATATTTTAGTCAAGTATCTATTACAGAACAACAATTACAAAACTTAATAGATGATTGGTCGTCACCTAATCCGAGAGACGCAACCTATATGAGAGTATTTGGTATGACTTATGATCAGAAAAAGAAACAAGAAGAACTTGAATTTGATCCTTGGGAAAGTGAAACAGAACCAAAAGAAAAAAAAGTTACAGATGTTCTTAACTAAAAAAGAAAAAATAAAACTAGCTAAGAAAAAACACTACGAGTGGATTCGTTCACTTGGTGTTAACATTAATATCAATACAGGGAAGATTAAAAATACTTTTAAGGGTTTTGATCTTCCTAAATTGAAAGTAAGATATTCTATACCTACAAGTGATAGAATACCAGGCGCTTGTGTAAAAAGAAATGTTTTGAAACCACAGTTGCCTGCAGGTAAAACTATCAGTATTGCATACAACAAAGGTAATTACCAACTTGTTGATGTATCTGATTTCAAAACAATGGGAAGAAAAATATGAAAAAATATATAATGATATTGACTATTTTATTTGCTACAAATACATCAGCAAATGAATCAGTTGACAAAGTTGTGAATGGTATTAAAGAAGTACCAACAAAAGTAAATAACTTTGTAAAGAGTGAATGGGAAGAAACTAAAGAGTTTCAAAAAAAAGGTTGGGCTGATGCTAAAAAACAAACAGCACAAACTTGGAATAAATTAAAGTCAGCATTTGGAGTATCAAATGATTAATGGTGACTTTGTATGTACAAGTGCTAATGATGGCACACATCTTTTTAGACCTGTGTCAGCGAGAGCAGAAGTCTTTTGGAAAGAAAATAACTTTACGCAAAAATATGTTGTTGATAATACCGAAGACTATTATATTGTTAAAAGTGTAAACAGTGAAATAATTTGTAATGCGATACGTGAAAATAATATGGATTTTACTAGTTAGTTTGTTATTAACTAACTGTTCAACAAATAGGTCTCAGTTTGGTGCTGTACTTGGAAGTACAACATCAACGAGTGCCTGTGTCTCTATGGGTGTTGATAGTCCATATGTTATTGCGAGTTGTGCTCTAGTGGGTGCTTTTGCTGGAGCAGAGATTATGTATAATTCAGATTATGATGTACACAACGCTGTATTTGTAGATCACTTAAATACAGGACCAAGTACCTCATCATATACAAATTGGTATAATTCTAAAACTGGAAATAGTGGTATCATCAAAACAACAAGCTCTTATTTAAAAGGTCCTATGAAATGTAAAGACTATGAAGCGTTTATTGATGTTACAAATAATTGGCCATTAATTGGTATAGGCGGAGTAAATAGAAACACAATCTTTGGTGTTGCTTGTCAATTACCTGATGGCAGATGGGTTGAATACAACGGTTAATATGAACTGGAATAAATTTAAAATGAAAGTAATATTTTATATACTATTATTCTCTATTGCAATTATAATAGGTTTAACCAATTCATCAAAAGCTGATAACCACGATCTATCAGGTCAAAAGGCTCCAATCATTGCTGTTGTAGAAGGTGACACAATTATTTTAAATGATGGTACAAGAATTAAAGAAAGTGAGTTTAGTGAAACAGTATCTAAAACGGAAGATGTATTAGACAAGTTACAAAAAATTGAAAAGGTAAAAGGAAAAGTACATTATGACAAAACAAAAATTATCAAACCAAGAGATGTTGCTGATACTTATTGTTTTGTAAAAGTTGTAATTAAACAACAAGGCGACAATCTTGTTAAAGAAGAAATTTTGGAGTGTGCAGATGGTAGAAAAACATTTGATGGCCCTAGTTATTGGGAACTCTTTGCTCAATTCTATTATAGAGACGTTAGTGCTCCAGAATATTGCCGATATTATAGTCGGCCTAAACACGTTTTTAAATCGTTCGGAAAAACGTGTCTCAACAAGAACGGTGAATGGGAGGTACAATAATGATAAGAAATATAATCATTGTATTACTTCTAGTTATAATTGTATATGATGTTTCAGTAGATGAGTCATTATCTTACTTACAATCTGGACTTGACTTTTTAAAAGAAACCTTATATAATGTACAAAGGAGTGTTAAATAATGGAAAAATATGTGAAACTAGTAGGAGTTGTAATATTTGGACTTATAATGTCTGCGTGTTCTTCAACCTACAATATAAAATCTGAAAAGGGTAAAACTCTTAATCAGGTACCAAAATGGTTTATGGCAGAGTATTCTGAAAAGAAAGCCTGTGATACAAAAACTTTTGGTAAAGGTAAAGATAAAATGTGTATCTTTGGTGTCGGTACTGCAGTATCACCTGACTTGGAACTCTCTATTGAGAAAGCTAAGTTAATTGCTAAGGCGGAAATGGCTGATATTATTAGAGGTGAGATGAACAAACAAACTAAAACTTTTATTACAGAGTTAGGTCAAACAGAAACTAAAACTATTGTAACTGAAGTTGAATCTACCTTAATTAATATTATTAAAAACACACCAGTTAGAGGTTATGAAATTTTTGAACAAGATGTTACTATGACTAAAAATGGTTATTACAGATCTTGGATTGGGTTGAGACTTCCAATGGGTGAATTTAATAAACTTTATAACTATAACGTATCTCAAGCTGTTGATGCGTATAATATCAAATTAGAAGCAGATAAGAGATATAAGGAGTTGATGAACAATGAGTCAACAAATAATAGTATACAGTAAAAATAACTGTCAGTATTGTGAGAAGGCCAAGCACCTTCTAAAAAATCTTGGCCTTTCATATGAAGAAAAAAAGTTAGAATCTTTTTCTTCTGTTGATGAGATGTTAAAAGAAATTGGTAAACCTGTTCGTACTATGCCTCAAATTAAAATTGATGGTAAATTAGTAGGAGGTTATAATCAATTGGTTGAATATTTTACTGATCAAGGTAAAGTTGATTTTAAAGGTAATATTATAAATGAGTGATGATAAGATTATTCAGTTTCCTACAAATAGAATTGTAGATAAAACAAAAGTAGGTATTAATTCTACAAAAAATGCTGAATATGAAAAGAAGTTAAGAGATCAAAACATAAAACAATTTGTTGAGTCAGCAACAGATGATCTTGCTTTAAATTTATTAAGACAATTATATGATCTTGCTGTTAAGACAGATAAAGAAAGTTTTACAAAAGACTTTGCACTAGTAACGGATTGTTTAAGAGGTTTAATTTATAGAGATTTTGAAATGAAACACCCATCTCAAATTATGTCAGACAAAATGGTTATGTTAAAAACAAATAAAGATGGCTCACAATCTGCTAAAATAAATTATTCAGAATTTTTAGAAAAGAAACATAAAGTACATACACCAATAAGTAAAGAATTAAAAGAAGAATTAAATGATCTAAATGAAACAGGTATTAAATTTGAACCTGATATTGATTTGGATACATAACAAAATTCCACAAGGGAATCGCCTTCACAGGTTGTAAAATAGTTAACATAAAAAGGAGTATATAATGTTAAATATGTTGAAAAACTTGTTTGCTAAAGACAAATTAGTTTCTGTTAAAGTAGTAAAAAGAACTGCTGAAACAAGAGGTAGAAAGTCTTTATCAAAAAAACAAAAAGTGTTGAACCTTTTATCAAAAGGTCAAAACGTTGCTTGGTCAACAATTCAATCTAAATTTGAATTAGAGTCACCACGATCAATGATTGACACTTTAAGAGCCGAAGGTTATATGATCTACGGCAATAGAGTAAATGGTAAAAAATACTACAGAATGGGTACGCCAACTAGAGCTATCGTTGCTGCAGGTATTAAAGCCCTTTACGGTACACCTTTCAGATACAACAATCACAAAGTATCTGTAAGAAAAGCAGACTTACAACCACTTGATAGGTAGTTGTTAATAAGATTGGGCGCTTCGGCGCCCTTTCTTTTTTAGAGAGATTACTATGACAGAATTTAAAAACGGAATTTACAATACACTTACAAAACTATTAGGAACTAGTTTAGGTCGTACAATAGTTTATACAATAGGACACATCATAATAGCAATGACTTCAAATAGATTAATTACAGGCGCTGATTGGCGTCTTGCTGGCTTAGATGCGATTATAGAACCAATGATAAATGGTGTATGGTATTATATGTTAGATAAATTATGGGCTAGTAAAAAATGATAAGAGAGTTATTAGAACAAGAAATAGAAAAATCAAGTAGCGACAAAGAAGTCGCTATTTTACTTTCAGGAGGTGTAGATAGTTTATCTGTACTATTTGCGGCAAGAAGATTAAATAAAACAATTACAGCATATACATTTCATTTAGAAAATCAACCTACTTATGATTCAAATAAAGCAATCGAAGTATGTAATATATTTGATATTAAATGTAAAGTTATTGAGATACCTACAAGTAATTTAGAAGTAGATTTTATTAGACTAGCAAAGACTATTGGTTGTAAAAAGAAAACACATTTTGAATGCTGTTTTCCTTTTTTATACGTGTATCCTGAAATAAAAGAAAAAGAAGTATTAAGTGGTTGGGCCGCTGATGGTTATTATGGTATTAGTAAAAAGGCTATTCTACATTATACAAAAGGAAAACCTAAATCTAAATTTGATGAGTTTAGAGATATTTACTTTTCAGAAAACAATAGAGCTGGTTATATATGGCACAATAGAGTTGCTGAATTAAACAATAAAAAGTTTATTACACCATATCTATCAGAAAGTGTAAAGAAGTTTTTTTATGATAAGGATTGGTATGAACTAAACGAGCCATTTCAAAAACATCACGTTGTAAATGCGTTTGATGAGTTTAAACAATTTAAATTTAAAAAACATATTAATTTACAATTAGGTTCAAGTGTGGATAAATTATTTGAAACCTTAATTGAAAATAAAAATATAAATGTTAAAAATAGAAAAAGAGTGATGGATATTTGTAGAGATTGGTCTGTACAAGTACAAAGTCACGCAATACTACCAATATGATATTAGTTGATCTAAACCAAGTAATGATTGCCAATCTAATGGCAAATACCAGAGGAGATGCAAATGCTCGACCAGATAAAGATATGATACGTCATATGATTTTAAATTCTTTGAGAGGATTTAATTTAAAATTTAGAGAAGAATATGGTAAAATGGTATTATGTGCTGATGCAGATAATCCTTGGCGTAGAGATATATTTCCAAATTACAAATATCAAAGAAGACAAAATAGAGTTGAGGGTGAAACAGATTGGAATACTATTTTTAGTATAATGGGTGAGATAAGATGGGAACTTTCAAAATATTTTCCATATATGTTATTACATATTGCTAAATGTGAGGCAGATGATATTATTGCAACCTTGATTGGTATGAGGCAAGAAGAAAAGTATTTGATCGTTTCTGGTGATAAAGACTTTATACAATTACAACACTATGGTGATGTATACCAATTTAGTCCATTTTTGAAATCATATGTAGGTGAACAAGTAGACCCTACTATATTTTTAAGAGAACAAATTATAAAAGGTGATAGATCAGATGGTGTACCAAATATATTAAGTGATGATGATATATTTGTTAGAGGTGATAGACAAAAACCTATCAATAAAAAAAGACTAGAGGAATGGTCAAATATAGATAACATACCTTTAGGAAGTGAAACAAGAAAGTATTACGAAAGAAATAAGAAGTTAATTGATCTATCAATGATACCAGAAGACATTAAATCTGCTATTATAAATAGATATAATGACTATAAAGTCAATGACAGGTCGCAACTGTTAAATTACTTTATAGATAATAAAATGAAATCATTGATTGAAAATATAAATGATTTTTGAAAACATATATATGGAGATATAAAATGGCAGACAATCCAAATTTGATGAGTAGAAAGTCTATGCAGGTTATGGCCAATACGTCTGGTAATCGAGGCGAAACTGCACACGAAATTTTTACAAAAATCAATAACGCAAAAGATAAGCCAAAGAAAATAGAAGTTTTAAGAGGTTACGATGCACCTTATTTAAGACAATTATTAAAGGCTGCTTTTGATCCTAAGATAGAATGGGACTTACCAGAGGGAACTCCTCCGCATATGCCGAATGAGGCACCGCTAGGTACAGAACATACATTTCTAAAAACAGAAACAAGAAAATTATTCCGATTTATAAAAGGTGGTGATCCCGCTTTAAATAAGATGAGAAAAGAACAGTTGTTTATACAAATGTTAGAAGGTTTACATAAAACAGAAGCTGAACTATTAATAAACATTAAAGATAAAACTTTAAATAAAGTTTATAAAGGTTTGACTGCTGATATGGTTAAAGAAGCCTTTGGTTGGAATGATGATTTTGTTAGAATCACAAAATAATTCTTAATTTTTAAGGGGGTATTAATATATCCCCTCAAAAAACCCTTATAAAATCTACATTTTTTACCATTGACATCTTAACTAAAACCGTATATAATAAATAGTATATGTGGAGGTTAATATGAAAAAATTTATTATAACTGTGGTTGTATTAAATTCATTGATTTGGTTAGGTTTATCTAATCTAATGAGTGCCGCAAAGGCAGATGAATATAAGAAAGCGGTAGTTGGACACGTGATTCAATCTACTGTGAATGGTACTAACGTTGACGTTGGTAAGTTAATGGAGCAAGAACTTGAAAAAGTTGCTCATCAATTTGCACTTGAGTCTATTATTATATTACAAAAATATCTTCCTACAATACTTGATGGTATTGCTACGGATATGAGACTACAAGCTGATAAAAGATATAAATGTGAACTTCTTAAAGGTTCAAAAATAGAAGACGATTGTAAGTGATTGATCTATTTTTAAAAACACCTTTGGAAATTAAATTGATTATATTAGGAGGATTAATATCATTTTTAATTTTAGGGGTAAATAAATGTATAAAAAAAAGAAAAAACAAAGAAAATTATTAAGAAGGGAACTAGTGTCCAATCGTAAATATCATACCAAATATAAAGATATAAAAAAATACTTCACATTAATTAATAGAGAAGTATTTAATAATGAATTATCACCGTTTGGTAAAATTGAAATAAAAGAAATAAGAGATAGAATAAAGTATTGTTACGGATTAGTTGAAGTTTTAGAGTGGGAAAGAAAAGGAACTCGAATTTATAGACTTCAAATGCAACCTACTTATAGAAATAAAAAAGAGTTTGTGGACACACTAGGACACGAAATGGTCCATTTATATCAAATGGCAAATAAAGGCGACACAGGTAATCATAATAAACTATTTTATAGTTTTAGACCAAAACTGAATAGAATAGGTTTAGATTTATAAAATATAATAAAGGAAATATATAATGACAAGAGAAGTGAAAGAACTAGACCCCTGGCTTAGAGAAAAAATAGTCGAAGCAAGAACACAAATTGAAAATTTTATGAAACCGTCATCACGGTCCAATTCATTAATCTATTATACAGGAAATTTTCAAAAAGATGTGTACGATCAATACACAGAAAAACAAGCAGAAAAGATATTTAAGATTTTTAGAAAGTATATAGATAATAAAAATTTTATATTTGTACAAAAGAAAATTCCAAACATAGAAGGATATGATTATGAAATCAGGCGTAAACATATCTAAAAATTTTATAAAAAGGTTATTAATTTCTATATTAGTTTCTATTCTTATAGGTTTAGCTGTAGGTTCGTTTTTTCCTAATCCATATATCAAATATAAGTTAAGAGTAAAAGCAGAAACTTTTTATACTAATTGGGCAAATGAATTAGGATTAAATGAACCAGCTTTTGAATATGCAAATGATAAACAATTTGTAAAAGCGGTTGAAAAATGTATTGATTGGGTAAACTTTGAAACACTAAAATACCAAAGAGTGCCTGGTGAAATGATAGTTGCTCAGGCTGTATTAGAGTCTGGTTGGGGAACAAGTAGATTTGCTTTAGAAGGTAATAATTTATTTGGTATTAGAACTTATGATAAGAAAGTACCACATATGTTAATAGAAGGTAGAACAAAATGGCAAGGTTGGGGAGTTAGAATATTTCCTACTAAGTGTCAAGGAGTTAAATTTTTTGTAGAACTTTTAAACAATCATAGTGCTTATGAAGAATTTAGAAACGTAAGAAGAAAAATGATATTATGGGATCAACCATTAGACCCTAAAAAATTAGTTAGAACTTTAAAAAATTATTCTACAACAGATGATTATGCTGAAAGAGTCATATACATCATAGACAAAATACGTAAACAAGAAATAAAATCTATGGAAGTTGAAATAGAAACAAAAGAAGATTCACACGTTGTACCACCTGTTAAACCAAAAGATTTAAAACAATGACACTAGCATTTGGTTTAGGTATGTTAATTACAAACTTTACAATTACTTTATTAGGTACAATGATAATATTTTATTTTTATAACAAAATAAAACAAAAAGAAAAGAAGGAAAGAGAATATGAAGAGCAAAAAGAAAAAAGCCCAAACCCTTATTGTTAGAAAGTGTGATTACGAAGATATGGCTGTTTGTATAAAAAGCGATCAAGTGCGACCTGCTGACGTAGCAGAATACTTTAAAGACAAGTCTTTTTACAGATACTATAAAAAGAATTGGTTAAACAAATAAATAATACTATGTTTTTAATCATAATAACCTTTTTATCAGCAATATCAATTTCAATTATTGCTGCTGGTTATTCAATTATCGGATTAGCAACTTTATTTGCTGGCGCAGCGGTACCTATTATTGCTATGGGAACTGCGTTAGAAATAGGTAAACTAATTGCCGCCAGTTGGTTATATAATAATTGGCGATCAAGTTTTGTACCATTATCATTAAAGACATATCTATTTTCTGCTGTTGTAGTTTTAGTTTTTATAACATCAATGGGTATTTTTGGTTTTTTATCTAAAGCTCATTTAGAACAAGTACAACCTACAACAGGAAATGAAATTAAAATAAACTCTATCAATACACAATTAAGTCAACAAGAAACTATTATTAATAGAGCAGAAAAGACATTAGCACAATTAGATAAATCTATTGAAGTCTATCTTAATAATGAATATGCGACTAGAGGATTAAAAGAAAGAAAAAAACAAGAAGAAGAACGAAATACTTTACAATCTACAATCAATAATGCTACAGATAAAATAGTCGAACTACAAACACAAAAGGCGAATTTACAATTACAACAAGATAAAATTGAAGCAGAAGTAGGACCAATTAAATATGTTGCTGAATTAATTTATGGTAAAGAAAGTGCGAAAAGTCATTTTGATGAAGCAGTTAGAATTGTAATATTAATTTTAATATTTGTATTTGACCCTCTTGCAGTATTGTTATTAATCGCCGCAAATATATCATTAAGACAATGGCGTATGAACAAAAGTTTAACAAAGAAAAACAACGAAAATTATTTACAAAAACGAATTGAAAAATTGATTAAAAGAAATCAAAAGTTAAGAGGATATGAAAATTTGGCAAAAGAGTTTGGCGATGATCCAGATGAAATTAAATTAAAATTAAATCAAATTATGGACCTAAATGATAAAAACAACAATAATTAATACTATAAACGCAAAATATAGGGTTGACATTAACTTAAAAAAGTGATATATTATAATAATGTGGAGGATATATGTTGACAAGTACAGATATAGAACGATTATATAAATCAAAAAAAATAAAAAGAATAGACAATGCTAGAAAAGCATATAATGAAGCAAATACGGATTGGTCTAAAAAATATTGGTATAATGTTTGGCAAAAATTAAATATAAAATATAAACCATACAAAGGAAAATTTGACGAGGATAAAGATTAATGAATATATTTTATTTAGATAAAGACCCTATCAAAGCAGCAGAATATTCGTGTGATAAACACGTTGTAAAAATGATTTTAGAATCTGCTCAAATGCTATGTACTGCACATAGAGTACAAGACGGCGAAATGGTGATTGGTAAATCTGCTACAGGTAGAAAGAGAACTACATACAAACACCCTAATTCAAATATGGATAAAATTTTATATGGTGCGGGTTGGTTAAAACACCCTAGTTGTATTTGGGTTATGGAAAGTGCTTACAATTACATATGGTTGTATAAACATATGATGGCTCTTGGTGATGAGTACACAAAAAGATATGGTAAGACACATTTAACAATTGAAAAGTTAGGTGACTTATTGAAATCGCCACCTAAAAATGCTAAAATAAATGTAATGGGAAGAGATGCAACACCAGCAATGCCAGATGAATGTAAAGTACCTGGCGATGTTGTACAAAGTTATCGTAATTATTACATAATGAAAAAAAGAAGATTTGCAACTTGGCGTGCACCTGCAGTGATACCTGAATGGTATCAGAAAGGTATTGAAAATGCCAGGTAAAAGAAATCCAATAGCAAAAGAAGTCAGAACACCAAAGTTTAAATCTAAAGTTGTTAAACCTAAAAAGGGTAAAGGTAGTTTTAAAAGATTAAAAAATGTAATGACTGAAGATGAATGGATAAACAAATATTTGAATAGATTTAAATAAGGATATACAATGTTTGAAGATGAATTATTAAAAGTAAGTATGAGTGAATCAATAAGAGCAAAAAAAGAAAGACTTTTAAAAGAAACTGGTATGATGAGACCATTTACACCAGATGAAGAAAATATTATGAGAAAAGGATTTGTAGATGCCGAAGACGAATAAAAAAGAAAGACCAAAAATTTACGAAAGAAATCCAGACACAGGTGTAATCCGTTGGCGTTATGTTGGGGAATCACCTGATAAATATGGTTGGCCACACTATGGTAGAATACTTAAAACAAAAATGAGGAGTAAAAAATGAGACAACAATTATTAGATGCACTTAAAGCGCATGCTAAAGGACATATTAAAAAACATACAGCTAATGTAGAAGTTTATTTAAGTAATCCTGTTGGTATAGGTGAGCACTCAGATATATTAGAATCAGTTGAGAAGGAATTAGACGTAATAGCTAAATACCACGATCAATTAGAAGTGATTAATAGATATATAGAGAAAGACCCACTAAAACCAAATGCTAACTAATTTAATTCAAAAGATAGGTAGATTTCATTCAAAGGTATTTGAATATGTATCAGATAAAGCAAAGACTTCAAAAGCTTGGGCTTTACTTTTGACATTTTTAGTAATATATGAATTAGTGGAACATATAGTATTTCCAATACTTGTTCCATATCTTGCTTATTTTCATTGGTTCGCTGATTAATGCCCATATACACATTTTACAATAAAAAGACTAAAAAAGAATATGACGAAATAATGTCTATTTCGGAAATGGAAGAGTATTTAAGTAAAAATAAACATATCCATCAGGTTCCTAAAGGTCTAAATATAGT
>Ga0208644_1002548_pt1 | contig 14544 bp, 22 predicted proteins | sample VirMetDEL_Nov_18_FD_184517 | JGI IMG/M metagenome (GOLD analysis project Ga0208644, IMG submission 184517) | Aqueous microbial communities from the Delaware River and Bay under freshwater to marine salinity gradient to study organic matter... | ecosystem: Environmental > Aquatic > Marine >... | reverse complement strand
AGGGGCTCTATCCCCGAAGGTCGGAACCGGCGGTATTCCCAGGGAAAGTCCCCGGGAAGGTTTGGTTGTTCCCCGATTGGAAACGGTACGGTCGGGATCTCGGTCGGCCGGTCCGGCGGTGGTCGAATGGGCGCGCCGCTACCTGGGCGTCGAGCTCCTCCCGTGGCAGGCCTACGCGCTCGACGGTCTCCTCGAGCTGGACGACGCCGGCGATCTGGTGAACAGGTCCGGCTACATCAGCGTTGCGCGGCAGAACGGCAAGACCGTCCTCGGCCAGGCGGTCCTCGGTTGGTGGGTGACCGAGTACGCGACCCAGCGCGGCAAACCTCAGACCGTGGTGAACACCGCCGCCGAGCTGTCCCTCGCCTGCCAGCAATTCGAGCGCGTCGCCCCGGTCCTCAAGGAGGTGTTCGGCTTCACCCTGAAATGGGGCTACGGCCGGATGGAGGCGAAAGGCCCCGACGGCTCGAGGTGGTATGTCAAGGCCGGGACGCCGGCCGCGCCTCACGGCCTGAGCTGTGACTTCGTATGGGCCGACGAGATCTGGAACATGACCGATGAGGTTCTCGCGTCCGGGTGGCGGCAAACCATGAAGGCCCGAAACAAGACGACCGCCGGCGGAGCGCCCCTCATGCTCATGACCTCGACCGCCGGCACCCAGGCATCCACCGCCCAGCTCCGCTACCGGGAGCAAGGCCTCAAGCTGATCGACGAAGGACGCGCCGGCAAGTTCTACTTCGCCGAATGGTCCATGCCGCCCGGCGCCGACCCAATGGACACCACCCATTGGGTCCAGGCCAACCCCTCGATGGGGACGCTGGTCCAGCTTGAGGACCTCCTCACCGACGCCGACCACCCCGACAGAATCAGCTTCCTCCGCGGCGGCCTCAACCTGTTCGTCGACGCCGACGCCGCCTGGCTCCAACCCGGCGAATGGGAGGCCTGCCGGACCGACCAGCCGTTCCCCGACACCGGCCAGATCATCCTCGCCGTCGACAGCTCCCTCGACGACTCCCGATACCTCGGCATCGAGGCCGGCGTCGACCACCTCGGCCGCGTCCATGTCCGCCCAGCGTTCCAGGTCGCAACCCTCGCCGAGTGCCAGGCCCAGATCCTGGGCCGGATGGAGAACGCCCAGGTGAAGCTCGCCATCACCCCGACGCTCGAGGCCCATGTCCCCCCACACCTGGAGAAACGGAAAACGATTGTGGGATACGGCGAGCTCCTCAAGTGGACCGGCCTTGCCAAGAACCTCATCATGGAGCGCCGCATCTGTCACGCCGGCGAGGAGGCGCTCGCCGAGCACATGAACCGGGCCGTCGCCATCAGGCAACAACACGCCGTCGCGCTCAGCTCGAAGCGGTCGCCCGGCCCGATCGAGCTGGCCCGTCTCACCATCTTCGCCGCCGGTCTCGCGTCGCGTCCCCGGGCGGTCGGGAAGGCCGCGCTCGGAACATCGCGTTAGGTGCTTGCATCATTTCGTAAACATTGAGAGCATCCGAGCAATGGGTCTGTTCGGACGGAAAGAAACGAAGCCGCGCATCGCGTCCGTCGAGGTCGGGCTCAAGGCCGCCGCCGGTGGAGTCTCCATGATCGGGGATTACTACACCTATACCGTGGGCTCCTTCGAGACGCTCGCCCTCACCCTCCCGACCGTGTCGCGGTCCTCCGACCTCATGAGCTCCCTCATCGGCGAGCTCGAGCTCAAGCACTACACGCGCCAATGGACCGGCGAACGCTACGAGGAGATCTACCTCCCGAACGAACCCTGGATGGACCAGCTCGACCCGACCGTCCCACAACAGTTCGTCCTCTCCAACCTGTTCCGGGACCTGTGGTTCTACGGCCGCGCCTTCCTGTGGGTGTCCAGCCGGCGCGCCGACGACAACCGACCGGCGACCTTCCAATGGTTGCCGGCGGCGAACATCGCCACACCCAACCAGAACGGTCCACAGTATTTCGCGATGCCGACCGAGATTGAGTTCAACGGCGTCCAGCTTGACCCGGCCAATGTGGTGACCTTCCTGTCGCCGTCTGTCGGCCTGGTGTGGACCGGCAACCGCGCCGTCTCCATCGCCCTCCACCTCGACCAGTTCGCGGACCGCATGGCCACCCAGGAACAGGTCCCCGGCTACCTCCAACAGCGCGGCGGCGAAACGATGTCCGGCGAGGAGCTCACCGACCTCGCCGAAGCGTGGGCCGAGCTCCGCAAGGACGGCTCCACGGTCGGCGCCCTCAACGACTATGTCGAGTTCGTCGAGTACAAGAAGGACCCGGGCGAGGTCAACGCGGCACAGCGCCAGTACCAGGCGCTCGAGCTCGCGAGGCTGTGCTCCGTGCCGGCGTACCTGGTCAACGCCCCGACGCCCGGGTCGTCGATGACCTACCAGAACGCGCAACAGGCGCGCCAAGACCTGTGGATCTTCGGCGCGTCACAGTACGCCAGGGCGATCAGCGCCCGGTTGTCCATGAACGACATCCTCCCCAGGGGCCGTTTCGTGGAGTTCGACTACGAAGAAGCCCTCGGGCTTGTATCCGACAACGGGCCGATGGTCGAGCCCGATGTCCCCGACATGGAGGACTCACCGTCATGAAGCTCACCTTCACCGCCATCCCCGTGACGCTCGACGCCGCCGCCGGCGAGGACGAGTCACCCAGGACGATCACCGGGGTGGCAATCCCCTGGGATGTCCAGGCCACCCTGTCCGGGGGCGAAAAGGTCATCGTACGCCGCGGCGCCTTCGACCTCGAGACCAAGCCCAAGCTCCTCGAGGGCCACGACCTGAACCAGCTCCGCGGCACCGTCACCGAGCTCGCCGACTCCGAGATGGGTCTCCTGTTCACAGCCAAGTTCGCCAAGACGCGCGCCGCCGACGACGCCATCGAGCTGGTCAAGGCCGGCGCCTACGACTCCGTCTCCGCCGGCTTCACGCCGACCAAGTACAAGTTCAACAAGGACGGCACGATGATCGTGTCCGAGGGCCTCATGCACGAGGTCAGCCTTGTCGCGATGCCGGCGTTCGCCGACGCTCGCATCACCCAGATCGCCGCATCCTCCCCCGAGGACGACGAAGCCCCCACCCACCCCGAAGTTCCCGAGGAGGAAACCCAAGTGGACAACAACAACCCCGTCGAGGCCGCGGCCGAGACCATCCCCACCCCGATGTACGCCCAGGCACGACGCGAGTTCAAGCTCCCGTCCGCCTCCGAGTACATCTCCAAGATGCTCCAGGGCGGCACCGAGTTCGCCGAGTTCAACGCCCGTCTCCGCGCTGGGGCGCCGGATGTGGTCACCTCTGACCTCCCGGGCCTCCTTCCGGAGCCCATCGTCCAGCCCGTCTACAACGGACTCATCGGCCGGAGAAATGTCATCGACGCCATCGGCGCCCGACAGGCACCGCGCGCCGGCAAGGTGTTCATCCGCCCCGAAGTGACGACCCACACCTCGGTCGCCGCCGTCACGGAGAACAACAACAACATCCAGTCCGGCACCTTCGTGGTCACCGACAACCAGGTGACCAAGGTCCAGTACGGCGGCTATGTCGAGGTCAGCCAGTTCTCCATCGACACAACTTCGCCCGAGATCATCGGCGTCCTCCTGGACGACATGACGCGCGTCTACGCCAAGGCCACGGAGACGGTCGTCGAGGCCAACCTCGAGTCCGGCATCAGCGCCACCCAGGCCGCGTTCGATGTGACCGACCCGGCCGCGTGGGCCGACTTCGTGTACGACTGCTCCGCCACCATCCTGGCGAACAGCTCACACCTCCCGACCCATCTCTTCTGCAGTCCTTCGTACTGGGCCGCCCTTGGAAAGCTCTCGGACACAGCGGACCGTCCGCTGTTCCCCCAGATCGGACCGATGAACGCCTACGGCAACCTCCGCCCCGGCTCCCTCGACGGCAACGCCTTCGGCCTCACCGTGGTCGTCACGCCCTACAACAGCGACTTCCTCGCCGTGGGCAACGCTGACGGGTTCGAGATCTACGAGGACCTCCGCGGCGCCCTCACCGTCGATGTCCCCAACCAGCTGTCCCGGACCATCGCGTTCTACGGCTACATGGGAACCCTCATGATCGACGCGGCGAAGTTCGTCAAGATCGCCTGATCGACGCGAACAACGACTAGGAGGGGGTGAGAGATGACCGCGCCAACATTCCCGATTGCCCTTGACAGGACTATCGGCAACATCACGGCAACGAGTGGCCTGTGGACTCTCACCCTCTCCGATGTCAACGGCATCCTCATTGGCTCCAAGGTCGATGTCGGCGGCCTCACGACCGTGTCCTGGAACCAGAACAACGCCGTCGTCACCGCCGTGAACGCCACCGCCAAGACAATCCAGTACCAAACCGGCAACGCCACAGTCGCCTCCCAGGAGGCCTGGGGCCAGCTTCACCTCCAGGTCCTGTGGGCCGCCTCAGCCGATGTCGAGATCTGGCTTGGGTACGACGCCACCGGCGACGACCAGACCTTCCTCGACGAATGCACCCAGGCCGCCAACGACAGGTGCTGGCAGTACCGCTACCGCGCCGGCTACGAGGACCATCCGAACATCGCGCCGTCCCACGACTCCAAGCTCGCTGTCATCATGTATGCGGCCCAGCTGTTTCGCCAGCGCGGCGCCGTGGACGGCTACGCCAGCTTCGACGCCCAGGGCATCGCCCAGATCCCCGGCCAGTCCCTCGGCCAGATCCTGGCGCTCCTCGGTTGCAAGAGGCCACAGGTCGGCTGATGGGCTTTCTGCAGGACGCGATTACCAAGTGCTCGGCCGCCCTTACCGCGGCGAATGTCCCCTGGGCGAACGACCCCGGCGTCATCCGCCCGAAATGCGTCATGATTGAGCTTCCCAGCTTCAGCCAGTACGCCAAGGCCGTGTCCGATGTCCGCGTCACGCTCCGCGTCTGTGGGTCGCCCCCCGGCAACGCGGCGACCAACAAGTGGATTATGGACACCGTCGAAACAATCATGGCCTCGACAATCATCGTCGAGTCGGGCTCCCCGAGCCTCGCCGACTACGGCAACCAACAGCTCCCAACCTACGACCTGGTCGCCCGGGTCGGAACCAACAGATAAGGACAAACAATGGCAACAACGACATTCCTGTCGAACGCGACCGTGAACCTCACCCAGGGCGCCACGACCTACGACCTCAGCGATCAGGCCTCGACGGTCACGATCACGGTCGGCAACGAGGCTCTGGAGACGACGGCGTTCACGAGCTCGGGCTCCCCTACCGGGAGGTCCTACACCGCCGGGCTCCAGTCCGTCGAGGTGAGCCTCACCCTGTACCTCAGCTACGGGTCCTCCGAGGTTGAGGACGCCCTCGCCGCCTGTGTCGGCAAGAGCTCCACCCTGGTGATCAGCCCCTCCGGCACGACCGAGTCCGCGACCAACCCCGAGTACACCATCACGGGCGCGTACCTGGAAAACTTCACCCCGGTGAACAGCAACATCGGCGAGCTCGCCACCGTCGAGGTCACCTTCACGGGCGGCACCTGGTCGCGCGACAACACCTGACCGAACGAGCCCCAGGGGGAACAACATGAAGCTGATCATCAAGGTCACACAGACCGACGGCGAAACATTCGAGGTCCAAACCAACCTCTATGTGATTGTCGCGTGGGAACGCAAGTTCAAGAGGAAATCGTCCGAGCTCGCCACCGGCGCGGTCGGCCATGAGGACCTCTTGTTCATGGCCCACGAAGCCGCCAAGCTCAACAACATCCCGGTCCCGTTGACTCTCGACGACTTCATCAAGAAAGTCGACGACATCGACATCGTCCAGGTGCCGGTCCCCCCTACCGGGCCGGCCAGTACGGAAGGCAACTAGCGGAAGTGCTGGTCGAAACGGGCTACTGGCCGGCGACGGTCCCATTCGATGTCGACGAGCTCGCGACCGTCGTGTCCGTCATCAACGAACGAGCCAAGGAGGCGCGCCGTGGTCGCCACCACTAGCATCGAGGTGTACGGCGTCCGCGACGCCCTCAAGGAGCTCGGCAAGATTGACAAGACGCTCCGCTTCAAGGCACAAAACAGGCTGAAGGCCGCCGGCGCCGAGCTTTCCAACATCGCCCGGGAGACCTACCCTTCCAACCAGCAAATCAACAACGACCTCCGCGGCTGGTCCCAAAAGGGCCGTCTCGGCTACGACAAACCGAAGGTGGACAAGGGCGTCCAAATCCAGATCGGGGGCCGGTCGTTCGGCAACGCCTACGCGGTCGTAACCCTGGTCCAGAAGGACCCCGGCGGAGCCCTGTTTGACATCGCCGGCCTTCGTGACGGAGCCGCCGGCGGCGGCGGAAAGGACAAGAAGGGGCGCCGGCGCGACCCGGACCAGTCCCAGGCCTTCCTCGATGTGCTGAACGCCAACTACGGGAAAGCACAACGCGGTATGTGGCGCAAGGTCAAGACAATCCGAGAGCTCGCGTCAGTCGAGATCCTGAAAGCTTGCGAGGACATCATGGAGATGGTCAACCGAAAGCTGGTCGCGTAAATGGCAATCTTTCTCCCCATCATTTCCGAGTTCAAGTCGGACGGCATCGACAAGGCCCGGAAGGAGTTCGCCAGCCTGAAAACGGTCGGCGAGAAGGCCAGCTTCGCCATCAAGAAGGCCGCGGTCCCGGCCGCCGCCGCCATCGGCGGTCTCGCGGTCGCCCTGGGCGACGCCGTCAAGGGCGCGATGGAGGACCAGGCCGCCAGCCAGGAGCTGGCCCGTACCCTGTCAATCTCGGCGAGCGCCACCGACGAACAGATCGCGTCGACCGAGAAGTGGATTGAGTACATGGGCAAGGCCTACGGAGTCGCCGACGACGACCTCCGACCGGCGCTCGCCAGCCTCTCCAGGGCCACCTACGATGTCCAGGAGGCACAGAAGGCATCCGCCCTCGCGATGGACATCTCGGCCGCCACCGGCAAGGACCTCGGTAGCGTCGCCGACGCGCTCGCCAAGGCCTACGGCGGCAACATGAAGGCCCTCCAGAAGCTCGACCCGAGCCTCAAGGGCATGATCAAGGACGGCGCCAGCCTCGACGAAGTGTTCGCCGCCCTCGGGGGGACATTCGGGGGCGCCACCGCCGAGGCCGCCGACACCGCCGCCGGCCGCATGAAGCGTTTCCAGCTGTCCCTCGCCGAGACCAAGGAGTCCATCGGCGCCGCGCTCCTCCCGGCCGTCGAGGCCCTCCTGCCGGTCCTCATGGGGTTCGCGACCTGGGCGCAAGACAACAAAAGCGTGTTCCTCGCCATTGCCGGCACAATCGGCGTCCTGTCCGCCGCCGTTCTCGCGTTCAATGCCTACCTCAAGGTCGCGGCCGCCATCACCGCGTTGCAGACCGCCGCAACGGCCGCATGGAACGCCGTCCTCATGGCCAACCCCCTTACCCTGTTCATCGTCGCCCTGGTCGCCGTCGGCGCCGCCCTGGTCGTCGCCTACAAGAAGTTCGAGACCTTCAGAAACATCGTCGACGGCGTGTTCAGCTTCATCAAGAGCGCCGCCAAGGTCGGCATCGACTTCATCACCGACTATGTCAAGGCCATCCTGTCCGTCTACAAGACAATCTTCAACGGCATCGCCACCCTGTGGAACAACACCTTCGGCAAGCTCTCATTCAAGGTCCCCAGCTGGGTCCCCGGGCTCGGAGGCAAGGGCTTCGAGGTCCCCGACATCCCCCTCCTGGCCGACGGCGGCATAGTCACCGGCCCCACCCTCGCCATGATCGGCGAGGCAGGCCCCGAGGCCGTCATCCCCCTCGACAGGCTCCGCGGCGCCGGCGCCGGCGGCAACACCTACCAGATCACCGTCCAGGGGGGCGACCCGAACGCCATCGTCGACGCCCTCCGCCGCTACATGAGGCAGAACGGGTCGGTCCCAATCAAGGTCGCCGGCTGATGCCAGTCTCCAACTACACGATCGAGTACTCCACCAATTTCTCGACCTGGAGCTACTTCACCGACATCCAGTCGATAAACGGCCGCATCGGGCGGACCGCGTTCATCGACACATTCCAGCCGTCCCAGCTGACATTCGTCATGCGGTATCCGACCGGGTTCTACAGCCCGAACACCGCCCTGGTCACCGGGACATGGGTCCGCCTTAAGCGGACAGGCACCACCCGGACGATGTGGACCGGCAAAATCGCGACCGTCACCGTCGAATGGGGCAAGGTCTACAACACCACCACCAACCGCGGCGAATACGACTATGTGACCGTCACCGCGGAGGGCTCATTCGCCGAATGGGGACGCCTCGACGGCAACGGCAACACCATCGTCTCAACCAACGCCGCCTACGCGCTCGGCGAGGCCGCCACCGAGTCCGGGCTCCCCATCGGGACGACATTCAGCGTCGACACCTCCCCCACAATCGACACCTCCACCGTCACCGGCTCATGGGCCGACTGGATCAACAAGTTCGCCGTCACCCTCTCCGCCACAGTCAAGGACGGCGGCGGCCAGCTCGGCGTCTACACCAAGGACTTCGTCGGCAGTCTCCCGGTGCAGTTCTCCGACACCACCAACAACGCCACCAACCAGGTCTACGAAGAAATACAGCTCTCATCCCAGGTCGAGAACTACTTTACCCAAATCATCATCGACACCGACTCATACGGGCAGGCCGTCGCGTTCACCGGCGCCGGCCCCTACCGAACGCTCAAGCTCGAGACATTCTCGGGCTCCGCCGGCCAAGCCCTCGACCTCGCCAACTACTACCTGGCGCTCTACCAGACGCCCCTTGTCGGCATCTCCCAGATCACCTGCCGGTCCGAGGCACAGAACACCTGGGCGCTCGACCTCGGATACGAGTGGTACGACATTCTCGGATACAGGACCAATGTGACCTTCCGAGGCACGAGCTACTACATGAGCATCCTCGGGTCCACCTTTCAGGCCACCCCGTCCGGGTCTACCTTCAGCTACAACCTGGCTTCCGCGGCCTACCTGCCGTTCTTCATCCTCGACGACCCCAACTACGGCGTCCTCGACACCAACCGACTGTCCTGGTAAGGAGACACAATGCCCACACCCCCCGACTTCACCACCGGCCAAGTACTGACCGCCGCGATGATGGACAAAATCGGTCTATGGCTTATTGAGACAAAAGATGTGACAGCCACCGCCACGATTGACTTCACAAGCGTATTTGATGCCGACTATCGCGGATACCGTTTGATGTGGGATTACACCCAAAATACGACTGGCGCGGATCTCTATCTTCAATTCCGCAATGCGTCAGGTGTCATCGCCAGCAACTACTTTTGGCAATGGGGCGGAACATTTGTCACCGGCACTACCGCCTATTGGGCAGGCTGGTCGCAACAAATCGTGGCGCAAAGCAACACGGTGATTGGAGCTCTTTGCGCGGCTGCCAACCGAACATCGGGTTGGCTCGACTTACCAAACCCACAAAATGGCGGTGCCGCGTACGGACATGGCCAGTCTTATTCACTCAATGCGAATGCCACATACACCCATGTGACCATAAACGGCGGCATCCTTCACAATGCGAGCACAACAAGGACCGGGCTACGCCTCACCTGTAACGCTGGAACAATGACAGGAAAGTTTTCTCTCTATGGATACAGAAATTAACATCGCGACTTACGACGATGAAGGGCGGCCCATTGTCCGACCGATGACCGACGAAGAACTTGCCGAACTTGAAACGGCTCGGGCCACGATGACGCCAGCCAGACCAGCGGAATGAAACCATGACAATCCAAAACCCCACCAAGGCCTTCCTCGCGCTGGTCGGCCTCATCTGCCTCACCGTCCTCCTTGCCCTCGGCTCCATCTCCGAGTCCACCGGGACCGGCATGATCGGAACCATCATCGGCTATGTCGTCGGCAACACCGTCGGCGCCAGGACCAAGACACCCATCGACCCAATCGTCGGCCCAAGGGACGGGCAATGACAACCTCGAGGAAGCCCTACGAACCGGCCAAGGTGCCGTCCAAGGGCAAGCTCCCCGGGACCGAGACCTTCTCCCGGCTCGCGCGCCGGCGCTGGGACTTCACCAACCTCGGCACCTGGGTGGTCCGCGATGTCCGCAACAAACCCGGGGTTATGAGCCAGCACTCCGCCGGCCGCGCCCTCGACCTCCAGTACTCCGACCGCGCCCAGGCGCTCGAGGCCTGCACCTGGTTCGTTCAGTACGCCGACGAGCTCGGCGTCGCCCTCATCAACGACTACATGGCCGGCGCCTACGGGCGGACCTGGCTGTGCTCAAGGGCCAGCTGGAGAACCCACACCACGGACACCATCGGCATCCGGGGACATTGGATCCATGTCGAGGTCCACGGCTGGGCGGCGCGCTCCGACAAGTACGAACAGATCTGGCGGTCGTTGCCGCGCCCGTAGGACTCCGGCCGCCTCACGCCTGCCGGACAGGAGGGGGGGATTAGTCCCCCTGGTCCCCCCCTCCGCCACCATCCACCACCTAGACACCCCCATCCTGTAAACAGTCGTTTACATGGTCCCTGAAGCAATGCCCCGAACGGTCGGTTGGACACCGCTATGGTCGAAGGACCGAACAACGCTGGTCCAGATCGTCCGCGACCTGGAAACAGGCTCGATCGTGGCCGCATGGGTCGCCCAACGGAGGGCCACCTGGGCCGCGTGGGAGCCGCTAACAGAACTAGAGCTCGAATGGGAAAGCGTGTCGTCGCCGTCATGACACTCACAATCGCCGTATTGGCCCCTGCAAGCCCCGTAGAGGCCCGATGGAACCGAGCCCTACCGAGAGACGCCTACGAGGCCCTGGGGCGCTGTGAGACCGGCGGACAGCGCGGCAACACCGCCCACAGAACCAGGTCCTATGTGGGCGCGTTCGGCTTCGCGAAAACAACCTGGAACGCCTACGCCGACACCCCCCACCAACAGGCCCACCGCCTCACCTGGGAACAACAGGCCCGGGTCCTCGACAGGGTGTTCTTCTACGGTCACACCGAAAACGGGCGCCGGCTCGCCCCGGCCGGCCCCTGGGGCCACGGGTGCTACAAGGCGCTCCGCTGGGTCCAGAACCTGGTCTGTGAGCACGGCAAGTACGCCGTCCGGCGGTGGTGTCGATGACCGACCCGAAGGACATGAACATCGCGTGTCGCATCCCGTGGGCAACCTGGGATGCGCTCAACCAGATCCGCGCCAGCCGACAGCTGACCGGCAACAGAAACACCAGCCTCTCCGATGTCATTCGGGAGGCCCTAGACAACTATGTGGGGGACACATGGCAGACGAAGAAGAACCACTAAGCAACGGCAAGCTGGCGCAACAGCTCTACGACTTCGCGATGGAGCTCATGATCAAGAACGACACCGACAACGCCTGGCTGGTCACCGCCGCCGCGGCGCGCATCATGGCCATACCACACATCGCGACCGCAATCCAGCACCCCAACCCCAAGTTCGACCTCGAACAGTCCCTTCGGACCCTGTTCGGCATCGACCCGGAAGCCGACAACCAATGAGCGACAACCTCAACAAGGAACAATCCAAGCTGGTCGAGAGGTTCATCCTGGACACCATCCGCCGCCCCTGCCGTTGCGAAGTGTTGAAGAAGCACGGCCCACCATCAACGGACACGGTCTGCACCAGGTGCCGCATCATCTACGGCCTCAGGACCGAGTTCCCGGAGACCTGGAAGGACGCCACCGACCTCTACGCCCTCATCGGACCGAAGGAGCTGAAATGAGCCTCGACAACTACGAGCCCGTCGCCGTCCGCATCGACAAGTTCTGGAAGGCCAACCCGAACGGGCGCATTATCACCGACCTGGTCGAGTTCTCCGGCGACCGCGTCATCGCCCGAGCCGAGATCTACGCCGACCGCGACGACCCACGACCAGCCGCTGTCGACTTCGCCCTCGAGGTCCAAGGCTCCTCCAATGTGAACCGAAACTTCCACCTCGAGGCCTGTGTCACGAGCGCCATCGGCCGCGCCCTCGCCACCTTCAACATCCAGGGCGACCCAACCAAGCTCGGCTCCGACGCCCGACCCTCCCGGGAGGAAATGGCCAAGGTCCAGCGGACCGCCACCACCTCGAACAACGCCGGCGAGGTCCGCGTCACACGCCACGGCGCGCCGGCCTCAGACAAACAAAAGTGGGCCATCAAGAAGATCTCGAAGGAGCTCGGGAAGCTTCCCCCGGCCAACCTTGACCAGCTCACCGTCTCCGAGGCCTCCGACCTCATCGGCCAGCTCGACGCCGAGAAGGCCAACGCGGCCCGAGACGCCGAGAACATCCCGGAGCCGTTCTAATGACCTGTTTCGTCACCCTGTACCTCATCGCGGCGCTCGCCCTACTGCATTGGATCAAGAACCGATGATTGACTTCTTCCATTTCATCGGCTATACGGCCCTGGTGTTCATCGTCGGCGCCTGGTGGGGCATCTTCTGGAGCAAGGGCAACTAATGGACGAACACCAGGCATCCATCGCCGACCTCCGCATCAGCCTCGAGGCCGCGCAACGCAACCGCGCGATCTGGGAGGGCATAGCGAACCTCCTCAACCAGGAGCTCAAGGATGAGCTCGGCCCCGTCGAGTACGCGACCAGGTACGGCCAGTCGGCCCTCTCGGTCCTGTTCGACCAGGTACAGGGGACCATCCGATGAGCAAGCAACGCGCCAAGGGGACCGCCGCCGAAACAGCCGTTGTCCGCTTCCTCCAGGACCACGGGTTCCCACACGCCGAACGCCGCGCCCTGCACGGCACAGCCGACCGGGGAGACATCACCGGCGTCGGCCCGGTCGTCCTCGAGGTGAAGAACCACAAGGCCCTCGACCTCGCCGGCTGGCTCAAGGAGCTCGAGGCCGAGATACTCAACGCCGGCGCCATGACGGGCGCGGTGGTCGCGAAACGGCGTGGCACCACCGACGCCGCCGCCTGGTACGCCATTCTCCCGTTCGGGGACTTGGTTGAGCTCCTTCGCGACGCCGGCTATGGAGACGGAAACGGACGATGACACAAATTCCGTTGTTTTCATTGCCACAAGTGGAAGTTTCAAGCGATGACTATTACACGCCAGCATTTGTGTTCGATGCGTTGAAACAACGCTTTGATCTAGATGTGTGTGCTCCTCCAGGAGGTGGTCCGTTCGTGCCCTGTGAGAGATACCTAACACAAGCTGAAAACGGATTAGCAATTGAATGGTCGGGTTTCGTCTGGATGAATCCGCCGTTCAGTAAACCGTTGCCGTGGATCGAACGATTTGTGGCCCACTCAAACGGAATAGCACTAGTGCCTACTAGCAACGGTAAATGGATGGACATTCTGTGGGATAAAGCAGATTGTTGGCTCATGCTGAAAAGAATCAATTTCTGGACACCTTATGGACCTGCACCGGGTTCTATTCCGAATCGATGCTGGTTAGTCGGGTCAGGCGAACGCGGGGCCGAAGCTGTAAGGCGTTGTGGCCTGGGTAAGACACGATGAAGGAACGATTGCTGGTCACCTTGACCAAGGACGAAATGCGGACCGCCGCCCATTGGGGCATCGAGCGCCGGCTTCACGCTATGGAGGCCGGGAGACGGTCCACACACCCCGAGACCCCCGACCACCTTCAGCGCTGGTATCAGTCCGAGATCGTGGGAGCCTTGGGCGAGTACGCGGTCGCGAAAGCGTTCGGCGTCGAATGGGACCCGACCATCGGCCGTGTAAACGCCCACGATGTCCTTGACTACGAAGTACGAACAACCGAACAGCCCCGGCCCGTCCTTCGCTACAGAATCCACAACGACCCTGTGAACAAGTACATCCTGTGCCAATCCCGAGGCAACCAAGTACTGATCCACGGATGGCTACCAGGGCAGACAATCAAGGACCTGGGCTACATGGAATACGACGATGTGTACATCGCCAGCCCCGACCAGCTCTACAGCATCTTCGACCTGCCTGTGGACATCGTCACCAGCGACACAGTCCGTTTGTACCGTCCGCGCCCGAGGACCTAATGTCCGGCGCCAACCGAACGAAGGCCGAACGCCGGCCGGGAGCATGGCCTCATCCGGGTTCGCGCTGGGTAGGTGCAACACAGGGGGACCTGGGTAGAGCCCCTATGCAGGGGCGCGGCGTACGAACGACACAAACGCGAATGGTGACTGTCCGAAACGAACGAACATCTGGCCACCACGGAGACATACCGAAAGCGCGAGGGGGCTATCGTGCCGAGACCAGATCACGGAGCCCGAGGCGCAAGCCCCCCGGGGGGCGCCGCGCAATGGGGGGATGCCAATGACATACAGCCAGCAATACAAACGCAACCGAGCCGCGCTCATGGAAATGAAACAGCCGTGCCATTGGTGTGGCCGAGTATGGGACCGAACCTTCCAGGCCGACCACCTCATCGAGAAGGACGCCGGCGGAGACGACAGCCTTCACAACCTGGTCAGCTCATGCGCCCCCTGCAATCAGAAGCGCGGCCAGCGATACAAGACACGCAAGGAGAACACACGCATCAAGGCCAGAAACGACGCCATGAACGCCGCCCCGAAACGCCGGCCAGAAACGCCAGAAATCGCCTCAGAAATCGTTTTTGAGAGCGACATAGACAC
>Ga0208644_1002545_pt1 | contig 14548 bp, 10 predicted proteins | sample VirMetDEL_Nov_18_FD_184517 | JGI IMG/M metagenome (GOLD analysis project Ga0208644, IMG submission 184517) | Aqueous microbial communities from the Delaware River and Bay under freshwater to marine salinity gradient to study organic matter... | ecosystem: Environmental > Aquatic > Marine >... | reverse complement strand
GCTCGCTTTAAATATTTCATGCTTCTACCTCCACCTCTTCTCCTCTGAGCCAAGGAAACTCCGACTCTAAACCATCAAGCATGGCCTTTACCTCGACATCATATACCCGACCATCTTCCACCGCTTTTACTGCGTGGATCATGTTTGAATAAGGTCGATCAAACTTCCGTTCGAGGTCGATATACTTCATACCGAGCAGTTTCCTCGCATAGTAGTATACACATTGACGGGCTAGTGCGATTGGCTGTTTTCTGACTCGGCCATCAATATCATCAATCGATACCTCAAAGCCCTCGGCCACAGCCTTCTTAATTTTAGGAATAGTCGGCATATTCATAGCAAAAACATATCAGCGATTACTCCGAGAACTCCGACCATCAGGAGCAAAGCGGGATTAAAAAAGTAATGTATCATAGTAGTAATTTGTGGGGTAAGAAGCGGGTGACCGATGCATTGACCAAAATCGGCCACCCGCCATGTGTGGATGTGGTAGGCTCGCTCAGAACGGCGCAGGAGCCGGAGCGGAAAACATTTGTGCCTGTGCAGGCTGTGCAACTGGCGTAGGTTGAGGCTGTGCGACAGGTGCAGGCTGTGCCATCTGTGGCTGTTCCACAGTTACCTGTGTATTCACCTGTGGCGCAGGCGCGGAAGCACCGCCTGGTATGTTAAACTGGCTAGGCTGTGGAACCTGTGCTTCCATGCCTGCCATCACAGGAGTGATCGAAGTGATATCACAATAAACTGTGCCTTTTTGTGAAGTTTTCTGAATGATATTAATCATGCATCCCTTACCTCGAAGTGTTTCAGTATCGAAACCAGCACCTGGGTTGCTACCGAGCCATGAGGTTAATACACCTACGAGTTTGCTCTTCTCATGGGCAGAGATTTTCATCTCACCGGTCTGTACCATCTGCCCATCCTGTGTACCGAAAAGAAATCGGCAGACATCTAATGTTTCAATCCGAGTAGGATCTTCGTAGGCGGGGCGTTGGATACCGAATGAATCCTTAACATCCAAGCATACTGCGAGGTACTGCCCTGCGTTGATAGGTTGAAGAGGCCAACCTGTGATTGGTCCATCTCCATTTGATGATTGTTGTAATATTGCCATGTGTTTTTTTGCCTGTTTTAACGAGTCGGCCTCTCGGTTTAGTGATTAATAGAATCGTGAAGAATTAGTAAGGCATCCGCTGTTTTGAGCGTTAGCCCTTTTACGCTTGGGAAAAGTCTCTTGGCATGGTTCATTAGAACCTTCTTTCGTTTGCCCGATGTTAGCCCACTTAGCCCACTTAGCCCCTTCTGCCATTCCTGTGGGCGGACAAGTTTATAAGGGATCTCTCCCATCCGAAGGACACCTTCCAAATAGCCACATGATTTTCCAAGTTTGAAGCTCGTGGAACTAGGAATCATTTTGCCGGCAAACGGAGGGACCAATTCAACCACAGCTTCGATGGATGTCACATCGGGGTGGTCTTTGAGGTCTTGGATATGCTCTACAAATTCAAAGTCCTCACCGAGGTTATGCAGATGAATATTGCGTAAACTACCCCAAGCGATTGCGTACCCGCCGCTCTTACCTGGATCGATAGCTATAGTCAGCTTCATTACTCTGCCTCCTGTAAGATTTGAGAGACAGTCCACTCAATATCGGAGCGGATAAATTTATTCCCTAGCTTTCTCCAGCCGTACTTTTTACGCCAATCTATTAACTGGCGCTCGGTGAGCCGAAATATCTCCTTTACCTCGGATCGGGTAAGGAGTAAGGGGTGATATTGTTTTAGTAGTTTTTCTGTTTCCATGCGGTGAATAAATCACCGGCAGGAAAAAAAAACTGTTATTTAGCTAACTGCTTTTGTCGCACTAAGAGGATAATACATATTGTGCGAACTCAATTTAGTTCCCGCCGGTGGGTTAATGTCTAATTGTGAAAGATCGAGTGTGTCCCATCCCTGAGTCACAATTCGCATAATTAGCATAAAACTTATTCTGTCAACATTCATGTGATAAAAAGTTCAAAAAAATACATTTCCTACTATTTACCTTTTGTTTCTGCGTCTTTTTTACGCTTCTTCTCAATGCCTTTATATCGGAGTAATCTGTAGTAATTAGAATCTCCACGCACTTTTTTCTTACCTTTTCCCGAAGCTCCACCAATCGCTCCCAACAGCCTAGCGGCCTCTTTAACTCTGTCTGCGCGGTCATAGACCTTGCATAGGATTGGCTTCCCACAGACGCTAATAATTTTACCATGCCACTCATTCTGACTGACTTGATCTAAATGATCGAGATTCAAGTTAGCCCATAGATACCAGGTTCTCCGAATGGCATCAGGCGCTCTTTGCTTCAAATGGTCCCAATCTCGTGCGAAACACTTACGGGTTTTGCCTTTGTAGTATAAAACGCAGGCAAACTTATTCTGCTTAGTAATTTTTCTATTCATATCGCTAGTGGTTGCCTTAAAATCTACGAGATTTTCTACAACATAGCAACATTTACCTACGCAAAACTACGGAAATCTACATAGTTCAACGCAAGGGGTTGTGCGGAGAAATTTCGGAATGTAAGACCGATATTAGCGGAAGCGCTCGGCAGATTTAGCACCTGCACTTACCGCAGGAAGCATGAACCGATTACCAGGCATAGCTGGTGCTTGGCGGGTAATGCGATTGGCGGGTTGGCGCTTTGGTGCTTTGGGGTCTGAGGGCATATAGTTTATATTCCTCTCCCCCGCATCGAAAGTCCCTCGGTTGCCGGTGGCCGATTTGATTTGTTCGGGGGAGAAAGGTTTGTAGACGGTGAAGGAATAATCTTCTTTTTTAAGTCTTTCGCCATCTTCATCTGTTGTTTTTATTCCTTTAACTTCCTCTATTGGTTTTCCAGCAACAGTATCCATTGAAGCATATGGGCTAATTCCTTCTGCAACATCTTCATGTATAAAACCATCAAATCCGTTTCTTTCGGCATAATCTCTTGCGATATGAGTATCTGCAAAAGCGTATGTGTCTATTTTTACATTATCTAGAAAGTAATTAATATCTTCAGTAAAATCATCCTCTAACCTCATATATTCTGAAGAATCTTTATCAAGTTTTCGTAGCTTCTCTTGATGTTTTTCCAATTTATTGGATAAATACTCAGCAATTTCAAAAGCATCGTCTGCGATGTTTGGCATCCCCCATCCTCTTTCAACTTCGACTAATATGGGGTCTGCGGGGTCGGAGAGATTAGAAAACAAATCGATTGTATCATCTATTGTCCATAACGACTTGTCTGTTTTTACATCACCATAAAAATCCCAATTAAAACTTGAAGCATCAAGTATTTCTAATACTGAGCCTCTTGTGCTTGATATGTTTTCTAAAGTTTCGATCTTTAATGGGTTGTCCATTTTAAGATAAACTGGTGAAACAGCACCTTTAGGTTTTACCTTAGTTGTAAAAAAATCACCTGTTTGTACATGAGTGTACATATTTGCAACTTCGGGAACACTCGTAAATGAAGGAGCGGCTCTTTGCTCTTTGTAGTCCATTGTGCCGTCTTTTGACCATTGAGTTTGCCCTCGATAAACCACCAACGGCTCGCCGTTCTTATCGACTACCTTGGACTTGCCGAACCACTTCTTAAAGTATGGCGAATCCGTACCCTTCTCCTGCCATAGCTTTGCGGCCTCGGCCACCTTCCCCTTCCCCGCACCCGCTTCGGAGGCTGGCATGAAGAGCTTGTCGGGGCTTTGTGCCTTATACGCATCCTTAATGGATTCATAAGGAGATATGCCAAGCTTTTTTCTGACTTCCTGACCGAGTTCTAATAAATCACGATCTTGTGGGACTCCACGCCTAATCATTTCTGCTCTTCTCTTAGTATCACTTTTAAACTTAGAATCGCTCATCACCTCTGCAAATATCGTTTCCTCCTTCGACATAGGCATGAAGAGTTTGTCGGTAATCTGCACATCGGCTTCATCGAAAATTACATAATTGTAATCGCCCTCGCCTTTGGATCGGGATGAACCATCTAAATATTTGATGCCTGGTATGCCGGCTTCTTTGAGGAACTGAGATGCTAGTGCATCCTGTTCACCCATAGCAGAACCACCAGCTTTTCTTATGTCCTGTTGACCTCTTTCTCGAGATAGTGCGGTTGCTAACTCCTTGTAGGCATCTCCACCTTTTGTAAATCTATCATCTACATTTAGAATTGCCTCTTTTTTATTTACTCCAGCGCCTAAAACTCGCTTTTCAATTTTTCTAGCTTTAGCCAGCTTCTCCCTTACCCCCTTGGGTTGCTCGGACAGAGGCTTATCCCATAGCAGATACTCGTTCTCCTTCGGGGCGAGTTCGACTTTGTAGAGGGAGCCAGGTTCGGAAACCTCAAACTTAATCGGCATTTTCAATGCTTTCTTTCCGACATTAATGTAATCTGCCTCGCCATCGTAAGTATCGATAAAGTCTTCAATGACTTCCTTGACCGCCTTTTTTGCACCTTCCTCCCCGTCAGTTAAAAAGGCTCTCCGTATAGTGCCTTCATCGATCATAAGAGCTTCAATTAGAGAAGCCCTTGGTATGCTTTCGTCACCATAAACTCTGCGTAACCTATTAGAAGAGTAATCAAAAGGAACTTCATTTTTAAAAATGTCCATAGTCCCTAATTTGAAATTCTTGGTAATTGCTGGAGCTAACTGCTCACGATAAAAAGCCGCAACCTCTTTATTCCCCGCAAAGTAAAGCCCATGCCCATAGGCCTGCGCGCCCTCGCCCGTACCGATTGCCGATGTCCTGAACTTGCCGAAGGGCGCGCCAGGCTCGGGGGCAAAGGTGTGCGGTGTGCCGTGGTAGGCGGCCGGCATATACATCGGAACTTTGTTCTGCTCAATTGCACTCTTAAATGCTGGGAATCCTGACTCTCCTCGAATAGCATTTCCAATACGATCCAGGCGGCGGGAGCGTATGCTTTGCTGGCGTTGACTCCGCCGATCCCCCAACCCCTCTAGTATGGGATTGGCTTTTACCTGGTCGGCATTGACTCTGCCAATCGCCGCGTTGATGAGATCGCGTTGTAATGGGGTAATTCCGCTTTCGGGAGTACCATTAATAATCCCTTTCATGTGGTTCTGTAGGTATGTGGGGAGAAGTTTATATGCGTTCTGTGCATTCTCCCATGCATTCATACCGCCAAAGGCTTCGGACATCTTCTTCTCATATCCTTTGCTTTTAGCGAACCACTCGAGGTTTTTCTTAAATGCATCGACTGAGATGGTTTGAATATTAATATTCCCATCCTTGGTAATTTCGATGCCAAATGGGAGGCTTTTACGATCTCCTCCTTTTATCTGCCCATATACTTTACGGCCTGCTTTATTCCATTTTAGAGCGGAGTAGTAAAAGAGGTTCCAAACATCACCAGTATTATTTCTAAGGGTCTGACTGATTTGTTTAAGGGCGGCAAGCTGGTGAGGATTATATTTACCGGTCTTAGCAAGCTCATCAATTATGGATGGATCGATAAATCTACCTGAAGCTCGTTCCTTACCATCTGCGGTTTTCTCCAATGATACATGGCCTTCTCCGAATGTTTCACCTGCATCTTCTTTCTTACGGATAATTTGTAAAATATCCTGTGAGAGTTGTTTATTCTTTTTATTAACTTCTCGGGATGGGAGAAATACAGGTTTACCCGATGCATCTGTTTCAATCGATCCATCGTCTTTTATCTTTACCACTCCTCCGGCTTTTAACCTATTTACGATTGCTGGGTTTTCGAGATCCTTTGCGGTGAGGCTTGCGGTTGCAATCTCATCGGCAAATTCGGGGTCCACGAGGTTACCCCGTCCCCTGCCCTCGCGCCTAGCCTGTGGACCAAATCCTCTTACATCATCGTTATATTTTTCGATCATGCGTGTTAGGGCTGGTATTTCTTTTAACTCAGGGAATAAGCGAAGTGGATCGGCTACGAGTCCTGTAGTTTCTTCAGTAGCAAGCCCAATACGGTGAAAGAATTTACGAAGTCCTGGCGAACTGAATAATGGGTCAAGTATAGCACCCATCATCTTTGCACCGGCTCCTTGATAGTTGCGGGTGACAAAGTCACCGCCAAAGTACCAGGCGGCTCCATGCGATGCGAAGATTTCCCGAGCTATACGGGCATCGTTATTAGCATATGCCTGGTAGTCGGGTGAGTTTTTATCGACACCTGATTGCTCTAAGCGGTCTAGATATCTTTGGCGATGTTTAGCAAACTCTTTATTGGTCGCATATACATCTCTACCCTCTGCATCTTTAATGATAATAGGCTTGCCGTTTTTGTATTCGGTAAAGAGTCCAGGTTGGTTTTTCTCTACCGATCCTACTAACTGCTCAAGGATTTGAGGCATAAACCCAAAGGCATCGATATGGTGGGCAATCTCATGGCCGAGGACTGCGGATAATTGTTCTTGTGGTGCAGACTTTGTAAAGATCGTTACAACAGATTCACCATTCTCAACAGACCAATGGCTATTCCCCCTATCGTTTTGGAACCTGTAAACTACATCGGGGTTTTGGATAACTGATGTGGCGATTGCTTGGCGTACTGGTTTGGCAAGACTGTCATACATCCCAACCTCTGTATCGGTTAAATATGTATCTTTGTAGTATGCCTGATCGCCAAGCATCTTAGCCCTCACATCTGCCTGCGATCCATATCGGGCAAGTGTACCAAATCCTAAACCTGCGGCGATGAACGGGATGGATGCGGCAATCGCCCCACCGGCTCCGGCTTCACCGTCTACAGCATATCCGATTGCTCCAGGTATGGCTGATGCTCCGACTGCTGTCTTTGTGGCATTTACTGCACCTGTTAAGGTATTACCAAGCCCTGTTCTTGTAAGTGCAGTAGCAGGTGCTTTGAGGGCTGGGGATGGACCGAATTGACGAGACTTCGCAAAGATACCTTCTGCCAATCCTGAGATTGTTCCAGGTATGGTAAGGGCGGATGTACGGTCTAGTGTTACTGCGGTGAGTGAAGAATCAGCAGGGTCTAGTTGTGCGATTCTTTGAAATAGTGGGGAGGATGTTTGAGCATATTGTAACTGCTTACCAAGTATGGCGGCATCATGGCCAAATCGGGTAACCAAGGAAGATCCACCTGGTGCTAATAGTAATGCGAGTCCAAGGTTTTCGAGTTCAGGGGAAAACTCATTAAATCCACCTGTTACTACGCCAGCCGCCGCTGTACCCTGCAATGTTCTTGCTGTTGCCCGAGAGGCTGTCATTGCGGCTTGTTCGTCCATCCCGCTACGCATAAACAAAGTTCCTAGAGTTTCCTCGGGAAGTCTTTGCAGGAACTCGATTGTGCGACCCAAATATTCTGCCGATATTCCCGCCTTCTCCAATATTTTACCGGTCATGCGGTTTGAGAATGGAGCTTTGGGTGGAGGGGCTTTATCGATTGCTTGAAATAAACGAGCCGCCATTGGGGTATTGCCCTGCCCTTTTTGTAATAACTTACCTGCTTCTGCCTGGGCGATGCCTTCTGCTTTAGCAACCAACTTTTCCAACTTTTCGCCCGAACCTGTTACTTTAGCCAAGTTTTTCTCAGCTGTTTTGAGAAGTGCTTTCTGTGTGTTTGTTGGATTAGCGATATCAGATAGCTGTGCAATCGTTGATTTGAGTGCAGATTCTTGTGCGGCTTTTTGACCGGTTTTTATAATTGCACCACGAGCTATAAAATTTCTACCGAATGCTAATCCTCCCGATGCTAGAACAGTTGCACCCATACCAGGATCGGCAAACATAGAACCCAACATGGCAACATCTCTGTCGGGTTTTACCAAACCACTTTTTACATCTCTTAATGCCTCTTCATTCTTTTCAAATGGGCTGAGATCCATACCAGTATAAATTTGAGAAATGGTGGAGATTGCACCGCCAAGTTGTAAGCCAAGTTCTGCACCTCTCTCTATGGTTCGACCAATATAATCTTGTTCTATTAAATAATCCAGTTGGCGAAGTTTTCGTTTTTTAGAATCTCCTCCAAAAGATACTTTACCTGTTGCGATGTCTTTTGCATCTCCGAGTCCTTGAAATAACTTCGCTCCAAGCATAGACATCATACCTACAGCATCGACTCCCATTTGAGCGCGAGTTGCTTCTGCTTGCGAATTGTCCTGTCTGCGAGCCTCTGCGATTACACGCTTTTTTAAATTCTCATCATCCTCGGATAGACCAGCAAACTGTAATGCCTGTGATAGGTCATCCTCGATTGTCCTGTCTGTTCTCTTCGATGCATAAGATAAACCTTTAAGTTGTTGGCCGGCTTTCTTTATACCTTCCTCAACGAGTTCGTCATACCTTTGTGATTCATCAGCTTCTCCATATTGCATGGTGGCATCAAGTAATCTGCTTGTACCATAGATATTGGTAACAAACATTTTTTTTACGCCTCGCCCAAAAGATTTTGCACCTTCTGAAAACCCTGTACCGAAATCTGCTCCCTCAAAATAATTATTATCCAATGCTTTGGTCGCAAGAGCCTGCACCTTTTCATCGTCCTTATTATTCTTATAAGCACGAAGCATCTTTTGCGGACTTACTTTGGTTTTAAGTATGTCAAAGTAATCACGTTCGGTTAATTCTTGTTGCGACTCAACCCCAAAATCAATGCCGAGGATGTCAGATTTAAGACGATAAACTGGCATTGTATTTACTGATTTAGGTTATCAAAATCGAATATTCTTATCCGATTTCCCGAGCTAGTTTCATCTGTATAATCGGGCTGATCTTTCGGAGTATTTGGCGAATTACTATCTCCAAGTTTAAGATTAAAGTTTTTCATTCTATTTTCTAAACGATTGAAAATCTTTTGTCGTAAATTTCTAAGAATCTTCATGTTTTCTTCCGCTCCATTAATTGACCATGAAGTTGGATTTTTGACTATATTATCAAGGATATTACGCTCTGATTCTTGAACTGTACCTGGTCCTAAAATATCTTCCCGTATGAGTCCTTGTAGCTGACGAACATAACTCATAGCCTGATCTTTTTCTTGCGATTCCATATACCAACCGTCTGCCCTTTTTTGACCCAATGCTAATAAGCCCTCGAAAGTTTCATTTGTTGTATTAAAATTGGGAATATATTCATCTTTGTACTTTATTGCCTCTGTCTGACTCCCTAACCTTCCTGTTATAGGTATTTTAGTAGTACCCAACTGAAGATAGTTAGACTCAGGAGTAAAAGTTTTGATGCTTTCAGAATCACTAAATTCAGTAGATTTACGATTCTCTTCATTTTGCTTTAGTTCAAAGTCTAAAATTTTACCCTTTAAACTAAGTAATTCTTCAGGAGTAATCGCCTTCGGCTGATTAGCCAACTCGGCTTGCCTAAGAGCTTCCATGCGTTGGACCGATCTTGTAGGATCAAGCCCTTGTTCTCTCGCAAACCTACCAAAGTCCTGAGATCCAAGGTTGGATACCGGTACTTGGTTTTGTGGCTGTTGTAGCTGTGCCTGCATGAACCGATTACGAGCATCGGCATTACCTAGTGCTGGCAATCCAGGTCGAGCGATGTCCGCTTGGCGCTGTGCTTGTGGGCTGGTTGTTTGCGACATCAGGGACTGCATGAATTGATTGTCGGCCATGCGTTTCTCCCCTGCCAACTGGTCAGCACTTTTCTGCCTAGCCATGTTCTGCCTGATCTGAGCCATTTGCAAATCGCGAAGCTCAACGGCTTGGTTGAACTTATCCATTTCCAAGCTGTAATTCCGATCAGCATTCATTTTATTGATGAACTGATTGGCTAAGTCTTTGTCTCGGCTTGCGGCTTTTGCTTCCTCATCGGATAGACCCATCTTGAGATATGCTTGTTCTCGTTCCTCTCTCTCCTGCTTATCCTTCTTCTTCTGATAAAACTTATCAATCACTCCTCCGATAGCATCTCCAAACGCTTGGTTCGCCCGTGCCTGTGCCTCCCCCGCTCTAGCTATTGGTGAGAAATCGACTCGCATGAGTCCCGCTTGAACTGTGTCTCCTATTGCCATGATATTAAAATAATTTGTATCCGCCTGACATCATAGTGTTTCCACCACCGCCTCGATATGTGCTTATCCCTTGTCCGAAATTTTGATTCTGATTAATGCCCGATTGTCCCAGCTAATCGCCGCCATAGATTCCACCGATTACTGATCCTAATCCGCTCATCAACCCACCAGCCGCACCAGCGGCCGCTTGTTCCTTTGCCGCATAGGTATTTGCCAGGTAGTTTGCCCGATTCACATATTCTTGCATACCGATATTTACTCCGGCATCGGGGTTGATCCGAGTGACTGATTCCTGTGGCAATCCAAATAAGGCGGCTCGTTGGCCATATCCTTGCTGGACGAAGTTTTGTCCTCCACCGGTGAGTCGGAGTGGATCGTATGAGGTTGCTTGGTTGCCTCGCATAGCATAACTACCAAGTGATTGTGCCTGGTTTCTGCTGTCTCGAAGTATATCTCGCAAATAATCCTCGCGGCTCATGGCTTGAGCGGCAATGCCCACATTGTCAGTACCTCTGCCTCGTGAGGTAAGAGATTCAAGCGCTGATTGATCTGCCCTTCTACGCATCTCAGGCGATAGGTCGGTCATCTGACTCTCGCGGTATGCATCGGCGGCCATCTTGTTTGCTTGCTCGACCCGTGCTTGCATGAGTGGATCGGATGCACGAACCGCTTGGGTCATATCCGCACCGAATCGGTTCATCAGGGAGATATCAGACCCCGCCTGACGCTCGGCCATTTGTGCGCCGAACTCCTGTGAACGCATGGCTTGGTCCTCGGCAAGCTGTGCCATAGGATCAGCGGCACGGCGAGCTAGGCTCATTTGTAAGTCTTGGTATTGCGGATCGTAGCGTTGACGGGTTTGCAGTAGTTTATTCTGCAAGGCAGGATCGGACATCGCATTTACATACTCTCTAGCTGATCCTCCCACATCAAACTTTTCTAAGGCTGGTGCATCCTTTCCACCGCCAAATAGTTTATTTAGGAAGTATGATTTTACGCCTGATGAGTTTACAGGCACACCAGCCCCGCCTTTAGATTTTAATAGCTCGGCTTCTTCGTTATTAATATAAGCAAGTTCCTCACCTTTCGGTGCGGCCATATTAAGGACTGTAGCGGCTTGCTTTAATGGATCTTCAGGGGCATAGGACATTATACCTGAGTCAGTCATCTGACCGCTTGCGCCCGAACGATTTAATATTTCTCGTTCGATTGGATTTATATAGGCCAATGATTCTCCTTCCGGTGCTTGGTTATTAAATTCATTCATCGCCTGATTGAAACCTGGGTCTTCAATTTGTGTGGAGGTGAAAATAATCCCATCCGAAGTTACCTGCTGGCCTCGATCATTCGTCCATGTCTTTGCCTTGCCTGCATTTAATAATCGTTCGATCAATCCGTAATCATCGTAATCGGTGTAAAGCGGTACAAAATTCCATAAATTCATAATTCGATTAGGTTTTAATGATGTAATTTAAAATGATGGTTGGTTGGACATTGTTGTGTGCTTGGCCTCCACCTGTGGGATCTGTTTGGACTGTTTGGTTACCGGTTTTTGCACCACTGCCACCTTGGGCTTGTTCCGAAGCATTTTCATTGTTATTATATCCGTGAGTATGACTAGGCATCTCAGCTTCTAACAGGGTGTGTGTTTCAGCACCACCTGTAGCCCCTAATATGTCTCCATCTATTCCGTTTATAGTGGATGATGGATTAGTTAATCGATCAGCAGAAGTGCCTCCCATGTCGTCCTGACCAGCAATGACTCGTCCTCGAAGGTCGGGTATGTTAAAAGTGGTTGAGCCATTTCCTACGCCGTAGGTTGTTCCTAATGCCAAAAAAAGCGGCGTACTAACTCCAGGTGATATTTCTCTATTATATTCAGAGCCATCACAATATATCCAATCGCCCGCAACCCCCGGTAAAGATATACCAGCATAAGAGAGAACTGTCCCTGTCGGCATAAGTACACTTACCGCCGCGCTATCGAGCTTGTCCGCTGTAACCGAGCCATCCTTGATGTGGTTGGTGTCAACTGCTCGATTTGCATCTACCGAAGCATCACTCGCCAACTCGTTTGAGCCTATCCCATTGCTTGGGACTTTAAGTTTACCATCGCCCCCAGGTACGCCATAAATTGAGTTATTTACAATTATTGTGGACCCATCTGCTGGATCATCAAAGTTTGCAAGATCCACAATGTCTTGCAGTTTTTGCGCGGTTACTTGGTCGCCTGATGCGAAGGTTTGTCCTCGTGATAATATTGCCATGATTAATGTCCTCTATGAAATGGATGTGGTTGATCGGTTGGTGATTCTTGCGTCTACTTTAACCGCCCGAATATAGGGTCTGCCCAAAGATGGTTGGATGTCTGCCTGTACGCCAAATCCGCGTTTGTTGATGCGGGTACGGAGAGATGCCTCTTCGGAGTCCGGCAAGGTACTTCCAAGCAAAGATGAAAAGCTGGTGGTGTCGGATACGGAGTCAGGATCTTCGGTGATGAATTGGATGTTTGCGTTGGTTTGCGAGCCAGTATTACTTTTCACATGAATCTCAGATCGGCTGAATACTTTGCGATCAATCGCATCGGCATCGAATTGGCGGGTGGTGAGCTGGCTAATTACAGGAATGGTTTCGGAGGATGCCTGACCAGGTGTAACCGATACAACATCTCCACCTTCAACCGCATCCATCTTATGCACCCCGCCCTCTTCGGTGGTGATATAGAGTGCATTCTGTGCGCCTTCACGAGCTACCAATAATTCACGAATTGCAAAGTCAATAGAGTTTACCGAATCTATGCTTTCAAACCCACCATTGATAAAATTGTAAACTAATATGGTGTTTAGCTTTCTGCCATTTCCTAATCCAGGTGCAGAGTCTAATGGTAGTGCCAACCAATATCTGTTATTGAAATACACACCGCATGATAGGTGAGCATAGTCCTGATTTATGCGATCTATGTAGGGCTGTATGGTTTCGGATATGGGTGTGCCTGTTCCTCGCAAGTGATACTGGTCATAAAACTCGACCGAGTAGATACCTTGGTCGGATAGGAATAAAATCTTGTTAGCTACCTGGACGATTGATTTGCGGGCAGATGCGCCGATCTCGCTCGTTACCACATTTGTGGACACATCAGAGAGAGATCCACTCACGCCTGTGAGTAGGTGGATGGATTTTCGGTTAAATGCGACAATGCTGTCTTGCGTGAAAGGCTGGAGGCCAACCAGGTAATCGCTCTTACCCGCAGATGCTCGGAATTGATTACCGATAATATCGAATGTATCTGAATCGAAGATATCCGAGGCCGCCAACTCATCCCTAATTTCTCGGTCCACAGGGATAGTATCTCCTGTATACCAATATGGAACCCATAATCTACGCTGGTGAAATTCACCCCACGGAGCGGCTGGCATATGCTCGTAACCTTTGCCGATAGCTAATGGTTTACTTACGGTGAGTGATGCTCCGAGGGATACATTTGCGACCCCAAGGTTAAAGGTAAATCGATCATTCACATTGTCGCTATCCTCATCCGATACAGATGTGACTACAGCTTTTTGATTTACAAATAAATCGTAGGGGGATGCTCCAGCACGGATGGTAACCTCGTCACCTTTTTGGAGGTTATGCCCCGCCCCAATATCCATCGTGACCACACCATCGGTTGCCGAGGCAGTAGTGTCAGTAAAGTATTGTGGCGTAGTATATGCGCCATTACTCACCCTGGTAAAGTCCTCAAAGTATTCGACCTGTGCGCCACTCACATTGTAGCTGGCAACAGTTTGCGAGTCTGCCATCTCTACGGTGAAGGATGTGGAGGTGGGTGCAGTCTTTATTTGATAGCAGTTGTTAGGATCGTAAGTTGGCCAGCCTGTGAAGTTTGTTAGGGTGACAAAGTCACCTACTGATCGGCCATGATCTGCTGTGGTGTTTACAGTTATTACCTGACCACTTTGAGACGCTGAACTGACTGATCGATAAATAAGTTTTGGGGAGGCAGAAAGAGTGGTCTTGCGGGAACGAAAGATAAACATCTTATCAAACCCCTGTGCCATACCTACTGGGTTATCTACAGTCTCCCCACCCGCCTCGTATCGGCATTTAAAAAGTGCTGAGTCTTTTAAACGAATGATTACGCATAGGTTATTGGTGGCCGAGAATATATAGTCATCATTATTGGATGACGCATCGGAATATACTGCCGAACCATACACCGCATTTACACCTTCATCATTGATGATAAAGTTTAGTTTGGTCGCTATGGAATTTCCTATACTTGCGACCGAGGTTGCCCCTACACTATTTCCAGCAATAGTAAATGCTTCCTGTTCTCCTGAAGATCCATCTGAATAGGTGATCGTTTTGGTGGTGAAGTTGACTGAGGCTAATAAGAATGTACCATTTGGATCGGTAGCATTTGTGTAGCCTAAGCCTTCGATGGTTATGTTTTCACCAGGTATAAATGCAAGACTTGGAATATCGTCTAATACAAGGGTGACATTTCCGCTATTATCGCGCTGTCCGGCAGTTA
>Ga0208644_1002540_pt1 | contig 14561 bp, 16 predicted proteins | sample VirMetDEL_Nov_18_FD_184517 | JGI IMG/M metagenome (GOLD analysis project Ga0208644, IMG submission 184517) | Aqueous microbial communities from the Delaware River and Bay under freshwater to marine salinity gradient to study organic matter... | ecosystem: Environmental > Aquatic > Marine >... | reverse complement strand
AGGACTGATTTTTCATCTAGCTAAGACATACGACACGCGTGTCTGCGGAACATACGCTGATCCCATAAATGCTCAATCAATCCCTCAGAAAGTGAATCAAGATTCCGAAAGTCGTATTCGTGTAGCGAGGAAGATCTGGAAAAACTCAAAGACTTCCGACCCAGTGGTCGCGAATCATCCATATGCAATAAAAAAAGAAATCTACTGGGCTGCTGGCGCCGGTCGAAGCACGGTATCAGGATCGGTGGTTGGCAAGAATGCTGATTGTTTAGTCATCCCAGTCTACGACCTCCTATCCGATGCCTTACAGGGCGTGCAATGCATTAATGGCGAAGGCAAGAAGCAGAGCTTTGGTGTTCTAAAAGGTGGTGGTCTGATCTTGGGCAATTCTCTTCGTCATGATCAAACATGGGGAATCGCTGAAGGGTGGGCTAGTACGGTCGCTTGTGTTCACTGGCTTAAGTTTGACTGCGCCATCTGCAGCTTTGGAAAAAATCGCTACGACGAAGTAACCGAGTTAGTCGTGAGTCGATTCAATCCTTTGGCGATCAAGAGATTTAGGGAATGTGATGACTAAGATAATTGACATCCAATTACCTAAAAACGAGCTAGGCAATGATCCACATGACTTCAGGCACCATCCCGAACTCATCCCCACCAAACCTGCTTCAGTACTAGAAAAAATGGACAGCTGGATTTTGACACCTGAACAAGAAGCTAGAGCAAAAGAAGGGTTTTGGTTATTTAAACCGGTCGTCTACCACAATCATGCTTGTTTGATCGTGGGCCCAGCGAACTCTGGTAAAACCAGGATCGTATTCTATATCAGCGAACAAATAGCTGCTGACGGGTATGACGTTCGTTACATAAATATGGATATCAATCTGTCCGATGCCGTAAGGATGAAGCATCGTGCGCAGAGGGCAGGATTCAAGTTCCTAACGCCTGATTTGGATGGCGTCTCCAGTAAGGAAGTCTTTGAGTACCTCAAGGAGGTTGCAGGGACAGACGAAGACCTGAGCAAAGTTGTCTTTATCATCGACAACCTGAAGCAAATCGCTGACGTCATCGCAAAACATGACATCAAATCCAAGATGCAATTACTCTGCAGAACACTTACAGGTACTGGCGCGACCATAGTGATTCTCTCGCACACCAACAAGCACATGGATAAGGAAGGAAGGCCCGTGTTTGAAGGTACGAATGATGTTCGTGACCTTGCTACTGAGATGTTCTATCTAGTCTCCGATAAACACAGCCAAGGTCGCACCGTTGAGTTAGTCTGCGACAAGCAAAGAATAGCTGGGTCGATAGATTCAATATCGTTTGAAATAGACCTTAATGGAGATGTAACGGAGTCCCTCTCGCCTGTGGACGTCCGGAAGAGGAAAAAGGATCGGGATCAAATCAAGAAAGACTCTGATGGCATCAATGCGGCTAGAGACAAGCTGGCCAAAGGGCCCTGCATGCAAAAAGAATTGCAACAGCACGTCCATGAAGAGTCTGGTGTTGGTAAAGGTGCGGCTCTACAGCTGATTAAGCGTTACGCTGGAAGACCGATGTTCTGGACTGAAGAAACAGGCGATAATAATCGCAAAATCTATAAAAAGTGGTGATCCCCCGAAAACCTGTAAAACTCATAAAACCGAAGCAGCAGAAAGCATGATTTCACAGCGGTCATAAGGCTACAGCCCAATGATCACGGGGTTTTATGGGTTTTATACCTTTTATGGGTTTTATTAGTTTTTTACTTTTATGGGGGAGCGTTACAAGCCTTTCTTTTAGAGATTTTTTCCTGTCGCGCCTTTCTGCAGAGAAATAAAAGGTAAACCCAAAGCGAGTCATGCCAGACCGGGATTTCACGAGCGCCCCTCTCTCTTCGCAGACCTTTATTTAGAAATTTGCGGAGAGAGGCGGAGAGTGGATTAGAGAAAAAGTTCGATCACAGGATACTTTGGTCTGTTTTTCCTGTTGCGGCTTGAGAGGCTTCAAAACCACGATTGGATTTCTAAGCCTAAACCTATGCCAAGTGCCGAGACCGAAAAAAACATTACCAAAATCCCAATGAGGCCTCCCCAGTAGGCTGGATCCTTCCAATTTTCTGAAAAACTCACTTCGTTGCCCAATTTTCCAACGGCATAGAAAATAGTCAAAGAAATGCTCATTCCAACGCCAAGGGAAAGTAGGTCTAAACTCACGTGAGTTAGACAACTATCGGTCAAGCCCATAATTAGACTAACGACAAAGTGCGCACTAACTAAGGGCTTTACGATATTGTTTACTCCAAGCATCTTTAGACAAACTTAAGAACTTTGAGAGTACCCTACTAGCACAGAAGATTGCTAAGAGTGGGAATGACACGATGCTTTAAATCCAAATCACTGAATATCAAGAAACTCCTCAACAGCAATAGCGAAATTGAGCCCTTCCGCCCCCTTCAGACCAAACGAAGTAATGCCCACTAGGTTGCCAAACTGATCGAAAAGAGCTCCACCCGAAGAGCCACCGCTAATCTCAGTGTTTGTTTGAATCACCTTCACTAAGTTGTGTTGACGCTTGGCGCTCACTAAACCATTGGATAAGGTTCTCTCTAAACCCGATGGGTTACCAATCGCATAAACAGCCTCACCGACTCTCAAACTGGAAGAACTCCTCACAGATATTGCCATCAAATTCAAATTTTCATCTGCGCGAAAAATACAAGTATCTCTTTGAAATTCCGTAGCTACAAAACTCAGCTCAAAAAAATCGTCTTCGACCCTCAGCAAATGATAGCTGTTCCCATCAAAAATATGACAGTTAGTTAAGAAGTAGTTATCTCTAACGTGAACAGCTGATCCTGCGCTTGCCTGACCTCGACGCATACTCACGTCACTTCGTGCTGAATAGACGGGAAAAACGTGATTTGAGACGGACGAAAAAAGCTCGTCGGGTGCTAGTGGCTTTCTTTCGGAATCAACTATTTTGAAGGTCAAGCGCTGGAAATTTTCTGATTTCAAAGTTTCCGCCTCATCTACTGGCGGTGAAACTCCACCCTTAGACCCAACAACAGCGGTGTTCTTAGCGAAGACCTCCTGCTTGTATTGTCTACTTAAAGCGAACAGAGCTTTGGGAGATTCCTCTCCGACTAGCCAAAGATTCGAAAGCTGCTTGACCCCAGAAGCCAAACTTGTAGGTAGGGGGTTATAGAGATCAACCAGTCCACAGGAATAATCTCCGCGTATTTTTATTGCCGAACCAAGGCTATCCTCACTAGCCGAACCTCTAGCGAAACGGCCAGACCAGTCTATTGAATTGATCCATTGCTGAAGAGGAGCTGGATAGAAGTTGGTAGAAGAAGGATAACCATCCTTGTGGGAATAGTTTTTGATAGCGAGGCCTTTGCCCTGGGTGAGCGAATACCAAAAATAGGCGTTTACAGGATCGGGCTCGACTCCTATTCCTGCAGCGTAGGAATAAGCCAAGTGAGCCTGCGCAAAGCAGTTGCCAGCGACCGCAGCTTCTTTTGTCAAATTAAAGCTGGTAGACGGATCCTTCGTAAGCAGAAGGCTGGCCAACATAAAAGTTGAATCTGTATGACCATCCCTTGACCAGATATTCGCGATGATTTCCGTCGCTTCAAGATCCTGGGATAGATCTCCACCCACCGTGGACAAGTCTTCTAGAAAGAGAAGCTTTGTAAGGTTTCTTAGTTTTCCGAAATAGAGTCGGAAGCCCCATGAGTAAAAATGACTTTCTCTAAGTGTAAGAAACGCGGGATCTGATCGATTCGAGATAGCCTCTTCGTAACAATCATCAAGCATGTATCTAAGCAAAATCCTGTAGTACTCATGACTTTCTAGATATCTCCCATTACTTGGAGGATATTCGACCATTGGTGTTACGCAACGGCTAACAAAATCAGATTGGTGCTCAGCTGCGAAAAGATCCCAATCTTGTTTAGGACTAGTACTTGTAGAGAGCCACGGGTCAACTGATGGCCTTGTTTCTACAGCACAGCCAAACAAAGAGTACAAGAAGAACACTACTATCCAGCGCATGATCCGTCCTGATCTTCAGATGTTTTTCTTAAATTGCCACAGTTGTGAAGAACGCGAAACATAGTACTCTAAGCTTTAACCTCGGGCCTCGCGGAGTTAGGCCATATGTCATGAAAAAGCTCGAACTGGGTTGGAGACTATCTTGCATTTTTTAATCAAGGACCTCGCCCGAGGATGAAGTATTTCCTCCTCTTGCTTCTGTCTCTGTGGCCCAACAAACACTTGCCTCCTCAAATTCAAATCCCACTTCTTCTTGAGTGTTCCGTCTAGCTCTTCGTATTGGACGACGTAAAACGGCTTCAATGTGTCTTATTCCTATGTTGGGTGGTGCCTGTTCGGTGCCAGACGTAGGCACCGTGTCACGAGGTCGGTGGTTAGATCCCGCAAGCGGCTATGGGGTTTTGCGGAGTAAGACGGGCAAAAAGGGTCAGTGCTAACGAAAGAGCATTTCACCTTCTAGGTCTAATTTCACCATCTGTGAGGATCATTAGTATGACCCAAGCGACAATGGCGAGATGAAACACAATAACCGCCCTGATGACTTTCTTTGGGCTGGGCTGTGGTGGGTATTTGTCAGGGTCGAAATCTGGTTTTTCCATGCGCCCTACTCCGTTGGTTTCCCGCTTAACTCGTTTTCACGGAATGTGACGGTTATTCATAGCCCTGAAAATGTTGCAAAACCTGTGTTCAGGACACCTAAAACAACGCATGTCTTTGCGGCTAAAGCCCAACCATCCCAGCCAGAGTATTTATTCGCAGCCATCCATATGCTCCACGCTATGGTTAAGAAATAGATGATTCCGACAGCTGCCAAGGACAACAGCGTTAACATTAGCAACGTTTTGTCGTTAATTTCCCTCGGTAACAATACTGAAAGGGTCATCATCAAAGGGCCAAGTATTGCGTTAACGAGCACACCGCCAAGCCAAAACGTTTTTGCTAACCCATAGTCGCCATTGATAAGTTTTTTTATCACTTGGGTTTCCCTCTACTCCGTCGGATCTACGTTGCCATCCCTGTTGTCGAACAAGCACCCGTTAACAGAAGACAAACCACCAGAATGAATCGCATCACTGCTACCTCCAACGCGTCCAAATTAACCTAACAACATTAAGGTAAAAAAACTATTTCTGGGAGCATGTAAACGTCTGTCCAAGCATCTGCAGTTCCTAAGTAGATACTTAAGATATGATTTTGAAGAAGAAACTATTTGCCGACCTCTGACAAGAGCAAAGGAAACAAAACCAAGTCACCACATAGCAGAAACACTACGCTCTATCTCAGCTTCAACTGAGTCTTCCAGAGACGACAAGAAGTCTATCCCCGTTATCGCCTCTATCTCGTCAATCGAACTAATGAATCTGCCAAGAGATACAGTCTTCAGTGCTTGATGGGGGATGATGAACGACAAGGCTTTGCCTAAAGCTGGATCAAAGAGAATCTTGTAGTAGTGTGTGGGAACTGGAATACGGCCCATCATACGTCCAGAACCATCGTGTATAGGACCAGTGATGACGTGAAGTTGACCTCTTTGGTTAGCCCACTTTCTTTCTCTGTTTTCCAGTCCTCGCCAAATAGCCCTATTAAAGCCACTTAACTGCGGACTCATGTTGCTCAGAAGGAAAGTCTCGCTGTTCATTCTGTAGCTGCCATCCAGTGTCTCTGCGCTAACCAAATGTCCCCTGTCATAAGAGCCATTGAAGTCATAAAGCTCCTTACGACATTCCTTTGGTAGCTCTAAATCAGGACGAAAGTCATCCGAACGTTCCACATTTGCGCTGTCCGATATGTCACGCCTTACTGTGTAGGCGACCCAAGCAGCACCTCTTTTGGAACAATCGATGCCAACAGCATAGGCAGTTCGGCAGAGCATATGGTCACCCTTGTCGGGTACACCAAAAGGTAAAAGACCGTTACAGGTGTTGTTTGTACTCAAGACACCAAGCTCAACTGGAGCGGCAACTGGCGTCCGCTGCTTCAGTTGTCGCTGCTGGTTGGAGAAACATGGCTCACGGTGGCAATGGTACTCACCAGTCTTCTTGTTGTAGTGACCACCTTCAGCATTTAAGCCGCCGCCGTGGGCAGTAGAGTCATCAGGTGCTACTAATAGAGAAATCGAAAGAAGGAATACGATACGGCGCATTGTCCCTTGTTCGTTCAAAGATATAGTTCAATCTTGAGTCAGGGTCTATCTACTTTCAATCTGGCTCTAGCACGTGCCCCACTCGTGCTAACCACACGCTCCCAAGCTTAGCGCACCACTAGAAGACGCGACGGTGCATGGGAAAGACTATAAGTTATTGTTTTTATTAATTTTTTCCGGAATCTCACCTCTTAAAATTCGTAACCTATTGATTTATATAGTCTTTTTATCCCGATCCTCATATAGAGCCGTATTAAGTGTAGGTTTCAGTGTAGGTGAAATTCAAAAAATAGCCGGAGAGTCCCGTTTACTGGAGTACTAACTCCTATGCATCATGGGTGTGTGTTGGGAAATTTCTCGCATTTATGCAGTTGAGCCTCAGGGCTTTTTGTCTAGTAAAAACTAGACAACGTATTGTTTTTTATAAAAAAATATATTCATGTTAATCCTTCATGCTACAATGAACTTCAAGGCTAGTGTAGTTTCTAGTGTAGGTTTTGAGGATTCATTGATGAAGACACTTACGCATAAAGCTGTGGAATCAATGCGACCGGGTCAAGAACTCGCTGATTCGGGTGACTTCAGGGGTTTAAGAGTACACCGAACGACAAGAGGTTGGCGATGGTATTACCGTTACAGAGACGGAGACCGACTGAAGCAACACACTATCGGACACAATTTAGGATTGGGTGAAGTTAGGCAATTATTTTCAGAGTTAAAGTCCAGAAGGGTGCAAGGACTTCCTCTGTTAGAACGCAAGAGTAAATCCCAAGAATTTAGGCTAGACGACCTGATAGCAGACTATGTTTCTAATCTCTCTAAACGTAGGAAGGACAAAGGGGTGAAGGAGGCAGCCCGCGTCCTACAAAAAGTAAGCATTGCCTATCCGAACCTTCAAGCCAAAGATTTCACTCCAGGGCACCTAAAAAAAATCGTCGCTCAAGAAATCGATGCGGGCAGATTCGTTCAAGTTGGTCGGATCGCCGCTGAATTTGCTGCAGCCTGGGATTTCGCGGTCGCTTTGGAGAAGTTGCCAGAGGAATCGATTAACCCCGGCGAAGCAGCCAAGAAGGCGCTCAAGAGATCTCGAATCAAGACCGCGGCAAGAAAGCGCCAGAGATATTTCGACGATAGAGAACTCGAGGTCTTTTTGAAGTGGCTACCCGAATCGGGATTCTCTCCTAGCTTGCGTCGCGCACTAATGCTTACTCTTCAGACTGGAGTCCGTTCCGGGGAGGCTATAGCTGCAAAATGGGGTGACTTTGATCTAACACGCGGAAATTGGTCGTTACTTGAGACCAAGACCAACGAGCCTCGGACAATTAAGTTGCCTCTTCAAACTCTGAAGTGGCTTCGAGACTCAAGCGAGGAGTCTCATCAGCAACATTTCCTATGTCCCTCTCCTCTGGGAGGGCACATTAATCAGAAGGCATTGACTGAGCGAATGTATATCCTGCGAAGGGAGGGGAGAATGCCCGCTCTTTCTCATTGGACGCCGCACGATCTCAGGCGGACCTGTAGAACTCATCTCTCCCAATTGGGATGCCCGGAACCAGTTGCTGAATCTGCTTTAGGTCATGTGGTGGCAACGAATAATTACAATTTGCATCAGTATCAGGAGGAAGTTGGGGTTTGGCTGCAGGTATGGAATGACAAGCTCGAGGAGATCTCCAGATGAAAACTGGAACGAAGAGCGAGATTGTGAGGCTAGTTGACGAGGTGACGAACAGGATAGCTAGCGATGCCTACGATTCAGCGGATACGAGACTCTTTGCAGATATTCGAAAGTATCTCCTAGGTATCGCGGCTTCGGTATCTGGCGAACGCAGCCGAAGCACCAACGAACGGAACAAAGATATAGCGACAGCAGTGGGGACAATGGAAGGACTTGCGTTTGAAGATAGATTCCGAGACCAATTCAATTACCTGAAAGATCTACTAAAGATCAGAGCAAAATATGTGCTTAAGATTGAAGGCCCTCTCAGTCAAGAAGCAGAGGTCAAACGAAACCTAAGCGAGTGCTTCGGTTGGGACATCCGAAAGAGCCGCTCTGTATACAAGGCGTTCTCAATCGATGGTGGGTCTGTTCATAAGGCGCAATCTTTCGCTACTCGTTTTGAGGAAACCATCCCCAGCGAAAGCAAGAAGAGAGTTCGAGAGAACAAAAGTCTCGAGCGGGATCTAAACAAGAAAATTCAGAATACTGAACGTGAAATAAAGTCTATTTTTAGGGTCTGGAAGCTCCCTGCAATATACAAAAAAAATTAATTTCTTTTGCATCACTCCATTTCTCCCCAAAACCGATACTAGAACTATCCGAGGTTGCTAAGGGTAATTAGCTGCCCGCGGAGGCAACGTTTTGCCAAGAAGCTCGTTCAAATTTGGAGAAATGAAAATGAAACTTAAGTCTGAAATTTATCCTGAGTTAGACAGATTCTTATCGCTTAAGAGTTACGCAGAATTAATCGGTTTAACTCCAAAAGCGATCCACACGAGGTTGTACAGAGGAACCCAGAAGGGAGTAGTGAGAGAGAATGGCCGAGTTCTTATCGATGTAGATACAGCTTTGACAAAGGCGGACGATCCTAAGGCTGAAAGCTCCTCTCTTAGCAGAGGCCAATTGTCATGAGTCTCCGCAAAGCTGTTAACGATTACTGCCGCGATTGCGTCTATGACCCACTGGATTACGGTTCAGCTGCCCAACAAATCGCATGCTGTACGGCTCTCACTTGTAAGCTGCATCCCAAGCGACCCGTAACCGCATCAAAAATCCCAACCGAGTTGCTCGATCGATACGGGCTGTCTCTTGAAGACTTGGACGATAGGGCTAGGGTTTTAGTCACCCCGAGAAGGATTTCCTCAGGAGAGAGCCAAAATGAGCCTTTCTGAGCGTCAGAGTGCGGCTACGGTAGCCAGAGATTCTCGCTATTACGACCCAGGGCAGACGGTGGTAAACCTTTCTAGCTTGGATAAGTTCAGACGTGTTGGTCTGGATAGATACGTGGCCTGCTGCCCGGCACATAATGATAAGAACCCCAGCCTTTCGATCACCCAAACCCAAGACAAGGTGCTTGTTCACTGCTTTGCGGGCTGTGAGCAACGAGATGTCTTGCTGGCGCTCACCGAGCTGGGGCTGTGGAATAGGCAATCTCAAGGCGGTCATTCAGCGCCTAAGGAAAGATACAGCGCGGAGGAAATCGATTTCATGGCCAACTACTGTTTTGTTGCCAACTCGATGAAACGCAAAGGTAAAGAACCTAACGCTGAGGAGCGCAAAGCCTTACGCGGGTACTTCCGGGTCTTAAGGAGGCATCAGCCTGATTTAGCGATCTCGATCGCTGAGGATGCTCGCAATGTTTAAGGCTTCAGATGTTGAGGTTTTGGATGCCAAAGTTGCTGAAGACACCAGGGATGTTAGTTACGCGACTGCAGACTCATGTTCTGCGACCGAGCTACTCTTGCGGCAGATGACAACGACCGTTGAATCTGTGAAGCACATCGAGGACGCTGAGTTCCTCTGGAACGGTGTCATTGTCTGGCAGCATTACCATGTTTGGTGTGCGCCGCCGAATGCGGGCAAGACAACCATCGCTTGGCAGGCAGCTCGCGATCTCGCTGCAGGTAAGAGGGTGGTATACGTCAATTTCGATGCCAACGCCGCTGACCTTAAACAGTTCGCTATAGAAGCCGAGGCGTCAGGCATAACGTTAGTTACGAATCTATCGGCGGATGAAGTTCAGGTGCACCAGCTTCTGGCCCAGTTCGAGCAGGAATATGACCTCTCTAACTATGTTCTCTTCGTCGATACGCTGAAAAAATTCTGCGATGTGAACGACAAACGCAGTCGGAAGCTCTACGCGGTCATCCGTGGACTGACCTCGAAAGGTTGCACTGTCATTGCGCTGGCGCATACGACCAAGCATGAGGGCGCCGATGGCAAGCGTACTTTTGACGGTGTTGGCGATCTTGAGGCTGACTGTGACGAGTTGATGATGATGGAGTACGTCAAAGACGAGAGACTCAATCGTCAAACGGTAAGCTGCGAGTTCAAGAAAGTCAGATCCATGGCAAAGCCGATGACTTTCAGCTGGGATCTAGAGGCTCGAGTGGTCGAGGTTGAGGGAAATCACGTGGATCTAGCGGCTGAGGCAAAGTTCGCCAGGATTCTCGCAGACAATGAACCGTTAATAAGCGAGATACAACTCCTTATTGCGGAGCAGCCTCTGAACCAGTCCAAGTTGTTGGATCGACTAAAAGAACAAGATGTCACCGGGCGAGAAGTTCGAGACTTGCTAGAGAACGGTGTTGAAAGGTTTTGGCATCGCAACAAGGGCGACAAAAACGCTTGGATCTATACCCCCCTCGCAAACTCGCCAAACACGTCAAACAGGATTGCTGATTAGGTACGTGGGTGCCTGAAAGCCCCGTATTCATTGAGTTTGACAGTTTTGCAAGTTTGACAGGGGGTGGTGTCAAAAGTACCGAGGTCCGCTGATATCGATAAGAAACCTTAAATTGTCAGCGAGTTGTTCAAGCATCAGTTAGTAAAAACCTGTTAAATCCTTGATGCCTCCCGAGTAAATCGTTTCCTCAACTTCTGGTGAATTAGTCTGTCGTAAAAAAACCTCGCAAAAGTGAGGAGACTTGAGCCTCTCTCGTGTCGAGTTGAAGAGGGCAGTTAGTCGAACCGAATCTAATCCAGATTTCCTCTTATCCTTTAGAGGGAAATTTGTCAGATACGATCCTTCCCACTTGACCTCTTCCCCGAGCAAAACAAGGTTCCACTCATGCGCTTCCAACTGCAGTTGATATTTGTCCACCCCGTCTATGCTGATCCAAAGCTTTTTTATTTTTCCTTCTGGGAGTCCAAATAAGCAAAACTCAACAAATTGAAGCCTATGAGTAAAAGCATCAATGTCAGGTTCGAACACAATTTCTTCAAATGAGCTATTGCTTATCAAAGGTAAAGTTTGAAATGAGACGAGTTCATTATCTGCTGACCAACGCCGACTATCCTTCGCAAAACTTGCGCAGATCACATTGTCTTTAGAATAGGTTACGTAAACCTTTTCTTGATCTTCACGAAACTCCAAATTTCTTAGCACCAGTCCGTACTTGTGATTTAGTTCATACCAAGCGAGCTCCATTCCCGTGGGAACTACTTTGGTATGACTTGTCTGAGGTTGGGAGCGTGGCTCCTTTCGGGCCGGCCATTCAACAAATCGCCCAAATTCATCCATCTCCAATTTGTACTTTTGCGTTATCACGCCGGCAGGAATATCCAATCTTGAGTTCAAAACAACGACTCCGACTAGATCACCTTCACCAAGAGGTAACGTATTTAGATCAGAGACTGCACCTAGAGGTTTTCGTGCTGTTTTTCGAAAGATGCGCCCTTGTAAAACAGCTACCTCTACCCCGTAAACAGTAGGGCTTCTGTCTTCGTCGACAAATCGAATGACCCCATAACAATGTTCCTCATCTCGTAGTTTCGGGACTACGAAAAATTTTTCTATGTACTCGATTGCTGCATCGGCGGTTTTGAATACGAGGTTCGGCATCCTGGCACTATATCCAAAGAGATTTAGACTTTCGCTCTACAATAGCAGTTGCCTTACCCAGAGGGTGGTTTGGAAAAACTCTAGCCCTTCTAAGCATCGGGTTCTCTTCTGAAACGAATGTTGAGAAACTCGATCAATTCTTTGCGCGTTTCTGGCGTTCTATCGATTTCAGGTGGTTCTTCTTCCATTGGCGGGTAGACGTTCTGGTATTTGCCTAGCTTGGCTGCCTTCTTGAACCACTTATGACCTGCTCTCGCATCACGAATGCCCCCGTACCACTTCTTCTTGAGTGTTCCGTCTAGTTCTTCGTATTGGACAACGTAAAGTGATTTCATTGGCGTAATTCGTAGGCATCTATCATGAATTCGATAGCCACATCGCATTCTTCCCAATCCCAACTTTCGAAGCAGCTCCAGGCCGTTTGTTCCGGAAGAGTTAATCTTTCTATATAAAAATCAGCGGCGATAAGTCTTTTTGCCAACCTTTCCTTTAACTGGTACTCAGGGCAACCACTCACCAGGTGAGCATAAGGATTGTTGTCGGCACATAACGCACCAAATCGGTTTCGATGTTCGGGGATCCTAATGTTTGAACCATCAAATCTTGGATTGGCATAGTAGTTTTCAAAGAACTCTATTAACTCACTTTCACTAGGTTCAGAAGCCCTCTCTTTCCAAGTCAGTGTCACCCGAGTCTCACTATCAGTTATCTCATAGGTATGCTTTTCTCGCTTTGTGAACAAGAAGTCTCTTATTGAATCCTCCAAATCTTCTTCTACCTCATGATGAGAGTCCTGGACTATATCCAGTGCCGCGGCAAATACCAGAAGCGCGAAGAAAGCAGTCCAGACCATTTTTTTTGTTCTCGCTTCATCTCTAACGTCCATGTTTTATCCATGTAAAAACTCGTAATGAAACTCTCCAAGAGAGAAATACCAATACAATTAGACTTGAGATGATGAAACCATTCACGGCCGCATCCTTTATGGCGGAAAAAACCGCCGCAATATGCGCATCTCTTTGTTTCTCAACCAACCTTTGAAAGATTGGAACAAATTTATGTAGGTCCTCAGATGGCAGTAAGGCAAAGTTCCATAAGCGAGTACCGAAACGTTCGATGCCTAACGCTTTTGGCAGTGGCCTGATTCTGAATGGATCAAGCATATAGTCGGTATTTGGAAGAGCGCATGTCTTAACTTCACTAATCCATAAACATGAATTTTTGCCTGCAGCATGAAACAAAATGCTTAAATCCCTCGATTCACTTGGCAAAGTTGATCTGTTGACTACCAAGTAATTTAGCGGCTCTGAGGGGGAATCCCATCTGAAAAATTCGTAGGTGGAAGACGCGATTACTCCCACCAATGACCCCACTATCCAAAATCGGCCAAATACGGATCTCACTATGTTGAAACCGAATGCCATCTTGCTCTCCAGATCTAGACAAATCGAATTCCAAGACACCGAACTACCAAGGGATTATCCAGAACAGAGTGGGATAGGATTCAGTCTAGCAGCTGCCGGTGTCCTGATATTGCTTTCGACAGAAATCAGAATCCCTTTGGGACGTTTTCCAATTTTTTTCTGATTAGAGATCGAGCTGGAGGATAAATTGGCTCCTCAATTTGCGTATTTCTGTGCTGCCTAACTAACTCTTGCCTTCTCAAATTCAAATCCCACTTCCTCTTGAAGTTTAGATTAAGTTCCTTCTTCCTAGCTCTGTAACTCTCGAGCGAGATCCACCTTTTGTTTCTCAGTCCGTGAATTACTAAGTCGCGTAACTCATCTTTGGAGACGCTGTAACTAACATCGGATAGATCAATTTCGATGGCCGATTTCCGAAGTCTCCTAATCAAATTCGTTTTCTTTTGGTCGACTCTGTTAGTCACAAAAATCTCGATCAAAATTGCCCGATTACGAAATTCCGCAATCAGGTCTGGTCTAACACCATCTAAAACTTTCTCCAACTGGATATTTGAGAACTTTTGAATCTTAGCTTCAGTGATCAAGAGGCGTTCCTCGACGCCTTGCCCGTATTGATCCATTTTAAATTTCTTTAGCTCAAGTCTCGGGATCCATAGGTACTTCTCTTCCGCGATTATCTGCTTAGCCATACGGTGGACAGAGGTCTCAAAAGAAGATGGGCAACTAGTGCGTTGATAGTGGGAAAAGTGATGAGTGTTTCGACTTCCCTTTCTCGCTACCAGAGGACTTTCACAAGCTGGACAGAGACAACCACAGGCGAGCCCTGACTCAACTTCGTCCAGCCCCACCAAGCGATTATCTTTAAGCCCAAAGGGAATCTTCGTAATAGAGACCATAGCCTGACAATAAGCGATCTAGTCAAAGATGAGAAACACCCTCTTGCGAAAGCCTCGACAGCGCATGGGGAGATCCATAAGTTATTGTTTTTATTGATTATTTCTGGGTTCTCGCCTCTTAAAATTCGTAACCTATTGATTTATATAGTCTTTTTATCCCGATCCTCAAATAGAGCCGTATTAAGTGTAGGTTTCAGTGTAGGTGAAATCCAAAAAATAGCCGGAGAGCTTGGTTTACTGGAGTTCTAACTCCTATGCATCATGGGTGTGTGTTGGGAAATTTCTTGCATTTATGCGGTTGAGCCTCTGGCTTTCTGTCTAGTAAAAACTAGACAACATATTGTTTTTTATAATAAAAAATATATTCATATTAATCCTTCATGCTACAATGAACTTCAAGGCTAGTGTAGTTTCTAGTGTAGGTTTTGAGGATTCATTGATGAAGACACTTACGCATAAAGCTGTGGAATCAATGCGACCGGGTCAAGAACTCGCTG
>Ga0208644_1002539_pt1 | contig 14567 bp, 24 predicted proteins | sample VirMetDEL_Nov_18_FD_184517 | JGI IMG/M metagenome (GOLD analysis project Ga0208644, IMG submission 184517) | Aqueous microbial communities from the Delaware River and Bay under freshwater to marine salinity gradient to study organic matter... | ecosystem: Environmental > Aquatic > Marine >... | reverse complement strand
CTAGAGGTAGTTGTAGATTGTAAAGTTACATCTACAGTAGTACTACTCGAATTAAATTCTACATTAATGTCATCAGCCATATTCTTATAAGTGTGTTACATCAGGTAAAACATTTAACCTGAATTCGAATAAAGTTTGGTCTTTTATACCTGTCGCATAAAAATGAATATCTCCATACAAGTTGATTGGCGGAAAATTTTTGGTTTCGCTTGCTGGAATATCAAAAGTTACAGACCCGCTATACTGTTCTGCATAAGCTACATCAGGTACAAATTGGTACAATAAATCGCCGTCAGGATGCGAACGTATTTGTCCAGTACATTCTAAATCCGTGAAATCACTTGTACTTGATGATAAATTAACTGTTTGAGTGCCGAAGTAATCGCCTCTTTTAACGCTGAGTTGAGTTGCCACACAATGTATTACACTATTTACGGTATAAAATCAGACCTTTTAAATAAAAAACTTTACACATTATATTAAAATAAAAAAAGTAACTTTCTAACTTACAAAGTTGACAATCATGAAATTATTTAGTTGTAAAGCTTGACAATCTTTTCTCATGTTGTATTCTGGCTGTAAATATATGGTATGACTTCTTCTGCTTTATATGATTTCTGGAAAAACCTTCGAACACCAAAGCCCGAATGGGAAGAATTTGAAAAAATGGCTACCCATTGTTTAGTAGAAACAGAAACGCTAATTGAAGCATGGAGACAGCAAAAATCTCGCATTAACTATAGAAATCTTGAAAAAAATGTCATCTTTTAACGTAAATATCATATTGTTATCAGCATGTTTGGTTTATTCAGCTGCTCCTGATACAGCTTTAGTATCAAAAACAATGATGGGAGTAGTGGTTTTGTGTTTAATATACAACATGATACATTTTGCGGCGATGTTGTTTACGAGTTCTCATTTGCGCAAAGCCTTGACTGACGAAGAAAAAGGTTTCCGGTTTGCATCAGAGATGCTCAAACAAAAATTAATACCAATCAAATTCAAAACAGACGACTGGTATCTTGAATTTTCTAAAAAACAAATATTAGTATACATATTGGCGACAATATTTGTGGCGCTGAGAGTTAATTTGTATCAGTTTATTATTTCGTGTATTGTGTTTGACGTTGTATCATTTATTTTGTTCTTTGAGCAAACAAAGATATTGAATATTCTACTTGTTAAGATGGCTAACAAAAGAGTTTAAAAATGCCAAATTTCGTGTAATATCAGACATGGAAGATTTACAAACAGGTTGGAATATTAGAGAAATTACATTCTATCCAGAATACAGCGGTTATACAAATTTTGTTAATTCAGTAAAATGGTCTTATGATGCTAATTATAGTGGTGCTAGCGGCGCTGCTGTAGAGCCGTTTCATATGAGTAGCAATGGCACGACTGATTTTAGTATTGGTAGTGGTGATTATATCGCTTACAATGATTTAACAAAAGATGAAGTTTTGGGCTGGGTATGGGATGTTATGGGAGATATGACTAAAGAAGCTGTAGAAGTGGATGTAAGTAATCGCGCAATAGATAGAGTTAATTCAAGAGTAACGGGTATTTTTCCTTGGTCATGACACCACAAGAAATAGAAGAAGAATTATCATTTATAAACGAGCAAGCTTTACTTGCTGATGGTTTCCATGAAGCCTTGTTGGGCATTGATGTTGTTGATTATGTCGCCGTATATGACTATGAAAAGTGTATAGATATATTGATCGGACAAGGTATGGAGGAAGATGATGCTATAGAATATATGGATTTTAATGTTCTTGGCGCAAAAATGGGTGAATATACTCCTCGATATGTAAAGATCTAAAAAAAGTTGAGATAAATTATTCTACGTAACCCCTTGATTATCAAGGGGTTTTTTTGTTTTTGGATGTAATCAGCAAAAAAAAGTTGTCTTAGTAGTAGAAAAAAAACATTCGTGCTATAATATATTACATATGAATCAAACGATCTTTGATTTTGAAAATATTAAGCATAGCATTATGAAAGAAAAAAATACAAACATTGCTGAAAAAGCAATTCAAAAGATGGTTGTGTTAGATTTTGGTAAAAACAGCGCCACTATGTATGATGGTAATGTTAATAAAGAAGTTGCCACTTTAACACATGAACAAGTTTTAGGTTTACCTTTTGAGGTGGAGCCCGGAACTATGATAGTTGCAGAAGATTCTCATTTAGGTGTTCCAAGAACAGAAAAATCTTTGTCGCAACCTTATACAAAGGAAGAGTTGGATAAGTTTTATTCTGATTGTAAAATGAATGGTGTTAATATAGGATTGTTTCCCCAAAAGTCTACACCTAGAGCTGCAGAATACTCTAAGCTAGAAAAAAGTGATCAAAATGATCCTATTTCTATTTATATGTTGCTTCAGGATTTTCCAGAAATTTGTTTGCGTAATCCTGAAAACAGAAATGAAGAAACTCATGAAATTCTTAAGCAAGAAGCATATGATAGAAAAAATAGAATGAATAGATTGCTAAATTTTGCAAGAAGGTTTGATTATATGCATGAAGAAGATCGTGTTTCACAATGGATTAAAGATAATTTAGAAACAATTGCTAAACAGTTGCCGCTAGAAGCTCAAAGTGCTTTTGGTTTGGATGACAGTTGCAGATACAAATCTACCGCAAAAGCTGGACAATTAAACATTAATAATGTCCGTATGCCACAAATTTATTCTGTTTTAAGTTGTTTGATGGGAGATATTGTTGAAAAACACGATGGTTATTATATTTCTTCTGAATTATGCGTAAGACCCAATACAGGAGAATTGCCGGGATGGAAGTTTGTCAAGAATGAGGTATTGAATATGAAACCTTTTCATTTTAGAGGAGGCGTTGCAAGAAGTAATTTGTATTATCATGGCGCTAAAAATTGGATTATCTCTCAAGCTAAACAAGATGAAATTACATTGAAGAAAAAGACTAGAGGTCAATTTAGCAAACAAGAAGATGATTCTTTTAGGGCTTACAGATCATCATATACTAGATCAATCAAGAAATTGTTTATGGTGTTTAAAAATATGTTAGCCGCGCAAATGTAGTATTTAAAGGGTTTTGTTCTAGTTCACTGATTCATTACGTATAAATAGTTCACTAAGTTATTATGTTCAATCATAGTTCAGTTTGTCATTATTTTCGTAGTTCAGACATTTATTAGATCAAACTTTTTTATGCAAGTAGTTCAAAACGCCATTATATTGATTTATAGTTAAATTCGACATTACTTGCAGCTAATTTTTAAAGTATTAAAGTAGTTCATATCGTCATTATGTTAAATCATAGTTCACTTCGTCATTGCTTTAATGTTTATTTGAGAGTGTTTTTGTAGTTCAAAAAGTTATTATGTTGATTCATAGTTTAACCCTTCATTACAAAACATTGTTAAGCTAAGATAGTTCATTGTGTCATTACATTTAGTTGTAGTTCAGACCATCATTATCGCGGCTTTAAAATTTTAGAATATTGTAGTTCACTTGGTCATTATGTTTAGTCATAGTTCACTGCCTCATTACAATAATCTGTAAACGTATGGTAAAAATAATAGTTGTTTGTAGTTCAGTCGATAATTGTATTAAATTACAGTTCAACATCTCATTACAAATAATTAATCATCATGATTGTTAGATAGGATTTAGTTCATACGTTCATTACATTGATTTGTAGTTCACGTACTCATTAAGTTCTATACTTAGCCCCTAGATTCCCTTCTAGGGGCTTTTTGTATCCTTTTCTCCCTGTGTATACCTTTTTCTCCCAAAAGCCCCTAGTATACCCCTTCTTTTTATCCCTTATCCATATCCCCATATATACCTAACATCATATACTAATAATACATATATAAATAACAATATATACTGTTTAAGTATAATAGATGGGAAATTTAGTGTGAAATATATTATCGCTCTTTTTTCTTTACAAATATACAAAAATACATATTTTTTCAAAACCCAGTTTTTTCCTTATTTTTCCGGTTTTTTGTTCATTATTGTTTATTATTTCTATATATACTACAAAACAAAACAATCTGCATTCATTGAAAACCATATACCAATATATATAATACTATATATATGAATACAGTAACAATACGTATAGGTGATGATGATTTAAAGGTGATTGATGAGATCTTTAAGAACGAGGCTGATTTTCAGCCACGTACCCACGAAGACAAAGTAATTATAGAAGTAATGAAACAAGTAAAAAACAATCCTAAAGTATCATTTGAAGAATATGATGTAGAGGAAAAGTGAAGCAATTTGCGCCAAATATAATACAAAACACAAAAATCTGTATTTATGAACAAAATTTTGCGTAATATAGTTGTATATAAAAATAGCGCCAAAATGGGATAGCGCCACACTTTTTGAATTTTTATTTCATATAGGGGGGTAAATAAAATAAAATCTGGGATAACGCCACACTTTTGTAAAATATTGCTATTTATGAATGAATTTTTGCGTAATATATTAAGTTAATTTATTTGTTATTTGTGAAACAGTTTTTGCCAAATAAGCGATCTTGTATTCAGGCAGCTCCCAAAAGAAAGCATGCAACATTTCATGTAATATTATTTCCTTTATATCTTTTTGTTTTAAATGAGGGTTTACTAGTATTTTAGATTTAGTAGTATCTTTTGGCGGGTAGCAGAGGCCATCGGCCTCCATTTCTTTGCGCGGTTTTCTTAATTTTATTTCATATTCTTGTCCATCGAAGTTCTTGAAGCTAGCTTTCTTTCCCATGATAATATATATTACAAAAAAAAGTCCCATTTATGAACGAAAAATTGCGTAATATAATAAAACCGTATTTATGAATGAATTTTTGCGTAATATGTTAATATGAAAAAGTGCTATTTATGAGCGATATTTTGCGTAATATAATATAAAAAAACCTCCCCGAAGGGAGGTCTGTCGATTTTGATCTGCCTTAATATCAGAAAGGAATCGTAACCTTCTTTTTTATATTAAGAATTATCGGCGCACATACCTAGCCTTACCGCAGCGGATGCGGGTAATCTTATCCTTGGCAATCTTCATAGTAACATTTTGCGCGGGGACAGTAAGAGTCACATAGTTAGGTGTGACATCACCAATCTTGGCGCTGAAGGTTCCACGGTGCGAGGTTTCAACGGTCGCGAAACGACCACGGGTCTTAGACAATACGTTATCAATTTTCATAATCATATAATACTATGTGTTTGATCCATTTTTTCAAGTAAAAAAACCGGTTTTTTTTCGGTGGCATCCGGCACAAAAAAGAGGGACACGCACATGTCCCTCTTTCACACACAATTTTATTAGGTAACGCTATTTTCTATTTTATTTTATATTTTATTTCTTATCAGGGGCCGTCTCCACAGATTCATCACTCGATGATCCGCGTTGACGGTAATCATTAGCATATTCAAGGAGATGTTTTCTGTCAACCCTTGAGCCATAAATATCGTGAGTTCTGTTGCAGAAATATAAGAACCCTTTGTGCCATTCTTCTTTATTAGATAATATTAAATCTTCTCCGTAAATGCCATAACCTTTTACCTTGCGCCTAGTAGCTTCATATTTTTCACTTAATTTTAAAAATTTGTTTGGTTTATTATTTGATTTTAAATAAAGAAGTTCTAGTTCTGCTTTCTCTATTATGCGCTTCATTTTGCGACGTTCTGCGATTGCCGCGATTGCTGCTTCACTTTTAGCCATAATGTTAGTCCTTGTATACCCCGCTAACGTAGTTCCATTTCAATAAGGTGGTGCGATTAACTTTTTGTCCTTTTGTATTAACTTTGCGCTTACAGAAGTATTTATATGCTTTACTCCATTGTTCGACTGTACCCATGAAATGCTCCATGTCATATGGTGTGAATTCAAATCCACATTTGCTGGTCGCATAGTCGTGCGCGGTTTTAGGTTTCCAGTAGCGCGATGTTGCGTTGAGCTGAGCCTTGTTTATGTTGGCGAGTTCGGTGTCTACTAAACCCATCCAAGAGATCTTGTTTTCCTTTTTATAAGCTGTTTTTGCCATACGCCACTTATTTTGCCCGATTACTGTATGAGGTCAACAAAAAAAGTGAAAAAAAATTCTCAAAAAAAACTGTTGACACTTCCGGGCGCAGATACTAAATTGATTACGTATGATTAAATACACAGGTAATAAAACACTAGTCGCAACTAAGCTCAGCATCCTCAACGAGGTATTCTCCAAGTATGATGATGTTGAAATCGTGGTGAGTCGGAAGTGGGTGGACAAATGGAATGCCGCCCTTTCCCTGACAGCACCAAGTCAGTCACTAACCGTCTCTGTTGAGAAAGCAGAGACCAAGGTGAACGAACCAGCCGCAACCGAGGAAGCCATTCCTTACAAGACCATAAACTAATATGCCATTCGACCATTTGGTAGGACAAGAAAAAATCAAGAAAAAACTTTCATATTATTTGAAGGTTTTTAATGCTAAAAATACTTGCCCTTTTCTACTATTCAATGGTCAGAAGGGTATTGGGAAGACAGAGTTCGCTCGCACTTTCACACGCCAGCTCAAAAACAGAAATGGTAGTAAAAGAAACGCGATAGAACTTAACTGCGGTAGTATTAAGAATGTAGAGAACTTTTTCACTCAAATCTTTATACCAATCATTATGGATAACGAGGTAACTGTGTTTCTAGATGAAGCGCACGAATTACCTCAGGATTTGACAAATGCTTTTCTAACTATTTTTAATACAGAAAAATCAAACCAACGCGAGTTCCAGTTTAGGGAAAACGTGTTCCCGTTTGATTTCACCAAGCAGACCTTCCTGTTCGCCACCACGGAGTCGGATAAGTTGTTCCCACCGTTCAAAGATCGACTGACAACTATCGACTTCGAGGAGTATGCAACTCAGGATCTCGCAAAGATCATATCAAACTTTTGCAAAGGCATTCAGTTTGATTCAGGTGCTCTAGAGAAGCTTGCGTCCACTACCCGTGGGAATGCTCGCTCAGCTATTAAGTTGGCAAGAGATCTAATGGACTTCTGCGATTCAGATAAAATCAAAACATTTGATACAAAGTGTTATGCTGACTTTGTTGATGTGTTGAGTATCAATCCTCTGGGCATCTCTGAGACAGAGAAAAATATCCTTGACATTCTTAAGGAACATGGTTCCTGCTCATTGCAGGAACTGAGTGCCAAGACGGGCTTGAGCCGCACGGCTCTGCAACGTGATCATGAAGTCTACCTTCTCAAGAAGGGGCTAATGAAGATCGATGTCAAGCGAATAATTACTCCAATTGGCAAAGCTGTTCTACGCAACAGCATCTAAGCACATCGGGGGGGTTAACGCTCCCCCGATTTTTTTTTGATTTTTTTCTTGCGCGTTTTGAAAATTTTGGTAGATTATTGGAAATGAGGTTCTCATTGACTGAAGCACTAATCATCGTTGTGATCTACTTGTGGATCATGGCTCACAAAAAACCAAACTGAAACATGAGTTTAAAAATTGTTACTAACAACGTCCCTCGTAACCTATTGTTTGCTTACGAACTATCAGAGAAAGATTGGAAAGATACTTGCTACGATGAAGAAGATCAACATCGAGCTGGGCAAGAGGGAGATACTTTTGTTAAATACAAAGATTATGTTTATTCTCTTGCAGATTTTATGAGAATAGATGATAATTCTCCTTTGAAGGGGTGGCATGGATACTTGTCAGAAACATTCTTTTCTGGCGTAGTAATTAAATATTGTGAAGATAATGATCAGGTTGTGTTAGGAAGATATTATTCATAATGGGTGGGTTCTACATACAGATAAAACGAGAATTAATATAAAGAAAAAATAATATACATGAAACAAACAGCTATTGTTAAAAACATTGATGAAAAATTACTATTCGAGCAGACATGTGAGTTGTTAGATGTTATTGGATATTTTGAAACAGACCAGACGTGTCTTGGAGAATGGTCCGACAGGATTGAGAACCTTCTTGGTATACTCAACATCCTTGATGACATAAGTGATCAATTAGAAAGAGAATAAGATGACAGAAGAAAAAATTAAACCTTTTACATACGCTAATTATAGTAAACAAGATTTTATTTATGAAATCGCATGGAGAGCATTGCTGGCGCAACCAAGAGACGTATACATGCACTGGCTAGACGGTTCGCTTGGTAGTGCCGAAGAGTTAATCGCTTTGTTCGATTATTTAAATGATAAACTAAATAGGCGAACTAATGAAGACATGGCGGACATGTATAAGGAAGACTTCATGGAAAAACTTGAAATGGAAAAACTAATATGAAATACGAATGCGAAGCAGATTATACTATTACATACGTTAAAGAGGAAATCATCGAAGCAAATAGCTGGGAAGAAGCCGAAGATAAGTTCAAAACAATGTTAGAAGATACTGACGCTAGAGAGTGTTCAGAAAATGCAATGGGTTGGGAAGTTATCAGAATAGACGAAGTAGAAGAATAGAGATGAAAGAATACACAGTCAAAGTTTACGATAACGGATCTAAAAATTGGTATATCAATGGCAAACTTCATCGTGAAGATGGTCCTGCTATTGAAGCCCCTGATGGATATAAAGCATGGTATATCAATGATAACCTCCACCGTGAAGATGGTCCTGCCATTGAATGGGGTAATGGAGATAAAGAATGGTTCATCCATGGAGTGGAATTAACCAAAAGAGAATTTAATAAAATGACCAAACAACCTAAAGATATTGAAGAAATTATTGAAAAAGTGAGAAATTTGCGTGACTCTGATTCTCATGTATGCCAATATGATGTCTGGCAGCGAAACGGCGAACCGAATGTGGAAACGGTTCCCGCTTGTTCTTGTAAACAATACGACCAAGTAATAGATGAGTTGGAAAAACTAATATGAATAAATTAATATACGATACTAGTAGTTACGGGCAGAAAGTTATATTCTCTACTGCTCAAGAGTTAGAGTCATGGTTAGCTAAACAACCGAGAGGAATGCTGCTTGCTGTTGGTAAACATTCTGCCATAGTTTATGCTGTAGAGGTTCCATCTGAAGGGGAGCATCTTTGGAGGTTGACTACAACCAACGAAAGTTTTTATATGAAATTTAGCGAATTAGTCGATGACTATAAGTATAGTCTTTATTATATTGACGATCATCAAATGATTGGTTTGATAGAAACATGCGAGAATTAATATAAACTAAATAATATTATGGGACTAGATCAATTTGCAAAAAAAGTTAAAAGGGAATACAATTCTGAAACCCTTACAGAAACAATTGTCAAGACCGAAATAGCTTACTGGCGCAAACATAATGCTCTTGAAGGTTATATGTCTGACCTTTACCGCACCAAGACTGGAGACGAAGGAGTGTTTAACTGCAAGACTCTGACTCTCGACTCTGATGACTTAGACGATTTAGAATTAGTAATTCTAAGAGGAGAGTTGCCCGAAACTGAAGGCTTCTTCTTTGGTGATTGTAGCAAACACGATGAGGAATGCAAGCAGGTGGATCTTGAGTTCATAGCGGAGGCAAGAAAAAGTCTTGATGAGGGTTACGAAGTAGAGTATACATCTTGGTGGTAATATTATGAGAAAGTTTGATTTTACAAAACAATTGCCTACATATCTGTCTGATAGGTATGAAAAAGAATACTTCTTAATTTTTAGTATTATTGTTGCGGGACGTAATGCTAAGATGGCAACAGAGAAAACGTGGGAGTTGCTGAAGTGGGTGTTGCCAGAAGAAACACCGTTTCAATATCTACAAGGTCAATCATTAATTTGTTTACTACAAAAAGCTAAGATAGGACAATATAATAGAATAAAACGAGCAATAGAAGATGCTATTGAATTAGATGTTGAGACATGTACATTGCAGCAACTAGAAAGTTGCCACGGCATTGGCCCCAAGACATCGCGATTCTTCATCTTGAACACATGCAAGAACGCGCAGTGTGCTGTGCTGGACACCCACATCCTCAAGTGGCTAGACAAACAGATCGGGTGGTACATAGATGTCCCTAAAACCACACCATCTGCCACCAAATATCTCAAGCTAGAACAACACGCAATAAGATTAATGAATAAACAATACCCTAATATGTCATTAGCTCAAGCAGATTTTGAAATATGGAAATCATATAGTATAAAGTAAAACTGAATTACTACAAACTAAATATCAAATAAGCCTCGCTACGCGGGGCTTTATTTGTGAGCGAAATATTCCTTAATACTAAAAGTGTACAATTGTGAACGAAATATTGTATAATATTAACCGCGATTTTGTAACCCGTTGAGCCGCAAGAGTTTATATAAACTCAAATTTTGCGTAACCCGTTGATTATCAAGCACTTGCGAAGGGTGGGCCGCTGTAAACCCCTTATAATCAACAACTTACATCTAGATCGTAAAATCGGCACCCTGTCAACAAAAAAAATACTGTCAAGCAAAAAAAATCCCTCCCCGAGGGGAGGGACTGTGAGGCCTTGACTTAGGCCAGCAATTCTGTTAGTGGCTTCTGCTGGCGAAGACCGTCGGACAGTTGCTTGAAGAACGGGGCCACTCGACCTTGAAGGCGATGGGCATTTTCAATCTTGCCCTGATCACGCTCGACGGTATGAGTTAAGTGTTCGGTGGTTGCGTTGAATACGTCCCACAAAGTGAACTCTGACTTGTGGATGCGGGACTCATCAAACTGCGACTGCCAGAACCGATCTCGAACGCCATCGAAGTGGTTGTTCTTACGTTGCTTGTCGGGATTGCCCAAAGGCAGCTTGCGAATAATAGACTCAAGCTGTTCCTTGGTGATCACCTGAGAATCCATGACACGATACACATCTAGATCCTCAGAGTAATTGGTCCAGAGCTTGTCAAACTGAGAGTTTATGGTGTGCAGGTCAGCATCATCCACGGCGAAGTTGCCCTTGGTGTGTTTCTTGCTGAACGTCACTGAATCGGTGAAGCCGATCATGCCATTGGAGCAAACAAAACGATAAGCACCCATACGCATCCACTCACGGGTTTTGCCGTTCATGGAGTTCCAAGAGTCCAAGCAGTAGCCCAGCTTGTCACCAGAACCCACCTCATCATTGGATGGTAGGAAATAGCGAGCGCGAAGAGTGCCACCGTCAGGCTCAACAAAGAACTCACGGCATGGAGTGTGCTTGCGAGCTTCAGGACCAAGATCCGCAGCCCAAGCCAAATCCCCATAGCCTTTGTCGGCAAGGTTGGATTCGATGCGGTTGATGAAATCCTCATGCTTGAGGAGACCGTAGCGGTCAGAACCCCAGAAGAGGGTTTTGCCCGTGAGTTGGTTATATACCTCCCACTGGCTGGAGGTCGTTTCACTGCCATCCTTGCGGATGATGGTTGCGCCAGTCTCAACGCCAACTGGGAAGAAGGCTTTGGTGGCGAGGTCGGATTCGTTCTTAATAGGGTTCAAACGCATAATGGTATCTTTCTATTTTGATTGTTAGTATTGATTAACCTTACGACTCAAGATTAGTAGCAAAACAAGAAATGGTCAACAAAAAAAGTTCGTCCAAAAAAACTTTTTTCATGTCAAGCAAAAAATTCGCAATCAACTTGGCATACAGCATGCTTACAGGTTTGGTTGTAAGTCGTTGATAATCAAGGGTTTGCGCCGGGGGACGAAGTGGTCGGGCCTAAGGCGTTGTCAATCAAGAGTTTATACAAAAAAACCCCCTCCTTTCGGAGGGGGCCAACACCTGAACGATGAGCTTTGTTTCATAACGGGAACCGAAACCCTGTTGCAGGATCTCCCTGCACACCATTCGCTCGTTCATACACACCAAACGCACGGCAGCTTTGTTTCATGAGAGCACTATACAACTCCATTGCAGGGTCTCCCTGCACATCATGCGCTGCTGCATGCGACTTCAACCAGATGACTTTGTTTCACATAGGCACAATCGAAATACAAGCCTAGTTGCAGGATCTCCCTGCACACCATACGTCATCTATTCCACTAACACCCACAACTTAACACACTAGGGAGAAAAGTCAAGAGGGAAATGCAGATATTTTTGCTTCCTCGTTGCCAGCGTCTGCTTGCTTGTGCCACTTGTTGATCGCCCACTCAACATCTTCCATGGAATCATACTGCTGTGAAGCGTCCATGTCGATATAAAACTTACCTGCGATGAACAATGGGCCACCTTCGTCATGACGGCCACCTGATCGAGTGCAGCAGTAAATGTAGTAGTCACCATAAGTAACCCAATCGCTAAATTCTGCCTGATCCCAGTCCTCGATGGTTTTCCAATTGCCGTTTTTTATATCAACAATTTGCCCGAAACCTTGCTCTTCCTCCCAAAACAGGTTGAACTTAGCGTCAGGGAACTTTTGGCTTACCTTGTTCAGCCATGCCAAAGGTGGAGCCCAAGCAGTTTGGAATATTATCTCTTCGTCGCCATCCTCAAACTCTTGATCAAGGTCTGGACTCCATTTAGTTCCCCAGTTCTCGACTGCCCAATCATACCAGTTGTTTGCACCATAAAGTTCAAGACATCGCTGTTGATCTGCCTCTGTCATAGGCAAATCAAAAGATTCATTGTCTAGTTTGAGGTTTTGATCTTTAATCTGTTTTTGCTTCTCTTCTTCTGTGACAACAGAGCCAGCCCGATACGCCCTAAGCTCTGCTGGCATAGGGACATGAATATTGAAGTCTAAATGACCTGCGCTTTTCAGCAGTCGCTTGAGGACTTCTGTTGGTCCTGTGAGTGTATTATTGACCCAATTTGGCATATTGATCCTTTAGTTAGATGTGAAGCTCGCATAGCTGCGAACTATTGATTCGCCGTCCACGATCTCAGGTTCAACTGAGTAAGTCAAGCCGTTTGCTTCCATGGCTCTGTGGAAGATTGTCCAATCGCAGTCTTCTTCTAAGAAGGCATAACCACCAGCTTTGTAAGAGAAGGTGCTGATCTTGTCAGCGATGTTCAACCTGTTGATTAGTTTTATGGGCACTTGTAGCCACCCATGACCAACGTCGTGTTTTGAATGCAGTTTTATCATAGTAAGTTTTCCTTTACGTATTCATCTTGGCAAGATTCGCAGGTCCAGTCAAGAGCATAATACGCACCGTGTTCGTTGAACTCTTTGGTAGTAATTGTTTCGTTGCTGCCGCACTCACGGCATTCAAGTTCAATCTGGAACTCATGACTCATGAAACCAATATAGGTATTCTGAAAATTAATGCAACAAAAAAATGAATTAAATAGTAAAAATTATTTTGCTAAATATAAATAAAAAGCTTGACAGAATCTGGAATTTTGGATAAAAAGAGATTTTGCGTAAGTGCTTGTGTGCTAAGGGTTTACGCGGGTTAAGCGCTCGTAAGTCGTTGCCTACGAGTGGTTTGCGGATTATTATCCGTAGATTGGGTTTTGCCAAACGAGTTTAACCGTTGAGTCCGCGTCCTGAACGTAGACGCTTCCCTCATTTTGGGCGGCAAATTCGATTGCCCTATCCAGCCCGTTCTCTTCACGGGAAACAGGGAACTCACGCCACTGAACAAAAAATGGGTTTTGTTTATTGACCCACTTTTCAGCGAATCCGAAAGGAACTAAGTATTTTTTCATATTGTTCATGCGTTTAGCATAGCATAAGGGGTAGGACAAAAACTGTCTAACCCTAAAAAAACTTAAAAAAGTTTTTTTAAAAAAAGCGTTGACATTGCATAAGTTATTGATAATCAAAGGTTTATGTGGGTTGGGCCGCTGTAAGTTGTTGATTTGCAGGGTGTTACGCGAAAGAGTTAATTTAAAAAGCTTGTCAACAAAAAAAGGGGAGGGAGCCAAAGCTCCCTCCTTGTAACGTTTGAGAATGCACTAAACGAAGTAATGGAAGAAAGTCAACTATAATTTATAAAAAATGTGGCGTCCGATTTTGACGGTTGGCTTTTCGCCTTTGGCCCAATATGGAGCCTTGATGTAATCGGCATAGTAATGGTTGGCGTTGCCGATCTTCGAGCGATCAATGCGGTGCATGTTCTTGGCAAGGTAGATGGCCATCTCTGCTTGCGGGACATCTAGCAGATGATCAAGGTCTGAGATCTTCTTGCCGTTCCAACAAGAGAACTGCCATTTAGCTAAACAGACTTTTTCCCATGTTTGCTTGCGGTCGATTGCACGTTGAGCGATGACGGCTGCAACGGCTCCCATTCCTTTGTCACCTTCACCCCGTGCTTCGGCAAGGATCGTAATGGCGACCACTTGTTGTTCTTTAGTAAGTCCAGACTGTGCGCCCAGTGCCGTGATTGATTGTGATATAAGAAGGACATATAGTGCGATTGTTTTCATACGTATAAGATAACAGAATTTGAGCGGGTGTCAAATGTTTTTTATTCATCAAAAGCTTGCTCTGCAACCTTTAAGGCTTCAAGTATGTTATTCAGTTTTTGTAAAGTCGGTAGGTGTGAGGTTTTATAATTTAACGTGTTAATCTTTCGGAGGATTTCATTTATTGACTCAAGTAACACGCCTTTTTTCAATGGGTTTTTAGAGTCTTCAAGGTTAAGTTCTTCAATCTTTTCTGAGATCAGTTGTT
>Ga0208644_1002538_pt1 | contig 14576 bp, 6 predicted proteins | sample VirMetDEL_Nov_18_FD_184517 | JGI IMG/M metagenome (GOLD analysis project Ga0208644, IMG submission 184517) | Aqueous microbial communities from the Delaware River and Bay under freshwater to marine salinity gradient to study organic matter... | ecosystem: Environmental > Aquatic > Marine >... | reverse complement strand
GTATATAGGGTCTGAAATGACCATGGACTGACTCACAACCTTTGCTGAATCTAAACGACTAAAATTGAGTGTTCCTGTCGGTTGGAGTGAACTCGTTGATAAACAAAAACAGTATAAGAAAAAATCGGGTGAAGTGACAAAGTTTGTGTGGTAATAGTTCATAACGTCTATGAAATGTGGTTTTGCCCACTTGAAATTACCAATATCTAAACCGTTTATTTCAATTTTAATTTTATTGGTTGTAGACGTTAAAGCACCTTCGGTTGTTGTATCTGAAGATGCGAGGTACTTAACTGGGTGGTTAAACGTCAGTTCTTGAACAAGTTCATTTGATGGAATACTTTTTTGAACCTGTGTTATGATTAGATTGTGATTACGAGAAACGAGGTTACCACGCTCTTCGTTATCTAAATAATAATAGTTTGAATAACACTCAAAATTATAATTACCAGCATCTGGACCCCAGTGTATACGTAATTCGACGTTATGGTACTGTAAAGCGACTATGGGTAAAGCACATTGTGGACCTTCACAGAAGAAGAATCTAAATGGGTAAAAATACGAACGTGCACTTATACCCGGGTGTGTACCATTCGCACTTTTTGAGACGTTCGTTGCAAATGTATCAATAGCTATTTTTTCGGTAAATATGGCGTCTTGCGTATCTATGACCTGACCACCAATAAGAAGTTCAACTTTATCGATAAGTGTATCCCATCTCTGAATATCAAGTGCCTGTGTATTATTATCTATAGTGAGGTACGTGTACCCTAATAAATCGCCCGTTCGATCAAATCGAATGGATGACATGGAATTGCCTTTCACAGACCCTTGTATCGTCTGTTTTTCTACGGACTGTGAAAAGTTAGAATGCCTTTTAAACGTTGATGTAAAAAAAGAAATTTCTGGTTCACCCATGATGTGTTCGTCTTGAGCACCAATCGCAATGAGTTGAACAATACCAGAAGACATTTTATAATAAGAAAAGGTTAAAAATATGCGCTATTTACCACTCTCCTGGAATGGTAAATTTTTTTGTTTACACACGAATCTAAAAATAAAAAAGTTATCATCAGTACCCGATATAGTATCGCCGTCTTGATTTAATAAACGAATTGTTAATCTATCTATTTTTCGTATAGGCGTCGAATATTGTTGTACGACTGGGTAATTATCTTTAAAAATAATTTGTGATACTGCACCACCACCACTTATCAAACTCCCAAACGAATTATTTACTTTTGATAAACTCGCTTGACCCTCGTATCCATATACGTTCGATGTTCTCTGGGTGTAATTTGTATCGAGTTCGTTTATTGAAATGTAACATACATTAGAACCTGTGGTTGTGATTTGTGCAGCATTAAGTCTTACTTGAACGACATTTTCGAGTGTTTGTTGAAGATGAACCGTGAACGTATTTTTACTCGCCTGACCTATGGTATCAACCGTAATCGTATGATATTCATGTTCAAAATCAGGTAAAGTAGATTGACTAGTCACTAAAGCCATTTATATATACTGGAGATTTTACTTCATCTTATAGCTCGCTTGTTCGCGAACAAGTTTTTGTCCGTCACAAACACCACCTTTACTGTCGGAGTAGTAGGCATTACCCAAACATTCTTCGGTCGATGGGATATCGAAGAGCGAACCCGTATTGACAGTTTCGATTTCGACCTCTTTACCCTGGTACCCACTGGTACGGAACATTGCGAGAACACACAATATTGCGATGATGATGACGATAGCTTTGATCGTGTTTCTGTTGGTGGCGTTAAGTTTCATTTATATTGAAACAACATTTTTTATAAAGTGCGTTAAAGAGAATAGAATAGTTTCAATATAAAGAGTAATAGTAATGGACGGTGAAATTATTCTTGATCGTAAAAATACGAATGTCATGAAACTTGATGATAACGAACAGGCTTTGATGAACGAAATTGAAATTGATATTCCTCGACGTCAGCCTGTAAAAAAACAAATTTCACAAATGAAAACACAATTTACAGCGCCACAACCACAAATTTTCCAGGAAGATATTGACTCATTTGCGAACCCAAATAAACAAGCACAACCATCTGTACCTCCACCGGAAGAACCTCTTGATTATCACGAATACGACGACGAACCCGAAATGGACTATGGGGGAGGTGGATACATGATGGAAGAAGAGGAAGAAAAACCATCACCTGGCTTTAAGACAATTGATGAAGAGAAAGCGGATCTTGTTAATAAACTTGGGCGTTTGGAAAAAAAGGGGTTTACTGTGAACAAGCGCTTGAATGCCTATTCCCCTATAGACGAACTTAGAAACGAAGTAAAGCGAATAACATATAGTATAGATGTAGACAAATCAATTAAATTTGCGAGACGTATGCTTATCGCGTGTACGACAGGCCTTGAGTTTATGAATAAGAAGTATAACCCATTCGAGATCCAACTTGAAGGGTGGTCTGAAAACGTTATGGAAAATGTCGACGATTACGATGAAGTTTTTGAGGAGTTATACGTCAAGTATAGAACTAAAATGCACGTCGCTCCAGAAATCAAACTTATTATGATGCTTGGAGGCTCAGCTATGATGTTCCATTTGACGAATAGTATGTTCAAATCGGTCATGCCAAACATGAATGATGTGATTAAACAGAACCCAGGACTCGTTCAAAATATGATGTCTGCTGTACAAAACACGGTTCCAAAATCGCAACAACAGGGTACACCCGAAAACGGTGAGCGACATGAAATGCAAGGACCTGGGTTCGACATTTCAAGTCTCATGGGTAACATTATGATGCCACCAACCCCACCCATGAACACGACGAGTATTAAACCACAGGAACAAATTATCGTAGACGATGATGACGACGACGATATTTCGGATATTGCTGAGGCACCAACACCAGGTGACGTTGAAGGAGGTGACGGGGAATTGCGTGAAGTTAAAGTTACTCAGACCAAAGCTAAACGTGGTCGAAAGAAAAAATCGGTCGAAATTAATTTGTAAAATATAGTATATGATAGGTTATTGTCCATTAGACGAAGATCCTATCGAAAGGCCGAGACCTTCACGAGAAGTATCAGTCCCAGTCCAGGAGAAAGTTAAAAATTCTACTGGTAGAGGAGAAGATACGGAGTGTAATTATGTTGTTTTGTTCTTTATTGCGGGTGTTATCGCCCTAGCGATAATGGATTCACTTCCACGAAAGTAAAGTAAAAAAACTTTCTACCATTCTGACATTTTCCAGAATGGTAAAAAAAAATTAATTGTTTTCGAGTGCGGTAACACGCGCTAATAAATCGGCGACCTTTGCTTTTTCAGCCTGTAATTGTCTATCTACTTCCTGTAAAGCCGCAGTGGAAACCGCCCATATAGCATCTTTATTTAAATTGTTAAAGTCTTGAATATGTTCACCGTGTATGTACGCACCCGTAACATTACTAAACTTATCATTATTTTGTATTGTTATGACATTACTTCCCGAAAATGTAAGTACGGGTACGGTGAGGTATTGATTATTATCAGTCGTGATATTTATATTTGACGTATTCGATAAAGTTAAACCGGTAACTGGAGTATCTAAACGAAGTTCGAGTACGTTACTATCACTCGTAACACTTACGTTTGAGTTCGTAAGTATATTTGGAATATCACCTTCACCTACCGTAACCGCGTACGGTAAAACGTTCGCAACTTCTTGGGCTATGAAACCATATACGTTACTCACCCCTCTCTGCTTTTCATCTATATAATTGTATATTTTGGGTTTGAGACTACGAATTTTGTCGAGTGCAGAACTATCGTTTATATCAATCACATTCTTTTTTATTCGACTATCAGAAAACGCATTAAACTCTGAACACGCAATTCTTTGATTTGCATATATGGAATAATAGGTACTAGCAGTTGTTACAGTACCAGTGCTTCCCGAACTGTTTAAAAATCCATATGACAAAGTATATTCCAGGCCGTTGCCTAACACGACAAGTTTTGCTTGTGTTGGGAATCTTGTGTTTATACCAACACTAGCGGATGGCATTAATAGGACATTATCTCCATTGCCCCCCACTTCATCATTTTGCGTTCCAATTATGAGTTGACTTTTTTCGTCCCCGGACTGCGTCGAATCTTCGTATTGTATGTATCCATAATCCGAATTCCAATTTCTTTTACTTGGGAAAACAATACACGACGAACCACCTGAATCATTATGTTGTAATACGATCGTACCCTTAATTCCTCCCACTGCGGTATTTAACCCATGACTTGTTCCCGTTTCTTCGTAAATATGGAGTGGTGCTGCTGGTGATGTTGTTCCTATACCAATATTACCAGTCGGAATAGTCAGCGCATTCCCCCCAACCGAAATTGAGTCTTCTACATTGAGATTTTTAGATATATTTAAGGTTGGTTTGTTTGTAACGGATAGGTTGTGTATATCTATAAAATTAATGGCGCGGTCGTTTGTGCCTCCGCCATTAGCCATGAGTATGGCACATTTATCACCTTTATAGTTTATACATACCATTCGTCCATATATTGGATAGTTTTCTGGGATGGTTTCAGCTTCCGGGACCAATGTCGACCCCGACCAACGACCGGTCCAATAAGGGTTGCTTGAGGCGTTTTGACCCGTTCCGGACGCGGTTAATTCTTCAAAAACATACGTATTTCCAGTCCATAGCAAGTTGGAATCTCTTGTACGACTACCTGCTAATAAAGTTTTTCCATCGCCCGATAAAGCCAACTCGTATCCCAAATGTTCATTAAGTCCTCCATTAGTAAATTCAAAAGTGTCGGTGCTCGTGTTATAGGTACTTCCATTATAATAATATATGTATGTTGCACCTTGTCTTTCCGTCGGTACGTTCGACAGTGACGCGTACCACCATGGTGATGAGATAGCTATATTATGACCATCGCTGGCCGTGGATATTCTCCACCCGAACCCGTATCCCGATGTATACGCCGATTGAGGATCGGTTATTGTTTGTTTATGACTCCAACCTCCTCCGTATGTCCCACCAGTACCCGAACGTTCGAATATTTCAATCCTATCACCGCTCGTTGAGCCACCAAACCCAACAAACACTCTATTTCCATCACTAGTTATATCCAGTCCTCCACCACCTGATATTCCTCCCCCAAAATTATCATTCGCAGCAGGGTTATTGGAATAAAGTCTAGCCTGTCTCGACCACGAGTTATCTGTACCCGAATATACGTATACATCAACTACACCTGCTGCTACTACGTTTGAAGAAACACTGTCATATAAGGGTGTCAATTCGTATTCGGGATAAGATACTAAAAGTGTATTACCATCTTCGGACAACTTTACCTTGTTATACGCATCGCCAACCCACCACAACTCGAATATATCTGAATCTGAATCCTGTAGTACAACCTGGTCTCTATAGTGGGGGTTTACTGTATTTATTATAGTTGTGCTGTATTCTGTCCGAAAGGCAATTCTTTTACCATCACCGGATAAAGATAAAGAGAGGTCGGTGGAGGGTGAGATATCATATTCACTGTGTTTATACCATATTGATCCCGACCTTTTAAACAAATAAAGACGATTAGTTGCGGCCCCATAAGTTCCATCAGTGAATGCAATTATATCACCATCGCGTGTCATATCCATACCATTTCCCAAAACATAATTTCCTTCAACCTTGTTTAGTCCATATATCGTTTGTTCTATTGTATCCACACTTGATAATACTGAAATATCAACATCATCCGTATTTGTTATTCTAATATCACCCAAAACATGTAGCTTTTTTTCTGGCGATTCTGTACCTAAACCTATACTTCTACGTACTAGAATGTCATTATCAGTTTTAATTGAAGTTGATAATTTTAAACTTGTATTAGTATTTGTAGGTATATTATAGATATAAGATGCACCAGCTGATAACTGATTGTTTATCGTTTTTTTATAGTCTCCTACTATAATTCTATCACCATCTGATGTCATTGAAACACTATACCCGTAACGTGTTTCTGGTGACCCTATATTTGCAACCGCCGTTGGAATAATTCCAGTACTACTTGGTGTTAACTTTGCTTTTACAATCCATTCAGAATCTATCTTTTCATATAGGTATACTGAATCACTTGAAGTGGGTTGTCCTATAGCAAGTTTAGTACCATCCGAAGATAACTGTATATCGTGTCCAAATGAACCTCCGGAATCCAGAGACGTTAACTTAGTTTCTTGAGTCCATGCTGATCCACTACTTCTAGTATACACATAAACAGCACCTGTATTAGTATTTTGGTTTGGCGCACTTAAAGCCATTGTACTTCCTATTTCGTCTATAGCGATATACGTACCTAAACTATCACCACTCTGAATACCTGTTGGTGTTATAGTTTGTACTAGATTCCACTGTATTACTGACGTCCCAGAAATATCACCTGGCGCAAATACATCACTCGCTAAATATTGTGTATAAAATCGGACTCTGCCCGCACCTGAATTTACTCCGATTTCACCGACAACACAATGTTGACCATTTCCGGAAATTTTTACACTATATACCAAATCACCAGAACTAGACCCTGGTGTTCTATCCATACATTCCCATTTTATTAGAGTATTAACAACTTCTGTAATAGCGTATGTATAAAAAGCACCTTTGTTACTTTCTTCGTTCTTAGCGGTAATCAATACTATAGTACCTTTATCGTTCATACTAACGCTATACCCAAAAAAAGAATTTGATTCTATAGAACTCGAGGGAGGTATTAATTTATTTTCGAGAGTCCATGTACCTTTAATCGCCTCCGTCTCCCCATAATTAAGTATGCGTCCTGAACGAGAATATACATACACGGCACCCGCGTTAGTATATGTATTATTATACGCAGTTACAGTAGTATTATATGCACCTATAGCGAGTGTAGTACCATCGTGTGAAAATGATAACCCTTCACCAAAATGACCACTTGCCGTGACGTCGTATGGTTGTAATATAACTTGTTGAGACCATTTATTTCCGGTTCGCGTGTATATATGTACTTTACCCGGATCGGACTGTGAACTTAATGTTCCATCTGAATGATGAGATGCTATAGCGATTGTAGATCCATCTCCAGATATACATACACGTTTTCCGTAGTGATCACCGGAAACAAGCATATCTTCACCCGTTAATGGTAAAGTTAAAAAACTTTCTTCGTATATATTTTTCTTAATTACACTGAAATCGACATTTTCAGATTCATCCGTTATTCTAATTTCACCTTTGACATGTAAATTCTTTTCTGGTGTGTTTGTATTTATACCTAACTTATTTGGTGTATATATTGTATCATATACGTATAAATTACTTGGTATACGTAGAGTGTTTACGTACTGTTCCGAAAAATCTTCCGGTAAACTGTATGTGTATACATTACTATTATAATATCCATCGTTAAAATAAGGGTTTTTAAAGCTAAATACATACGAAGCACCCGGTGGGTCGTCCCATATATAAACGTATTCTGGATTATATAATTGTACATTATCTGCATAAGAATTTGTATCTGTAATTTTAAATGCTGTGTCGAGATACGTCCATATTTTTGTGTTTGGGTTATATATAAAAGTATCACTGCTTCCGGGAGGATCATACTCCGGTCCTATAGAATACCCGTATTCCCCGTACGAGTTTGTTGATATATATTTTAGTACATAAGGATTCACAGTATTTGGTGATATGTTATTAAAATAAAATATGTATATTGGTTCGTATACATTTAGTGCATTATTTGATGACAACATTACTAGACCATTAGAGGATAAACATACACTTTTACCAAAAAAACCTTTAACAAATGAAACTGTTGGTGATATTTTATATTGCTGAGACCATGATATTCCAGAATATGTAAATATGTATACAGAACCCGAATCAGAATCATGCCGCGGTGCACTTATAATAGCGGTATTACCATCGGATGATAAGGCTACTGATGACCCAAAAAAACCTGCAATTTCAAAATCTGGTGCTTGTATGTTCGCGTTTTCAACCCAAGAGTACCCGTTTCCCAATGCACCCGTATATTTATATTTAAATATATATGCACTCCCCATATTAATATAATTACCTGAACTGTTATAAAGTGTACTTCTTCCTGGGGCGCCTATAATAACAGTGTTACCGTCGTCGGATATATCACAAGATGCACCAAATCTGTCCGGCGAACTTGTCATAGTACCTGATATTGATGCCTCACCAAAATCATAATTTTCTGTACGATGTCCATATGAATATATATTTGAAACCGCTATAGTATTGGAGTGTATCCCTGAAAACGGATATTCAATTGTATTCGGACTTGGGTACCAAGTTAATTGAGACCATGTAGATCCCGATTTTTTCCATATATATGCTGAACCAGCATCAGGGTTTTGGCTATAAGTCTGAGAGTACACGTTAACTGGATCTGCGTATTCGGCCGTTCCGAGAATAGTATTACCGTCCGGTGTTATAGATACAGACGTACCTAATCTATCTCCAGTATTACTATAAGATGGAGTTAATATAGTTTCATTCCATGATAAACCAGAAAGTGTAAACACATATATTGAACCTTTATTGTTATTTGATTTAGGTGAACCTACAACTATAGTAGAAGCTTCTTTGGTTGTGTCTACCGAATATCCAAACTGGTTACCTATACTTGAATCACTCGCGGTTATTTTAAACTCTTGAGACCACGAAACTGAATTGAACCCGCTTCTTGAAAATACGTATACTGATTCATCTTTATATGCTCCTATAATAATAGTATTACCATCTGAAGAAAAAGCTAATGAACTCCCGAAATTGTCATTACTCACTACAATATCTGGTTGTAAAACCGCATTTTGTTCCCATGAATTTCCGTTCCAATTGTATATGTATACGTACCAAAATGAATCATTACCCGGTGGGTTTATATATGAAGTTACAGCAGCTGTAGTACCATCGTAAGATAATGCAAACGAAGTTCCATGAACTTCGTATGATTTTTGACTTACCGGTATTAGTTCAGAAGTCTGTCTGAATATACTTGACTTAGCACTAATATCAATGGTCGTGTTTGTAGGAATATTATCTGATATTCGTATGTCACCTAAAATATGGAGTGGCTTTTCCGGTGATTTTATTCCTATACCCAATTTTTGTTCTATGATTGTATTTCCACCTACACTTAACATTTCGTCGGGTGGACCTTCATTGTAAAAATCTAAGTGGGTGTTATCCCATGTATCATAGACGTTTCTTTCTAAAAATGTGAAGTTTCCTATTTTTATATCGGATATTGGATCTAACGTGGATAAATTCGTGTTGTACGGAACGTTAGCGAAGAAAATATTACTCGTAGATGGCGCGGTCATGACATGACTTTGTGACCATGTTGTTGGTTTATTTTCAACAGCTTGTCCATTTATATATATGTTAAACTTTTCAATTGTACCTATATCTTCATAATCTGGTGCTATTGTGTGTGTTGTTCTGTTTACATTACTACTATAATTTTCGGGTAAAGTAAAAGAATATACAGAACCACCATTTAAAATATTATTTGGTGTTTCTTTGTATGCTCCAATTATAGCTTTAAGACTATTCGGGGATATAGCTACTGAATTCCCAAAATTATCGTTGATAGATATATCATCTGAAATTATTTTATCGCGCTGTGTCCAGGTACCTGTTCCTGTACGTGTAAAAATATACACCGCTCCGCGTGAAGATGTAAACGGTGTACTTACCATAACCGTGTTACCATCATTTGATATAGATACACTGTGTCCAAAATTGTCACCCGTGGTTATATCACTCGAAACGAGTTTAGCTTCTTGTATCCAAGTCGTTCCTGTACGTGTAAATATATAAGCCGCCCCTGTATTATTAGAACCAATTGATCCTATAACAACAGTGTTACCATCTGTATCTATACTAACTGAATACCCAAATTTATCTCGTGCTCCGTACGGTCCAGATGGATCATTTGGAGATAATTGTACTTCCTGAGTTCCCGAACTATTAAATATATACGCAGCGCCATTATCCCACGCACCTCTATAGGGTTCGCCTACAATTGATTTTGAACCATCACCTGATATATCTACAGAGTATCCAAAAAGACTGGAAGATCCGGGATTTGAAGGATACAAATCACTAATTGGTGAAGACCAATTAGAAGATGTATAAATATACACATTTCCCGAAGAATTTGTACCATTATATGGTGCACCTACTATAGCTTTTGTGCCATCTCCATTTAGAGCGACCGAGTATCCAAAATTACCACTATATGGTGCAAATATTTCTACTGGTGAAGTTAAATTTGTATTATTGTATACATAAACGCGACCTTTGTTATTACCTTTATAAGGTGCACCTACTATGTATCTACTATAATCTTCGGAAACGTCTACAGAAAACCCAAAGTTATCACCCAATTCTATATTTGACGACACTAAGGAACTACTATAACTCCAACTAGTAGTTGATGTATTAGAAAATACATACACATTCCCTTGATTAAGATTATTATATGCGCCTATTATAGCTTTATATGTATTATTGTTAATACCTGATATACTAATTGAACTACCGAAATAATCATATACACCGACATTGGTAGAATTTATTTTACTATCCTGTGAAGCCATCTTATAATAGTCTATATTATAAGATGGATTATAAAACTCATGTATTATTATAAATTATTTATTTGTAAAGTACCCTCTCTTTCAAAATAAATATGATGCCATTTTTTGGAAACAAGTGTGTATTTAAATTCAAGTTTTCTACTATTTTCATTTATGAAATGTAATCGTATACCATGGTCTGTTGAACTCGTATAATAAATTTCACACGCTATAATTTGTTCCTGTACATTTGTATTTGTATTACCTATATAAAAAAGTGTTTTATTATTATACGTACTATGTTCATTTTCAATCATAAACCAGAAAGAAACAGCTGTATTGTTGCCTATATCAGTGTTTATAACACCTTTTATATTACCACTCTCGTTTATATATATTCCTCTTTCTGTACTTTTATAATTACACGATACACTTGTTAAATTAGAACGATAAACTTCTCTTGGCCCCGAATCCTGTAAATAAATACCCTTTAAACAATTTATATCGCGTGTATCGTAATGTACTAGTGTTTGTTTACCAATTGTAACGTTTGATTTGTTACCATAACTAATATCGAGTTTATTTCTTATAGATGTTCTACCGTTAACATCTAAACGCGCTTTTATATTTTCTTTATAAGGTCCAAACCCGTTTTTTATTGTTAGAGACTCTGGTTGTAGTTCGGGTAAGTTTATACCAATTTTACCAAACGTATCAAGAACAAACTTAGGATGTGTATTAGAAGGATTTATGTCATCACTATACGTCGTATCTAATACTATAGATCTACCCTGAACGCGTATTCTATCTGGTTCTCTTCCCCATGCTTTTAATTTATCTGGGTACTCGCCACCTTTGTGTATAAGTAGTTCACTCGACGTGTAATTGTTTTGATTATTGAATTGTGGGAATGAGACGTTATCATTTTTATAGTTCCAGTTTCTGATAATTGCATTTGAAGACGTATCTTTTCCGGGTGTATCTGAAAATAAAACCTGACCAGCATAATTTGGGTATGTTGTACGTACACCACCACCAACAACAAAGTCTTTTGCTGATATGTTTCCACCTACGGTTGTATTAGCTATGATTTTGAATGTAGGAGATAGTTTTATAAATTCTACAGAATTACCGTATATATCACCGGTAGAAGACATATACCCAGAGTTTATTATAAAAAGACCATCAAGAGACATTGAAGTTGTAAATCCTATGTCACTGTGTATACTGTTATAAGGATCATAGTTATTCCAAAATAAACCATTATAGTCATATATTTGGTACACGTTCGATGATGTATGTGTACCCGTTGTTTTAGTATAGTTATAACCCGACCCCGAAATTACTCGGTTTCCGTTATATGTCATTGAAATTGTTGTACCCGAACCCGGATCTCCTAAAACTAAATCTCCTATAGGAACCCATTTGTCTGATAAGTAACTGTATCTAAACGCCCTAAATCCGGATTCTCCGGGTACACCTACGGCTATTTTCAATGATGGGTATATCTCTTCAGGGTCACCTGGGTTAGGAAAATATGATGATAAAAATCCGGATATTGCAACAGAATATCCAAAGGTGGAAAAGTTAATAAGTTCGTATCGATTTTTATCACCTACTAAAAGTTGTTGATCACCTAAAGCAAATGGATAATTAATTGTATCATCCCAATTGGAGGGTGCATATACAACTTTTGCGTACCCAGATTGATAATTCCAATAGTTTTCTGAGTTTGTAATATTATCGGTTACATCTAGATTAACCGAATAATTTAACCCTAATCCAGTGTATACGTTTGATTGTGTTCCAGGTGCACCTGCTATAAAAGCCCATCCATCATTCGCCATAGAAACAGAAAATCCATATTGATCTTTACTTGGATCTAGACGAACCGGTGAAATAGTTGAAGCATCTGATGATACAACGTTAGCGTAATTTTCATATATATTACCATTATGACCAGATGTAGGGTTATCCGTATATAACAAGTACGGAGTGCTTTCTATATCGAAAACGTAAACCTTGTTTTCTAGAGGCGAACCTATACATAATTTACTAGGCGCTTCGGATGCTATGGATATAGATAGTCCAAATCCTTTTACGGGTGAACCATTTGGTCCAATTATAACGTTAGATGTATATGAAGACCAATCTAAAGTCAATCTTTTTAAAATGTAAACATTACTACAACTACTACTATTCCAATTGTGTATATTTGAATGTGCAGTAACAATGAGAGTATCACCTGATAAGTCGGTATCTATACGTGCACCAAAACCACTGTTCAAGTGTGGTCCCTGAATATTTGTTAATAAAGCAATATCCGTAACATTTGAATAATAAACATATACATTTCCATATAATAATGACCCGTTTGACCAACCCGGTGCACCTACATAAGAAAAATCGCCTGTATTATTAACCGCAGAAGACATACCAAAATCATCGCCACTCGGACCAGGTGTAGAAGTTTGGTAGTTGTTAAATTGTTCTACTTGGGCCATCTTAATCTAAAGTTATATTAATTTTTTATCTATAAAACCTGGATAAAAGACTGTCAGTAGTTGGTCCACCATCAGAAAATATTACTACATCGCTATTATTTTCATTTTTTATAGTTTTTAAATTACGAATTTTACTACCATCTCCTAAAAGATAACCCGTTGAGAAAACATTACCATTTACTCTAAAAACATCATAGTTTCCTGTATCGTTTACTATAACATTAGATCCTAAGTGAACTGTGTGGTTGGTTGTTGAATTAGAAATACTAACATTACCACTATTATAGTATATATCTTGATTACCCAACTGTGTCCAAACACTACTTCCAGTACCACCAGAAGCTGCTGCCCACTCTATATCAGAATTATCACTTTTTACGGTTAATACCTGATTTGCACTGCCTTTAGATAATTTCTTGAGGTTATTCGTATTCGTACCGACGAGTAAATCACCTGGATTATATGATGTAAATCCCGTACCGCCATATGCATTGGATAATGTACCACTGTTAATGTTACTCGCATTTAATTGGTTAAGTCCGACTGCGTTATCACTTACAATACTACTCGCGGTTATAGTATTTGAACCTTTAATAGGGCCATAAAACCCTGTTGTAGTTGAAATCGTACTTGCGGTTACTGTATTTGAACCTTTAATAGGGCCATATACACCCGACGTGGTTATAGTATTTGAACCTTTAATAGGGCCATAAAACCCTGTTGTAGTTGAAATCGTACTTGCGGTTACTGTATTTGAACCTTTGATAGGTCCATAAACCCCTATTGTAGTTGAAATCGTGCTCGCGTTTATAGTATTTGAACCATAAATAGCACCATAGGAACCAGCACCGAAATATGGTGGGGAGATCGTATAAGAATTTTGGTTTATAACGTCCTGTAAACCTTGCGAACCAATTATATTTGATAAAGTTCCGCCGTCACCGTAATATTTTATAGCATTCACGTTAGAAACGAATATATCACCACTTGAGTCTCTAGCAACTATATAATCGGTTGTATTTGAAGTAGAAGCTTGAACACTCCATGTTTTCGGGGTAATACCATTATATGCTCCACCAAGTATATACGAACTATTAGAGAGCTGTGCGACTTGGGTCCCTAAATCACTCGAAGATCTCCATTCTGGTAAAGTGGTTGTAGAATTAGAAGTTAAAACATATCCATCCTGACCTAAACCGAGATTTGATAAAGTATTGGTAGCTGATGCTATTAGTATATCACCTTTGGCGTACGTAGTAATATTCGTCCCACCTCTAGTTACAGGTTGAGTTTCACTTTCTAATGCACTTATTCTCGACGCGTTACTCACTAAATTCGATTCTAAGTTACCTATTCGAATAACATTATTTGTAAGGTTATTTGTGACGGATGTAATTCTAGTCGAATTATTGGTTAAATTCGATTCTAAGTT
>Ga0208644_1002534_pt1 | contig 14582 bp, 25 predicted proteins | sample VirMetDEL_Nov_18_FD_184517 | JGI IMG/M metagenome (GOLD analysis project Ga0208644, IMG submission 184517) | Aqueous microbial communities from the Delaware River and Bay under freshwater to marine salinity gradient to study organic matter... | ecosystem: Environmental > Aquatic > Marine >... | reverse complement strand
GAGAGCAGGGGTAGGTGTTCTAGAAAAAACAGTCACCCGTGCGCGTGTCGGGTCGTGGAGGTCGTGGCTGGTCATTTGCGGTGCTCTCTCGCGCCTCGTCGAGAGTTACAGGAGCGGTGGGCTGGTAGTAGAGGCGAGTTCGGTTCGCCTGTCGCTACGTGGTCTGCTGTGAACGGGTCGTTTAGTCGTGCTCCTTCTCCGCATATCCAGCAGGCGATAGCGGTAGCGCGTACTTCTTTCGCTCGTCTTCGGTAGTCGCCTTTATAGTGAGGTCGTCGTTCGTTTCGTTTCGCCTCGCGTATGGCGGTACATCTATCGCACCTGCTGGAGTTTCTCGTTAGTTCTCCGCAGTTCAGACAGGGCTTGCGTATCACTTCTCGATTATCCAGCCTGCGAATTCTCCGAAGCGGAAGAACTCGTAGTAGACGAACGGGAAGACGGAGGTAGTTATTGGTCGTTGGATTCCTGAAAGACTTAATTCCTTTTTAAGTATTTCGTTAGCGTCTACTCCGCTTGCTACCTTGCCTGCGAGCGTTAGACGGCGGAAGATAGTTCCGATATAGCGGTTCGCGTCTTCGGTCTTATCGACAATTATTAGAGCGCCGCCTTCGTTGAGGTTGTCGTAGAGATAGCGGAGATATTCCTTACGAGTAGAGAGCGGTAGGAACATAAGCACGAGGAAGAGAGTCGCTACGTCGAATCGTTCGTAGCCGTAGTCGAGGACGTCGCATAGTTCGAAGCGTCCGTATCCGTTAAAGAGTTTCGCCATATCGGGAGAGTTATCTATAGATACTGCTTCGCAATTACGGCTCTTTAGAGAATCGGCTAAGAGGCGCGTTATGTTTCCCGTCGAGGCTCCAATGTCGTAGAGCCTTCCGCCTTCGGGGAGATAGTGCCTAGCGATATGCGCTACTGCTCCCGATACGAGTTCGTAGAAGGGTAACTGTTCTCGTACGTGCCGCTCGAATCCTGCCGCTACGTTCGCGTTCTTAAACGTCCAGTCTGAAGGAATATCGAACGTCATTAGGAAGCCTTTCTTAGTATCTCGTCGCGAATCGTTTCCGCTATCCGTTTCATCATAAGCGGCGGTACAGAACGTCCGATTCGTTCGGCTCGCTCGCGGTAGGTTCCTGTTAGTTCGAAGTCAGCAGGGAAGGAGCATAAGGCGCGGAGTTCTCGAAGGTTAAACTTTCGCGGCTCGAACGGGTGCGCTACTGAGGCGGCTCCTACTACACCTGCTGTCGCCGTAATCGTTAGGCACGGCTTCGAAGGCTGAACGCGTACGAGGTTTAGGTACTTACGGGAGACGATTCCTAAACGGAGGTTCTTATATTCGCGTCCTATCGCGTAACGAGAGAAGTCGAGGTTCTCTCCCGTCTCAGGGTCGAGTGCTCCTACGTTCGGCGGTATCGAAACGAATTCCCCTAGAGCGTCTCGAACCGTGTAGCGGTACGGGAGCGGAGCAGGGAAGATAGGCGCTAGTCCTAAGTCTTCGCGTACTCCGACGAAGATAAGGCGCTGACGTTTCTGCGGTACTCCGCATAGCGAGGCGTCTATTATCCGTGCTTCGACGCGATAACCGCAGGAGCGGAGACGGCGAAGAATCTCTTTAAAGTATCCGATAGCGGTTCCGACGGTTAAGCCTTTTACGTTCTCCGCGATAAACGTCTTCGGCTGAATCTCTTTAAGGATTCGAGCGAACTCGAAAAACAGGTCGTCAGAGCGTTGCGCGGTATCCGAATAGTCGTTTACGTCTCCCCACCCTGCTTCGCGTTTCCCTGACGTAGAGAACGAGGCGCACGGCGGCGAGCCTTCGAGAAGGTCTATTTCGTCGAGTCCTGCGAGCGCGAGAAGGTGCTTCCCGTTAATGTCGCGGATATCCGCAGGGCTAATCGGTACGCCGTCGTGATTAAGACGGTAGGTATCCCGTGCCGCTTCGACGAATTCGGACGCGGCTCGTATTTCGAATCCTGCCATTTCTAATCCGAGGCAGGAACCGCCACAGCCAGAGAAGGTAGAGATAGCGGTAAAGCCGTTCGTACTTCGAGAGCGGCGAACGTCCTCCATAGAGGGGAGCACGAAAGGCGGCTTCATTTCTTAGTAGTGCCGCTCCACTCGTAGCCGCATTTCGGGCATTGGTGCTCAGTCTCTAAATCGGTATCTACGGAAGGGAAGACGTCCGTAATATCGGCGTCGATATCGCTAATAATTTCGTCGAGAACGTCTCCGTCGAAAAGCGTTCCAGTTAATTCGAGAGGACTCGCCGCTAATTCTTCGAGAATCTCCTTCAGCACGTTCGAATCGTAAGTAGCGAGGTCGTTAGCGCGGTTATCCGCGAGCAGGATACGAAGCGCTCTATCGTCGTCGCAGTCGATAAAGCCAACTTCGATAGTGCTCCAGCCAAGAAGTTTCGCCGCTTTAAACGTATGATTCCCTGCGAGGATTACGTTCGTTCCTTTCTGAACGACGAGAGGACGATACTGACCGTTCTCGCGGAGGCTTTCGCTAATCGCGCCAACGTCACCTTGGCGAGCGTTCTTCGGGTGCGGCTTTAGGTCGTCGATTTTTACGGTTTCGTAGTCGATACTGCTCACTTCTCACTCCTTCGTAGGAGGAGAATGGTACCAGACTTTTAGCCTCGTCAGTAGCGGCACTACCGCTAGACGCCTCGCGGCGTTTCGGCTTCCTGCTTACTTTAAGCCGCAGGCGATAAGGAACTTCACCCTATCGAAGCGCGGATTATCTCGTTCTAAGGCAGGTATAAGGACGTTCACTACGAAGTATGGCGTCGCAGTACCTTCTTTAATTGCCTCCGCCAACTTTACGTAATCTTTTTTAGTCACTTGCTTCTCCTTCTTTAGTTTTCTAACGAGCCTCGTCAGGAGCGGCGATACCGCTCGACGCCTTGCGGCGTTTCGGCTTAGAACTTTCCCGTACCTAGACAACGGTTACACGTCCAGCCCGTGAACTTCCAGTTATCCGAACCGCCAGCACCTCCGCAACGAGGGCATTTATCCTCGTCCTTCCAAGTCTGGAGCGATTCGCGGCGAAGGCGAGCGTCGGTACGACGAGTCAGTTCGTTACGGACGTCGGTAATCTGCTCCCACGTCATTTCGTTAAGAGCGATATCCGCGCCGACGACTTTCCGAATTACTGCTTCGAGCGAGCGAACGCGAGCCTCTTCCGCCGCCGCGACGAGTCCGCCGTTTACGAGGTCGAGACGAACCTTCTCGCGAACGGTAGCGAGTTCTTCCGCCTTCTGCTTCTGCTCCTCTGCGAAAACTTCGGCGGCACTTGCGAACGAGAATCCGAAGCGCTTATTAAATTCGTTCAGACAGTAGAAGGTACGTCCGCTCTTCTCGTTCATATCTTTCCAGACAGGTTCGGAGCAGAAGACGTAGCCGCCGTCGTAAAAGCCTTCGCCAGCCTCGACGCTGACGGAGCATACGGAGCACGTTCCGCGATATCGGTTCTTCATAGGTTCCTCCTCGTTAATTCGTTAAGACGAGTCTACGGTGGCTCGCGTAGGCGAGTCCAGAACCTCTTTTCAGCCGTAAATAGCCTGTTTTAGTCGTATACGGGATTCGTAAGGAGGTCGAAAACGTCCGCCGCCTCTAGGAGCCAGCCGCGAGAAGGATTATCGGAATTAGCCGCGAAAATCCTCTTCGTACTGCTGTTAAAGCGCTCCGAATTCTTTCGGAGATATCTCTTTAGGCGTCCTACTTCGATAGCGACGAACGCGCCTGATTCTCCTTCGAGCGCATAGACGTAAATCCACCATTTAGCCGCCGTGACGTTAATTCCAGAAGGCTTCCAGACGGATTCGTTTAAATCGAGTTCCTGAAGTGCTCGCATAGGCGCTTGGTGCGTCTCGATTACCATACGTCCGTTGCGGTATCTATCCGTTTTAACTTCGAAGGCTCCGCTAGAGAGCGCTCGCAGGAAAGCAGTAACGAACGCTTCTCCTTCTTCGCCGTCTTTAAGGTCACGAGCGAAATTAAAACGCTCTAAATCGAACGCAGGCTGGTAAGCCACTATTCCTGCTCTACTTTTTCCATTTCGAAAACGCGGTTCGTATGACGCTCAGGATTAGAGCACGTAGGAAGAGTAGAGACGCGGACATAAAGCGTAAGAGAACGACTACACGACGGACAGACGTAGACGGCACGGTAAGACGTCGAACGCTCACGATTCATACCCTCCGACAGTAGACGGGAGGCGACCACGTACGCTCGCTAAGCGGACGTGTCGCGATAGCCACCGTTCCGTCCTTCGCGAGCCATACGAGGAGTTCGACGAACTGTTTACCTACGTCTTCGTCAGGAAGGCGGCACTTCCAGCGGCAGAAGCCGTCACTATCCGCAAGAAGAGTCGTAAATATCGGTTCGGGAATTTCTTCCTCGTCGTTACGTTCGGCTCCGTTAATCATTACCGCTCCCAAAGAGGCGACGAAAGAGCACAAAGACGAGAACCGAAAAGAAGAAATAACTCAGAACGAACGTTTTCATATCGTTCCTAGAGTTCGATTCCCTGCTGGATATGAAGGCGGAGCCTGTCTACCGTTGCGAGCGCGTCGCGGAGCGCCTGCCTCGTCTTTTCTAAATCCTCTTTCGTCTCTTCGAGGAAACGTCGCGCTTCGTCGCGCTCCTCTCGAAGATATTCGTTCGAAGTCATTAGGTCAGATACGCGGCTCTGTTCCATAATTAGTTCGGCTCGTAGGTTGTCGTTCATTTTTTCTCCTTCTTACGTTTAGATATTTCTTCCTCTAACTCTCGAAGAGTTAGAACTAATTCCTCCTCTAAGTCGCGACGCGTAACCGTCTGGAGGAGCATTACCGCTCGAATAAGCGTCGAAGTTTTCATTTATTCCTTTCTCGTTCCCGTACCGCGACTCGAACGCGGCTCTGTAAAGGGGAGGCACAGAGACTACCTGTTACGGGATTTCTCGCCTAGCGGAAATTGGCGAGAACTTTAAGCGCTTCGATATCTGCCGCGCCTGTTTTACCTGTTAAAGCGTCGAGGTAGTTCCGCTCCGCTAAGACGGTTCCGCCGCGAGTAGGACGGAAGTGATGGCGGTAGGTATTTACCGCTTGGAGCACTCCGTACGCCGTTCCCTTCCAAGGTGTTACGCGCTCGTCGTTCGTCCAGAGATTACGGAGAATCGAACGCGTATTTTCGGCTCGTGTAACCGCCTGTTGTGCTTCTTTCGTCGGTGTCGGAACGTACTTCGCTACGAATTTCTCGTACTGCTTATCCGTTACCTTCTGCGAAAGGAGCGCTTCGAGTTCGCGCTGGAAGTCGTCCGCCATAGTGTGAACGACTTTAAGCGCGGTTCTCGCGTCCTGTAGACGGAGCGAAGAGTTCGCCGTATGTCGAACGGTATACGCCTCGCCGTTCTCTCGAAGTGCCGCGTCTCGCGTGTTATCGCAGACGACGATAGTTACCGTCCGCTTATACGTCGTCGCGATACTGCCGTTAAACGAGGTCGTCGCGAGGAGATTAGGACGGAATTCGACGCCGCCTGCTCCTTTAACGTTCTCTGGCATTTCGACCTGAACGAACGCGATAGCGCCGCCTTTTAGAACTCCTGCGGAGCCAACGGAAAGGTCGTCGTCGAGGATATTCGAGACGGCACTTAGAAGAACGTCGTCGTATTGGTGCGGCGCGTAGCGGCTTGACGGAACTCCTAGAACTTCGTAGGAGTCGTCGCGAACTATCGCCTTACGGTTCGGTACTTCGACGTATCCGTTCGGAGACTTTACGTACATCACTTCTTCGACGGCTTTCCACGAGAAGAGGCGTCGTCGGACGTCTTCTAGCGGAATTGCTCCTTCGTAGTGATTCGGTTCCGTGCTCTGAAGGTCTGCGCGGTAGTGCCACGCGTTCCCTCTTTTCGACGTAAAGCCGATAAGCATATTTTTATTTAGGTAATCGAGAGTTTCTCGACTCATTACTTTCTCCTTCTGTCGTTTTTAATTAGGTTATAGGTAAGCGCGGTAGTAATCGAGATAAAGAAAACGAATCCTTCTACGGAGGGAATCGGTTCCGTACCTTCTGCTTCTAATCCGCCAGCACACGCGAGAGCGGCGAGCCAGCAGATAGCCGTCACGACGACCTTCGTACGCGTCCAACGTTGCCAGTCCTTTACGTAAATCACGGAAGAACTACCTCCTTCTCCTCGTAGGAGAGAAGAACGGCTTCGTCGTCGAGCGTTACGTAATCCATTGGCGTAGCCATTGGAAAGTGCTTATGTTCTTCGCACGGGTCTCCGTAATCGGGTACGACGAATCGAAGCGTCAGTTCGTAGATTCGCATTACGCGAACGTTCGGCTCCTCTTCGTCGAGCGGTTTAATAATCGGTTCTTTCATTACTGCTCCTTCTCTAGGTTCTTTTAGGTTTACGGTATTTCAGAGGTGTAGTGGGGTATTTACTGCTCCTTTCGTTAATCGTTTCTTTAAGAGATTTTCTAGGAGGCTCTAGAAGCGCCGTAGGCAGGGGAAAGCCTTCTACGGCTCCTACGGCGCTCCTAGCGGCTCTAGGACGCGTCTCCGCGCCTCCTACGCCTTCCTAGCCCACGCGATAACGGCGGCTTTCTCCTGCTCCGTCGCGTCGCGGAACGTTACCTTTTCCTCCTGCTGGCGGTTACGAAGAATCTCGTGAAGATAATCCACGCCTTCTAAAGCGGCTTCGATATCGCCGCTAGTCGAACTGTCGTCCTCCGCTTCCCACTCGTCGATTCCTCTTCCTGCCGCCAGAATAAGTGCCTCTAGGCGTCGAGTCGAAAGCCTCATTTCGTCACCGCCTCGTCCTGAAACATAAGGTCGAAAAGAGCCGTTACGGAGTGCTGAGTTCCGAACTCTTCCCACGCGTCGTTCAGCATTTCGTAGTGGTGCCAGAACTCCTCGCGGATTTCGAGCCACGACATTTCGGACGAATCGTAGAGTCCTCCGCAGAGTTCGAGAAGTTCCCAGACTTCCTTTCCTTCTTCGTCGGTTATTCCTTCGAACTCCGAACCGTCGTACGGCTCGCGGAGCACTATCGCGACGGAATCCTTCAGGCGGACTCCCTGCGTCTTAACTCGAAGACGCGCTTCGTAATCGGTTTCGTACAGCATTAGGCGCTCACCTCCTGCTGATTCGACTCGCGGACGATAAGAGTAAGCGCTTCGATAACGTCGAGCGGCAGGCTCTTAAGAGTCGTATCGGTATAGATATACGGCTTCTCTCCCGTAACCGTCTTACCAAGCGTCGTTAATTCAGAGACGAGCGCGTTAAGAGCAGGCTTAACGACGTCTTCGTAATGCTTCTCCTGACGCGCTTTCTCCCAGCGGCGAGCCTTACGAATCGTTTCTTCTCTCTCTAGACGCTCTGTTACTTCCTGCTTCGCCTGCTCGTAAGGAGCGCGGATATGGCGAGCAGGAACGACGCGGAAGTAACGCGTAGTAATCGTGCCGTGACTAAGGACTTCCTCGTAACTTACGAGGATTCCCTGACCGCCTGACGTCTTACGGAAATCCGCGAGGTCAGTCGAACGACTGACGTAGTAACCGTCGCGGAATCGTCCTTCGTACGAGTGCTCGACGTCTTCGACGCGAACCTTCTGACCTTTATAGTCGCTCCAGTAGGACAGTTCTTCGAGCGGTTTACTGCTCGTGAAGTATTCCTTTCCTACTTCGAGTTCTTTCCTTTTCATTTCCTTCTCCTCTTCGTTTAGGTTTCCGACGAGCCTCGTCAGTCGCGGTATTTACCGCGAGACGCCTTACGGCGTTTCGGCTTAGTCGCGGACGGGATTCGTAAGAATCTCGATAGCCGCCGATTCGAGCGCCTTACCAAGTGCTTCGCCGTGCTTCTCGAAGAACTTTTCGATTTCGACCATAGCGCGAGCGATTTCTTCGTCTTGCGTCAGAGCAGGCTTGGCAGGCTTGGCAGGCTTAACGTAGTCCTCGTTGCGATAGACGCAGAGGACGAATCCGTTATACGGCTCTACGAAGAACTCGCTGTGGGCTGAGTTGTAGTAATCCGCGAACTTAACCGCCCACTCGAAGTCTCCGCCTTCCCAGTGGATTTCTTGGCAGGTATCCCAGTTACGGCTGAAGAAGTATTCCTTGTCCGCGACGTAGGGCAGGTCTTCGCGATTCGCCATAAACATACGCTTTACGGCTGTCGCTACTTTCTTGGCTTCTTTCTTCGTTGGCTTCCTATTCACTTCGTTTCCTCCTCTTAGGTAATCGGCTTATTCCGATACCTCGAATCTAGGGTGGCGAGGAGCACCTGTCCAGAACCCGTTTTTCCCTTTAAAAACAGGTGTTTTCGACTAGGAGCAGGAGACGAGCCACGGCTTCCAGCCGCAACCGTTTACGTCCTCCGAATAGCGGAAAATCGTTAGCGCGGCGAGGAGATTCGTACGCGGTTCGAAGAGTTCGTTTCGATTCTTCAGCACGTCGAGAGTCTGAAGATATCCGCGAGGGTAGTAACGCGTCTTCGACGTCCAGAAGTAATTTATTTGAGTTAAGCCTGCGCTTCCGCCGTTCGGGTCTTTCGCATTAAACGCTTCAGGTAGACAACGAGACTCGCGCCAAATCACGTAATCGAGTTTCCGAAGACTCTTTTCGCTCCAGCCAACCTCGCGAGCGAGATTCCACCAGCCACCGCAGTAAGCGTCAGCAGGAACGGGAAGAGTCGTCGTCGTGCTCGTAGTGCTCGTCGTCGTCGATTCGCGAGGAAGACGGCGCTCGACGTTCTGAGGTATCTCAGGAGCCGATACCGCTTCCCCGACGGATAGGAACAGGAGGAAGAAACTTAGAGTTATTCCAATTCCGAAAAGTTTCATACTTAGCCTCGTTTCGAGTTAGCGACTCGTTCGCGGAAATACCTCAACGCGGTTTCGAGTTCTTCGTTCGGTCTATGCCCGAATAAGGCTACTACGTCGTCCTCCGTTTTTCCCGTCAGGAAGAGTGCCGCGACAGTCGAAAGAGTCGCGTCGTACTTCTCGTATAACGGATTAACTAACGGCTTTAAATCTTTCGTATCGTATTCGTCGAGGTAGCGAGCCTGATTAAGCCACGTCGCAGGGTGACAGAAGTATTTCGGGTCACTCGTCGCCTGTCTATAGCGCTCTACTGCTCCTACGAGTTCTTCGATAGTTGGAGCGCCGTCTTTCTCGAAGATTCGTTTAAACGCTTTAAAGGCGGCGGCACGTCCGACGCGACGAGGGTATGACTTCCAGAACGTTTCGAAATTGGTCGTCAATATTGACGGTTCCTGACGGTTCTTTATATAGGAGTCGTTCTCGTCGGAGTTACGCCTTTCTCGTTCCGTAGTTACGCCTTTCTCTAAAACGCGATTCTCTAAAGGCTCCTTCGTAGTTACGCCTTTAAGCACGTATTCGGAGCGGTGTCCTCTTCCGTTACCACGCTCGACGACCTCTAATAAGCCGCTCTTAACGAGTTCTTTAATAACGAGACGAACGTACGTATCCGTACAACGTGCTTTCCGCGCAAGCGTCTTCTGCGAAGGGAAACAGTACCCTTCGTCGTTCGCGAAATCCGCGAGCGCGAGGTGTATCAGTAACTTCTCGCCCCGATACGGAGAGCGCTCCCAGACGTGCGTTATCCACCTAATCGACATACCTCTTCCTTCTCCTCTTCGTTTAGTTCAGTAAATCGAGAGCACCTAAAAGAGTTCGGAACTCCGATAATCGGATTAAAACGATTCCGTCCGTCGTCTCGTCAGGCATAGCGACCATTACGAAAGGACGGATATCGCCTACCGATTTCGACGCCTTCGACTGATTCTCCGCCGCGTAGAACCGTGTAGCGATAGGTGCTACCTGCGCTCCAGCCTTTACTTCGAGCCGTAGGTGTCCTGCCCAATGCTCCTCGTGACGGCTATTAGCGCCGCCGATTCCAAGCGCCTTACGCGCTCTACGCGCTTTAGAGTCGCCTTTAGTTCGATTCCGCTTCCCTCTAGCGGCAGGGTCATTACAGCCGCGTACGCGCCTCTTACCGTCTCTTCCGACGCGTCCTAACGTGCCGAAAAGAGGACAGTTCGGTTCCTTACACTTCTCGCGATTACCTTCGCACTCCGCCTTGTCCTTTAGGTAGTTCATAAGATTCCTCCGCGAATCTTTCGTTGGTGGATTCTTTCCGCAGGCGTTAAGCCGCCGAAGACACCCCACCTATCTTCGAACGGCTCTAAGTGCCAGACGATTCCTAAACACTCTTTTTTAACGGAGCACGTCGCGCAGATTTTCTTCGCCTCGTCGAAACGTTTCTCCGTAATGCCTCGCGGAAAAAAAATATCAGCGTCTACGCCGCGACAAGCGGCGCGTTCCTGCCACGGAACTCTCATAACGAACCTTCTTCGAGCCGCGTAAGGCGCTCTATCTCGACGTTCAGCGCGTTACGTTGCCAGATAAAGTCGCGAAGCATTTCGAGCGAGATACGTTCCGTACCGTCGAAACGAACGACCTCCTCCGCCTTCTCGAAAATAAACGATTCGACGCGAGCACGTTCGAAAAGAAGATTAGAAAGGCTCTTCGACATACGGAGCCTCGTCTACTTTCTCCGCCATAAGGACGGTAATTACCTTCGACGCTTCCTGCTTGGTAAGGCTGTTCGCGGTACGAGTCGAATCGTCGAGTACGTCCGCTACGTACGTATCGAGATTCTCTACGTTCTTCTCCTTCGAAAGTTTCTTCAGGAGTCCTAACTGAGCCGACGAAGCGCCAGAGGAGAGAGCAGTAACCGACGCTCCCTGAGATTTCGGAGCGCTACGAGGCTTATACGCAGGTCGAGGCTCGCTACTCGTCTTCTGCTCCGCCTGACGGTTACGAACCTCGTCGAGCGAGGCGATACGTTGCGTATCCGCGACGAGAAGCGCGACTATGGCTCTTCCCCACGCGGAAGTCTCCGCGTTCATTACTTCTGACTCACGCGTGAAATTCGTTTTACCAACGGCGAGTTCTGCCGCTACCGCTACTGCTGGAAGCGTGTCCTCTGGCGAACGGAAAGCCGCCGCCGTGTAAACGATAAATTCGCGTCCACCGATTTCCATTACTTTAAACGGCTCAGCAGGATTAAACGGACGGAGACACCCGTTCGGGTACTTCGCTCGAAACTCGCGGATACGTTCCGCAACGTCTACGTAGCCTTCCATTGAGTAACTCATTTTCCTTCTACCTTCTTTCGATAAGTCCGCATTACGCGGAACGGTTTACTTTCCTTCTGGTATTTCTCGAAGACGTCAGGTAACTCCTCTTGGAGTTTCTTAACGTCTAACGACTTTCTTCCTTCCTGCTCCTTCCACGAGACGACGCGAACGCCGTTAAGAGTTCCTTCGTCGTTATCGAGAAGCAGGCGAGCGAGCGCGTCCTTCGTACGCTTCTCTACCGTCTCCGCTTCGCGAGCCATACAGCGAGCGTGGTCGAGTTCGTCGAGAAGGTCTACGACGCTCGACGGAAGTTCGATACTCGTTCCCTTCGAAGGGAACAGGCGCGATATCTGCTCCGCGTCGAACTCGTCCGTAGCGCCGTTATACGGCTCGCCGTTATCGACGAGCGAACCAATTCTTTCCGCCTCGATAAGTAGCGAGTCGAGGAGCGTATTGTTCTTCGGAAGTTCGAAGAGTCCGATATTGTCTCGCGAGTCGTGAACGATAAAGAAAACAGGAGCACCTGTTAGGAATCTTTCTATCTCGCCTTGCGCGAGCCACTCGCGAGGAAAGTCTTCGACGTCGCGAACCGCATAGCGGCTCGTATGTTTCGCCTCGACGACGAGCGACGGATTCTCGACGTTATCTACGGCGTCGAGAGAGCCGCTAAAGCGCTGACGTCGATAGACGACCTCTGGCGTCGTTAGTGCCGTCTGGAGTAGGCGAGACGCCTCACTAACTAGAACAGGCTCGACGAGCGTTCCCCAGCGCATAGCGCCGTTCGGCTCGACGACGACGGGAGCCGTCGCCTTCTCGTAGTAGAGGTCTGCGCGACTCTTCCACTTCGAGATACCTACGAGTGCTCCAGCGTCGGACGCGCCGAACGTACAACGTCCAGCCTCGTCTCTCCAGCGCTCTAGAAGCCACTCCAGACTTCCGTGTTCCTTCTTCGGAGTAATCCGAAGTTCGTACGTTTCCATTTACTGCTCCTTCTCTAGTTGGACGCTACGAGTATTACGTGAGGGTGTAACGGAGTTCCAGAATCCTGTACCACGAATAACTAAGAACTCGACGCCTCCTGTAATCCGATTACTTAATGGGTCGTTGGCGTGTTTCGGGTAGAGGGAACTTAACGACTCTTAGCGTAAGTAATTGCCCAAGAATTACGTCGTCTACGTGATAGCCCCACCGATTACCCGTGAGACTCGCGAACGAGATAAAGCACTTCCACCGCTTCTCCGCCGTCGTCTTCATCGCGTAGTAAAACTCGCGGTGATGAGAGTCGCCTTCTTTCGGAGGACAAGCCGCGTGGCATAGTTCGTGGAGGAGCACCTTCCACGAACGCGCCTCGTGGAAGTTCCCCGTACCGAACGGAACGAGCCGTAACGTAATTTCTCCGCTACTCCAGAAGCCGCCGCTTCTCCAATATCCGCTCGCACCTCGCGTCTGTCTCGTATCGGTAATAACGATTCGAGGAATCGGCTTCCCCTTATGGTATGGCGTAAGAAGTTTCCAGAGTCGTTCGGCTTCTTCGAGAACTAACTTCTCGCGCTTCTTAACGAGACGTTCGTTCGCCGTGACTCTCTGACGTTGCTCCGAGAGCCGCGCCTTCTTCTTCTTCGAGCGCTCTCGCGTCTTAGCCGCCTGAGCCTCTCTCTTCTTCTCTAGCGACGGTGCGACCTTCTCTACGAGTCTTCCCGTCTTCGCAGAGCACGAGAGACAGTATCGCCGTACGTCGTCGCGACGCGGCTTCGTCGGCGCTAGTCCTCCTTCTCCGCAAGTTAGGCACGTCCACCGCGCCTGTCGTTTAGTAGTCACCTTGTCCTCCTTCTCAGAACGGTGATATGGATAACGCTGTTAGGTAATTCGTTTCTAGTTAGGCGCTCTTTCGAACTGCGTCCATACGGACGAGTTTCGAAGAGTGCTTTTCTGGGTTGCGGCAGTATGCGTCGCTGAGGCGAACGTCGGACTCGACGATTCGACCACAGTTGGAGCACCTGAACGCGCTTCCTCGTGTGTTCTTCCTTCTCACGATTTCCTCCTTTCGTATTCAATTCTACCGTGCGCTGTTTTTCTGAATCTGAAAAAACAGGTGAATCGAACACGTTCGGAAAAAATCAGCCGCGTAAACATTTACTAAAAAAATTTACAAAAAATTTCGCCCACCGTTTTTCGTGTTTCGCGATTTGGTGCGTCCGCCGCACCCCAAAAGAGTGCGGACGGACGACTTACCCAACGCCGTGCGGAGAAGGAGTACGCAAGGCGTTCTGAGAGATTACAGCCAGTCGCGTGACCATAGCAACGGGAATACATAAAACGGAATCCCACGACTCTTCGCCGTTAAACGACTGAGCAATAACTACGTGATTCGGTTTCGCGTCTGGGAGCAGATAGCCGACGCTCGACGTTCGCATAGGCTCCGCGTCGATATCTTCCGTATCTATCCAAGACTCCTGAAACGAGTACGCGTCGTCCCACTCGACGAGAACGATATCCATTACCAGCCCTCCTTTTTCCTATCCTGTACGAACACGGGAGCCTGAAACGTAATTCCTTTATCTGGAGCGACGAGCGCGAGCGCCTGCTGAGGCACTTCGAACGCGAACGAATTCAGATACGCGTACTCGTCATAGCCTTTTAGGGAACCGTTAATAATGAGCGACGGCGTACTTATATATTGGTGCCAATGTCCTAGCCAAAGCGTTTGGAAACTTCCGTACGTCGCGAGATATCTCTGAGCCTTCCGTGCTCGAAGTCGCATAATCGGAGGATAGATACCGCCGATTCCTCCGCCGCCGCTCGCTTGGTCTCCGTGCGTGAGCAGGTGTCCTTGTCCATAGATATTTATAAGCGCGTCGGCGCTCTCAGGAATCTGGAACGTCAGCCGCTTATCTTTATGGAAGTGCCGAAGAAGTAGTTGCGAAAGAAGCCAGTCGTAGTTCGTTCTTACGCGGAGTTTCGCTCGCGGCTTACGGCTCGTTCTTCCGTGATTACCTACTACCGATACGACGTGTACCTTTTTAAATTCGGTAGCGAGGAGGTCGAGCGCGGCGGCGAGACGTTCGCTCCAGAAGAGCAGGCTCGCCATAATCGGTTCCTCGTTCGTCTCCGAGAGTTCTTCGTGGATATCTCCAGAGAACATATCGCCACCTAAGAGAACTACTACGCCGTCATAAGTGACGCCTGAGAGATAATGCCTCGCGAGTTTTACGACGTTCTCTCCCCACTTCTTTAAACGGAGTTCCGCGATAGTGCGACTATATGCGTTAAGTCCGTCTACCTCGTCTGGATTAACTACCTCGTCGAAGTGAAGGTCAGAGAGCATTAGAACGAGAGTCGCCGCGCTCTTCTTCGGCTTCTCTGGCGCAACCCACTTAGGCGGAGCGAGTTCGAGACTCTCTACGTTCTCGACGACTTCTAGAGAACGTCGAA
>Ga0208644_1002532_pt1 | contig 14593 bp, 23 predicted proteins | sample VirMetDEL_Nov_18_FD_184517 | JGI IMG/M metagenome (GOLD analysis project Ga0208644, IMG submission 184517) | Aqueous microbial communities from the Delaware River and Bay under freshwater to marine salinity gradient to study organic matter... | ecosystem: Environmental > Aquatic > Marine >... | reverse complement strand
CCAGATTTCACTAGGTGGAGAAACGCTCCACGTTTGGACATCTCAATAGATTTGGTCTTTTTCATGTAATAAATCTAGTCTAACCAGATGGAAAATTCAAGGACGCTTTTGTAACAGAATTGTAACAGTTATCTGAGAGCATTTTTAACCTCCAAAAGTTTCAAGGAATTCTAGGTGACGGATTTCACTCAGGTCGGCCTCCAACTCCTCCATACGAGCCCGGATCTGTTCCAGTTCTGCCTGACCCTCTGGGGTAGAAGGGTCACAGCTGAGGGTGGCTTCGTCAAGGTCTGACAGGTGGTTCCAAATCTGATTACTGGTCATTTCTTTTTCCTAATGAGGTGATTTTTGAATACCCTGTAAGATACAAGGTCAAGGGTGAGAATTCAAGGGGTGAATTGTAACAGAATTGTAACAGTTACTTTTTCTCAATGATATGTTCCGCAATCATGACCGCGAACAGGAACCCGAAGGCGAGGACTCCACAAACAATTACAAAAGTTAGGTCAGAACCGTACATCTTTAATCCTCAGAGAAGTAATGATTCCCGAACAGCTTTTCCAAGATGTCATCGGGACCATAGGTGGAGAACTGCCCGAAGGTGTGGGAGCCTTTGTAATCCCAGATGGCGATAATCTCACCATCCACCCGAGCCCCCCAAGAATTCTCCACCTTGAAGGGGTCATCGAGAATATTGGGAACGAACCCCAACGCCGCGGTGATTTCAGCCACCGTGGTGTTCCGAAGGGTTCCGGTCCGGCAGGAGGCGATACAGTTAAGCGGAGTGATGGTCATTTCTTTTTCCTTTGAGAGGTGATTTCTGATTACCCTATAAGATACCCAATGGAACGGAGGAAATCAAGGGTTTCGTGAAACTGTAACTCGTTGGGATACAAGGGGTTACGCTAAGTTGTTGGGGGACAAGGAGATTCTAACTCATTGGGGGCAAACAACTTAGCGGCGTTTTATCACCGCATGAAAAAACCCCCGCCGAGACCCTGGCGGGGGAACGGATAAACCGTTTTTCTCCATATCGGGATTTCTAGGGCCGACTTGTCAACGGCAGGAGCGTCCCGTAACGCCTGTTTTTTGACGTTTATCTAGGTCCGTCATGGACCGAATAACGCATTTAAGGTCAGCGTGCAAGACCCCTACCGAAGTAGGAATTTACTCACCCCCGTAAGGCCTCCCGTTTCAAACTCTCTTTATCAAGCCCCATATACATGTGGGTGAATTGGCGAGTATACATTAACCAATAAAACGCAAATTCGTAGATTTCTTCATCACTACATTCAGCAAGAATCTCTGTTACCTCATCAATTGCTACATCTTCAGACCAAATCTGCTCAATCGTTTCCACGTACCCTCCAAGAATTTTTACGTTCTGCTAAGACCAATGAGTATAATGCAAAGTTTACCTGCCCGTGGATGTGCTTCCCTGTACTTGTTGTCCAGAACCCACGCCAGATATGTGGGAGGTCATCAATCAGTGGGTCAAGAAACTGACCATTATTCCAATGCATTACTTTTTACCTTTTCCAAATAGTGAATAGAGTAGAGCAACAAGAGTGATGTCTGGAAGGAAAACTCCAATGATTACACCCCATCCAACTATCACTGGTGGTAATATGAATAGACCAAGTAGGGTTAGTATTATCCACTTCATTTTGGACCAAGGGTAAAATTGTGTCTCTTTGAATCAAACTGTGTTAGTGCGTTCTCTAACTGAACTGTCAACCTCATAGCCTGGTCATATGTGAGGATATAAATAACATCATTGCACACCATCTTAATCTTGTTATCTTCATAGGTTACTGCGGTCTGCATTATTCATCTCTCATGTTCTTACGAATTCGTGCTTGCTTACGTTGTAGAGTTCTAACCTTCTTTAGATTCTCTGACCAGCGTTGATGATGCAACTTCTCCTTTTCAGGTAGTGGTTTAGAATCTAGATATCCATCCTGCCATTCTTTAAGATAATTCATGCCCAGTAATCCTCTCTGTCATACATTTCAAGCGAATCTAAATCTTCCGTATCACTGCCGAACTCTGGTGGATACGCATTGTCAAAACAGTATTCACACAGCACCTCACCAGTTTGGTACGCCTCGTTATTGAGAACAACGGAGCTTGTGGTGTCCGACCAAACCTCATGATTCTTCAGGGTCATCCCACACACTGAACAAGTCTTCATGTTGCCTCGCCGGTGAACTGACGCGTCCACGCCTCGTAGAAGTTAGTGGCAACCTTTCGGTCAAACCCGAAGGCTTGCTGAAGAACTTGGGGAGCACCAAACATATTGACCTTTCCGCTCGTGCGAAGATTGTCAAGGAAGCGGAAGACTTCGCGGGTGAAATCAGTATCAGGCATTAGTATACAAGGCTCCCATTGGAATTGCACACAGGATGGGTCAGGTCCTGTCCAAACAGACCCAGATTCTTCTTCATCTCAATCAACTTACGACGAATCGTGGAATGTTTTGCCCAATACTGGTGATCATCGCTGTACTCATAGTAGGGATCATATTGAAATCTGAGCTTCTGAAACTCCGCTCTCTCACGCTGAATTTCGTTGTCATACACAGGTTCAACAACGGGAGGCTTAGTGGATTGTCCACCGTAGAACTCCGAATTTCCGAAGGGTTTATCGGTGAGGAACTTTTTGCCATCTTTGAAGTAGGTCATTTTTTTTTTCTGGTTAGGTTTGATTTCTTAACTACTGTAATCTAGTAAATGTCTGGTCAGATATCAAGGGGTTTTTGTAACAGAATTGTAACAGTTTTACCAACGGTCACGGAACTCATGTCTCTCTTCAAAATCCCACAGACCGAACACATATGCAACAATTACGATCCAGAGAACGACAGCCCAGATAATTACAAACATATCTTTACCTATATTCAGGGTGATGGTTCTTCTTCTTTTTGATTACGCCACCGTAAGCAACTTGACCCCCACGCTGAAGTAGAAAATCAAGGTCAATATTGGTAGCGTAGTAATTACCTACATTTCCACCCTTCCAATCACTTTCGAGTAGATTGACCGACAATGCAAACAGTTCAATGGTATTACCGATGTCTTTCCATCCAACCATCAAATAATCACTGCTTCTCTTGGAGAACGCTCCACCCCTCCAACTCCTCCCGTTATAACAGGTCTTGATTTCAAGGGGTTGGTCATCAACGTAGATATCGGCTTCATGGTCACCTCGGCCTCTCCTACTGTTGGGTACTACCTCAGTATAACAAGTTTCAACCAAGTTTGATATCAACTCGCTCTTCAGTTTATTGGAGAGAGTGGTCACATCTAGAATCTTGGACATATGTAGCCACTTCTCTTTTACCTTGTACATAACAAGAGGAATATTTGTCATGCCCCCAACTCCATGTCCAAGCGGTTTGAAATTTGGTCCATAATTTCTACGAGGACCGTTCTCATTCTGCGACGGTCACTAGAAGGGATGAAGTTCAACCCACCATCTGCATTGCTAAAGTCAGTCAGGAGAACGCCCCAGAGATTACTCACGTTAGCACGAATCTCTTGGAGTTGTTCAAGCCGTTCAATCGTCATCTAATTTTCTCTTGTTGAGTGATTTTCATAGAGTAAATCTAGTCAACCAGTGGGTAGAGTTCAAGGGGTTAATTGTAACAGAATTGTAACAATCAGGTTCGACCTCTATAAGCAAAATGAGGAATTAGCCACAACCCCAACAACATTCCTGCCCACGGAACCATGTACGTTCCCATGATGACAGACAATACAAGTCCCCACAGGACTCTTGCCCATTGGTTACTCAATGTAAACCACACAGACTGCGAATAGGTCCATTTGCCTTTCCCAAGCGTATCAAGGTAGACCGCGGTCAACTCTGGAACAATAAACATGAGAAAGAGAGCCGGTGCATACTGAGGAAAGAAAGGTACTAACGGGACCAGACAGGTCCATACAATCCAGTATCGGTATGCATATGGGTGAGGTCTACTAATCGTCCTATAACTGTCATAGAACAAGTAACCTAACCATCTTGCAGGATTAATCTTCATAAACTACCCTCTGTACAAGTACAAATATGAGCCATATGGGTCACTAACTCGCGTAATAGTATCCCAATCGGTAAGTAGATTGAAACGAACCTTCTTTGCAGGAGCTCTCCAACTTGCCGGCTTGTATAGGTCACCGTTGGTCTTGTCCACAAAGGAGTGAACCGACTTAGACCGGGAAGTTGGGGAACTGTCCTTGAAATGGTGCCATACCCTGATGTATTTATTGCCTACATCGTATCCCCAAACATAGCAATCCGTAAGTTGGGAGAGGTGGTCAACATACCTATCTAGGCTATCCTTTACTTTACTATCCATTCCACTCTTCCTCCAAAATACGGAGTTCCTCAACACACTCTTGAAGGGTCATATCACCCCCACCCTGAGTTCCCGAATGGTGGTAATAGTGAAGCTGGTCATCTTCCTGAACAACATCGCCGATGTGGTCATCACCATTGAAGATTTGCCACTCAATGTAGGTTCGGTCAAGACTAACGGTAAGATTCATTTTTCCCTCTTTTGTTATTGTGACGCCGCCCTTCATACCTTGTGAAGGGTCATCATGGAAACCGTCCATGACCGGATGAACATATGTAATCTAATAAAGGGAACGGTCACCCACAAGGGGCTGAATGTAACAGAATTGTAACATCGTTCAACAACCACCAAACTGGTAGGCGATGACCCGCGCGTCGCCCGATACCTGACCCTGCAGGGTCCACGTTTCGGGGAGCTCGTCCTCTTCGAACACGTGGTAGGTACCACCGGACGCGTCCTGCTCAGTGTGGGCGAGGATGATCCCACGAATGGAGTCAACGTCGGGAGACGCGACGACCATCATTCCGTAGGTCCAATCGGTCAGAACATCGGTGGAGGTGTAGAGGTTCAGCATCTGTCTTTCCTTGTTTGAGTGTATGATATAAGATACAACGAACCACCACGGAACACAAGGGTTTTCTCTAACTGTAAGCTGTTGGTACACAAGGGGTTACGCTAAGTCGTTGGGGGACAACGAGATTCTAAGTGATTGGTAGTCAATGACTTAGGAAACTTATTTGTAAATGTTGAGTGTATGATATAAGATACAACGAACCACCACGGAACACAAGGGTTTTCTCTAACTGTAAGCTATTGGTATACAAGGGGTTACGCTAAGTCGTTGGGGGACAACGAGATTCTAAGTGATTGGTAGTCAATGACTTAGGAAACTTATTTGTAAATGGTAAGGGGGTATGGTGCTGCTTGGTGGGGCCTGATTGACGCACATTTCGGGGACGCAAAAATCACATATAGAAAACCTTGTTTTAAAAATTGCCCGGGCAATATTATTTCTCTATAAGATGGTTCATTTCAAATTCTGTTAGTAGAGGAGGAATGGTATGCTTCAAAGGAAACTCAACTTTCCAAATAGGATCATATTTACCAGATCGGTGACTCCAACCAAATGAATCATAACGATTTAAAGTCAATTCAGTAAATTGAGGTTGTCCATTTTTAGTTGTATACTTAATAGAATTGTTCTGTTCGCTTGTAACATCCACGGTCTTACAAACTTTACTAATAAACTCTTCAACGAAACTATCAAAATTCTTTAGAATTTCAGGTTGTAGTTCTATAATGACTTGAACCATGATACGGGGATTGATATAATGGTCCGCTGTCGGCCGTTTACCAAATTGCGTAAGATTATATTCAGCATCTACTGAAATATAATGGGTTGATTGTTGTCTGGAGATACGACGGATCGCTTGATAAACGCTATTTAGAATAACAGATCTATCCTGCGGACTCGCGTGCTTCCAGTTATTCTGTTCACCCTTAAGGAGATTAAATGCAATTTCAGTTGCTTTATGTTCCCTGTAATACTCCATTATATCTGTCATACCATTATACCCTGTTTGGCCCACTCGTTCTTTCCATTGATAAAAGCTGTCTTCTGAGCCTTTTTAGTTAGAAGTGCGACGGGGGTACCGTTGACATCTACTTTATGCATACATTCTTCTGGATTATTGACATCTTCGCAGGAAATCTTTTGAGCAAGATAAAAAATGTTATTATCAATAAAATCGGTAATATTAGAATCGTTACGAGTTAGATTGTTATCATCAATGTTAACAAGCCCAATATCTACCAACCAATTGGCTTGTACAAGTATCCAATCAATCCACTTTCTAAACATTGGGGGAATTGTAACACGGTTCTTATCAAGAGTATTTTCAGTCTTCTGACCCTGGCCGCCGGAGATTCCAACAACAAGGTTAACAAATGTTTTGCTTGACTCATAGTAACGCGTCGCCGCCTTCTTCATATCACGAGCAAAATTGTCCTCAGAAGCATCAGCAAACGGTTGCAACCGAACTGAATATTCTTCAAGTTCTTGTTCGGAACGTGTGGGTCCGTAATCTCTGTATACAGATGAATCAATAGACTTAAGACCTGTTTTCCTGATGCGAACTCCCTTACGACTCTTAACATTGTTAGTAACTGTATTCTTAATTTCTTCTGTTCTCGCGTCATTGTCGGCTAGACCAAGATTATTAATCGTCTTTTCCACGGCCTTTTCAATAATCTCTTCCATTGTACTATCCACATCAACAGTGTTTGTCTTAGTCATGTGTTCAACTTCACGTTGAACCTCACGTTCCATGACAACTTTAAGACTTTCATCATCAATCATGGCGCGGGGTTCGGGACGGTTACGATTATTTTCTTCTGTTTGAAGCTTTTCAATAATCTCTTCTCTATCCCAATAACGACCATCCGAATCCGTCATTTCATTAATTTCAATAATTTGAACAAGGATGCCCGGATAATCCGAAGCGCGAGCGGCAAAGGAACGGTGGTGTCCATAGAGCAACTTATATCCACATTTTTCGGCTACCCACTCCACGCCAGGCGCCCAATGACGACGGGGTTCGTAATCGCCGTTTTGGTACATAGCTTGAAACTCTTTCTTTACCTTATCTTTAATTCCACTTACACGGGTAGGGTTGTCATCTGGATTCATTTCAATTTCGTTGGCGGGAATCCACATAAACCCCTTAGTAAGCACACACCCTTTGGGGATAATATTACGGCGTTCAAGCCATTGAATCATGTTGTCGTAAGTTCTCCAATATATTGGGTCAGAAAGTTCCTCCCAATCCCATGGCATAAGACTCGCTTTTACGTGATTCTTAATCACATCATGATATTGTAGATAGATGTCTGGGCGATTGGATAGTTCAAATCTGGGGTCCATGATGTTTTTCCTTATGGGTTATGGTTTAAATTTTATATAGTAATAATATAACCCATTTTGACCCAAAAGTCAATTTTATAATTGTAACACTATTGTAACACTGAAATTTATTTTTAGGTTACCCCATCAAATAAGATACTATGGTAGCAAGAAAATAAGCCGACGGTCCCAACAAATCACCTGCACCATCTACGCGTCCCGATACACCATATTTCATCACGGGTTTGTCCCATGAACCCATTGCTTTGTGGCGATTCATATCCTTAATCTCTTTTATTAAAAAAAACATAAACGCTAAGCAAGCACCCACCATTAAACCAAATTGGGCGGGATTAATAAGGAACGCAAAAACAATACTCACCACCATAGTTGTTAGTGTGTGACCAAGCCAACTCCATAGAGGACCGGGGAAGCGCGTCTTTAAATTTGTAATCGTCGTTGAGTATGTTTGTTTTAGCCAATCAATCATTTTATTTTCTCCTTTCTATTGAGTAGTTTAATAGATTAATTTAACACTATTAAGATTACTTGTCAAGAATGGAATCTAACACTCTCAACTATTTATATTAAACCCACACCTTACTTTACTATGGCAAAACGATTAGTAGCATTTGACTTTGACAATACATTGGCTGTATCCACTGCTCGTGTAATTGTTAAGAACGGGGATAACGTAAGTTATCTTTCTCCGTTTGAATATGCTAACTATAAACAAAGAGACGGTGACCAATTTGACTTTAGTGAGTTTGATGAAGTTAATAATGCCGTTCCTGTTGAAAAATATATGGAAAAATTAAAGACGGCAATTGAGAATGGTGACGATGTTGTGATTGTAACTGCACGTGGTAGAAGAGCGGGTAAGCATATCGCTAAATTTCTACAGTCTCAGGGTATTGAAAGTGGGGTTAGTATCAGAACATTGGCGAGTGGTAAGGGTGGTTCTAAAAAGAATTATATGCGTAATAAGATTAATAAGGGTGATTATAGTTCTGTAGAATTTTATGATGACCACCCACACAATGTAGAAGCGGTTGGTGAATTGAAAAAAGAATTTCCTGACCTTGATATTAAAAGTGAAGTAGTTCCTGAAAAGGAATATAAGTCATTGATTAAACAAAGTAGTAAAAAGGCTGACCCGACTGAACCTGAAACCAGAATACAAGGTAACTACGGAAGACAGGGCAGAATTGCAATGAATTTAGACCGTCGTATTAGAAACCCAGAGACAGGTAATGACATACTTGTAAGAACTGCATTAAAGTATCCAAAGGACAGTCAGGTATATCAGATTGCTAAAAGAACTTTAATGGATCGTGTGTGATATTTATATTTGTGTATACTACTTTTTCTAGAGAACCACCATGTCTGTAAGATATAAAATTGTAGACTTTTCTAATCGTCCGTGGACTGACCTAGAACAAGATTTTAATCAACAAGGTTCTAATGGTTGGGCCTTACACGAATTACGTAACCAAGTCGGAATATTTCGCGACCAATATGGTAATGCCAGTTCTACTACCGCGTTTGGTGAACCGTTAGCGATTCCCTTAACTCCCGTAATTCAATTAGATGCTATTTATGGAATTACAAGTAATGATTACGAAACATTTACGGCAACTACAGGTAATGTAGAAAGTAGTGGTAGTATTTTTCTAACTCATACAGGAACAGGCGCTTATGGATATGGAGTGATTCGTAGTAAAAGATTACTCCGATATCGCCCAGGGCAAGGAGCGTTAGCAAGATTCACGGCAGGATTCAGTACTCCGGCATCAAATACAATTCAACGAGCTGGATTGTTTAGTCAAGAACAAGGATTGTTTGTTGGTAATGAAGGAACAATCTTTGGGGTAACTCGTCAGAACGGTGGTAAAGCTCACATTTACAAGTTGGATATTACTACAGGTGCTGGTGGGGCAGAAACAGCTACAGTTCAATTAAATGGAACAAATTATAGTATTAATTTAGTAAGTGGTGGAGGGCCTTACGTAGCTAGTCAAATAGTAGCCAGTAGTAGTGCGTTCCTTGGTCAATATACAATGGAAGCTATTAGTAGTAGTGTATATTTTGCTGGAACAAGTTTGGCAAATAAAACAGGTTCGGTAAGTTTTAGTAGTGCAACCGCTGCCGGAACTGTGACCACAATACGAAGTGGTTCTGATAATGTTGTTAGTTTCACATCACAAAGTGAATTTAGTATTGATACATTGGATGGTAATGGACCCAGTGGAATGATTCTTGACCCATCTAAATTAAATGTATATCAAATTAATTTTAGATGGTTGGGTGCCGGTGAAATTCGTTATGCTATTGAGAATGAAGAAAGTGGTGATATGATATTCTTCCACCACGAACATTATACGAATCAATATACAGTTCCACATCTAGATAATCCAAGTTTTAAGATTGGGTATATTTCCGCCGATGTGGGTGGCACAGGTGGAACCGACGTTCATACATATGGTTCATCATTGTTGGGTGCTATTGAAGGGAATATTGAAATCACAGGATATCCCACAGCGGTCAGTTCCACACAAGCAAGTTTGAGTTCAGGTGATATTAATCATTTAATAACGGTTAGAAATAATTTAATTTTTAAAGACAAGATTAATCTTAAAGTTACAAAATTAAAACAAATGAGCGTTGCGTATAACGGTAACAATCCCGCAGAAGTTATCTTATATTTAAACGCCACCGGATTTAGTACAAATCATGTATTTACTTCAGAGGGTATTGATAGCAATACTGCACACTCTGATATAGATGGAATTTTCACCAATCCAGGCACCCCTCTAGCAATTTTCGTAGTTCAGGCAGGGGGAGACATTATAGTTAATCTGGAAGAATTAAATATTGTATTGGCACCACAGAGTAGTCTTACAGTAGCACTACGAAGTGGTAACGTAATTACACGTGCAATCTGTGGATTAACTTATACAGAATTCTAATCCTGTAAATCCCTGTACATCATATAGAAGATGTATGTTAATGCCATTATGGTAAGAACCCCCACTTTACTCATCTAATCGTATCTCTTACTGGTGGACCAACCACAGGAGGACGTTCTCTAGGCACTGCCCTACGAGGCGGTTGTGGTTGGACACGGGGTTGTCTAGGTTGTGGCGTAGTTTCAGGGTTTACTCTTGGTAAACGACGAACATCTGTTCTTGGAATGGCTATACGGGGTGTCGGTGGTACAGGTGGGTATAGTCGTGGCCTATTGGGAGAATAAATAACTCTTGGGGTATAATAATACATTCCATTATAATAATAGAAAATATAATCTCTATAAATAACAACTGGTTGTGGGTATGTACGAGGAATGGTAGTAATTTCATTTGGATAAACAGCACAACCTGTAAGTAACATTACGCTTAATAGTAGTAATAATTTTTTCATAATATACTCCTGTTGTTTTAACATAAATATTATACGTATTTAAATTAATCCTGTTGTTCTGCTAATAAACCACATCTAAAAAATTCCTCTCCATGACCAACAAGTCCTAAAGCGTGAAGACTTTCGTGAGCGTTAACCCATGCGGTTTTTCTATATGGATAGGCAATCCATATAGACCCATTTTCACGGTCATACCAACCGGCAAGGTCTAAATGATTCTTTCCGTCTTCAAAACGAATTTCTCTAGCCGGATGAATGTACCACTTTACATCTTCAAAGGTAACATCAGATTGTATGCCAGAACATGATTTAGCGTAATTAAACGCGTTTCTACGAACAACTTCAATTCTAGCCATTTCCTCTGGTGAATTTAATGCATTCTCTGTTAATTGATTATAATCTGTTGGTTCTAGTCGTAGTACAAACCGAATAAACAATATCATTAACAATACTATAGTAATTACTGCTAGTATTTTTTCCATGCGCCCTTTAAACATTTTATTCTCCTATTTTAAAGACGGAAAGGGTGGGATTCGAACCCACGGTAAGTTTCCCTACGGCTGTTTAGTAGACAGCTGCCTTAAGCCACTCGGCCACCTTTCCCTGTATTTACAACCACGGGGGTGTTTTTCTGGAACGTTCCTTCTCGGCGGCCATTAAACCACCTATTGCTCCCGCAAACAAAAAACACAATACAATACCAAGAACTATCAACATAATTAATCCTTTATTATCTTATGAAAATTAATACCAAGAATAATTGCAATTATCATTACAAGTAAAACAATTTTATTTTCACTATAAACAAAATATACTAAACTAAAACCATATCGTTTTCTATGGGTTTTGGTAACGACATTAATCCTCCATATAACTTATACCCCCGGTTGGATTCGAACCAACGGCCCTAGCATTAGAAGTGCTATGCTCTATCCTCTGAGCTACAGGGGCATTTAAATGGACAGTGTGGGAATCGAACCCCTCGACTTCCGTGCAAAGGAAGCATGCACCCATTACATCTCACCGCCCAACTTCATTTTTATTTCATTTAGCTTACGACCCCGTTAAGAATATAATATATACACTTTTTAATGGTTTGTCAATATGTGATTATTTGTTATATAAATTTGCGTACTCATCCAACAAAGCATCGACAACTGGATTTCTGTGATTGGTCTGTAATGTATATGAGTCCATGTTTTTTATTTTTTTGGAAACAGATAGAATAAATCTAAACCCAGATTCTTGTTTTTGTTTAAGGTCAACTTGTTGATTATCACCACATATCACCATTTTACTACGAAGACCCAATCGCGAGACAATCATTTCCATTTGTTCGTTGGTACAGTTTTGTGCCTCATCAACGATTACAAAACTGTCCAAGAAAGTGCGACCACGCATGAATGCAACTGGGACAATCTCCACTTGTCCACTTTCTATAATCTTGTCTATTTTTTCTTTATTGAATAGTTGATAAAAATTTGAATAGATGGGTTGCATCCAAGGTTCCATCTTTTCTCGTAAGTCGCCGGGGAGAAATCCTATTTCTTCTTTTGATACGGTTGGTCGTGTAATAATAATTTGTTTTACTTCATTTCTGAATAACATATCAAGTGCAACTTGACACGCTAATAAAGTTTTACCAGACCCGGCTTTTCCGTTGAGAACAGTTATAGCATTATCAAGTATTTTTTGTTTTGCTATTTTTTGTTCTTCGTTTAATTGTATTTGGAATTTTTTTGGTCCCTTGGGACGTTTTGTTTCGGCAATTTCGTGGTAATTGCCGTTACTAGTATTTTTTCTAGGCATAACATCCATTGGTTAAATGTAACACCTATAAATAGTGGGAAGTGAGGGATTCGAACCCCCGGCCCTCTGGATGTAAACCAGATGCTCTAACCAGCTGAGCTAACTTCCCAAGTGGTGGAGGTAGGATTCGAACCTACACGCCTTACGGACTTGATTTACAGTCAAGCGAGCCAACCAGTTGCTCAACTCCACCTTACGGTCCCACGGGGAATCGAACCCCGCTCTCAGCCGTGACAGGGCCGTATTCTAGCCGATAAACTATGGGACCAGCTCCGCCTGCAGGGCTCGAACCTGCGACCCGCTGATTAACAGTCAGCTGCTCTACCAACTGAGCTAAGGCGGATTATAGTAAATATTCTAAAACTTTATTCCAATCTGGAAACTTTTCACTGCCAAAATGGATATGTTCTCCTTTAAATTCTCCGGCTCCATATACTACTCTATCATCTATTAGATAGTCGCCAACTATCATATCTTTTCTATGAGAAATAAACATTTTTCTACGAAACAATGTTCCAAAATGAGTTTCTATCCAAAATCTTTTATCTGAACTAGCGTATGGATTGTCCCATGGTGCCGCTGTAGATATAAACATCTCATACTTTCCAGATTTATGAAGTTTGTGTACTGCTTCAATAGCATCTTTTATTGGAGGTGGATTTCTAAAAATGCCTGGGATGTGGTCTGGAAACTTTTCGAATCTATACGCTACATCCGGGTATTTTTCTAACCATTCATTAATGGAGTGTTCCAAATCAACCAAAACACCATCCATATCTAAATGTAATATTTTTTTCATTTCACCAATCCGTGTTTGGTTGGTTTTCTATTTTCATCTAAACAAACAAATACAATTTCATCAATATTTGCAATTACTTCCTTTGTCTTTTGATTTCTAACTTCTACTTCAACCGTAACGGATGTCTGACCCAACTTTTTGAGAGCAACACCAATTTCAATCATATCACCTTGAAATGCGGGAGCATTGAAAATTACTTCGGAAATTTTTTTAGTAACAATTCGATAATGTTTTATTTCAGACATTATGTATATAGCAGACGCCTCATCAACCCAAGACAAACACGTTCCGCCGAACAATGTTCCGGCCGGATTTAAATCTGTTGGCATAACCAATTTTCTAGTTAAAAATCTCATATACTCTCCGTCAACGGAAGCGGTAGGATTCGAACCCACAAGTCCTTTCGGACGCCTGATTTCAAGTCAGGTGCATTAGCCGTTCTGCCACGCTTCCAACTATTAATATAGATTAATAGAATTAAATTATATTGTCAAAACCACTTTGGGTCTTCTAAATAAACTACAGTCCTTCCATACCAAATTGATTGGGGTGAGGGTGGAGGGCACCTCATGTTATTAGATAACTGTATTGATGAAAAATGCGGAATTTCCATTCCCCAATACGCGGGTCCACCGTCACCTCCTAATGCTTCTTCTGGCCAATCATGTAAAATTTGGTCATCTAACCAAACAGTATACCAACCAAGTTCATCAATCTGTGGTCTTGTTAAACGAAATCTCCACCGATGCCATTGACCGTCAAATACCCGCGATTGTTCATCAATCTGAGTATCGGTAAATCGTGTGGACATACCATGTGTTAATAATAGGTCAGTTCCTTTCATTCCAACCAGAAACTCATGTCTCCAATTACTTTGTTCGTTAGTATACCACCAAATTGTTTTATGACCATTATAATCTATAGTCGATGATTCACAATTATCTAATGACACCATATCCCAATTTGAATCATACTTAATCCACTGTTCGTGCCAAATTACTTGGGGAAGTTTTGTTGAAGCGTCTGGTAGGAATATCTGCACGCCACAACAAGTACTTGTTTCATCAAATGTTACTTTGAAACTACGAGAACCCGTTGGGTCAATTCCTTCATCCGTTGAGTCCCAACCAATTTGGGTATTCCCGTGTTTAATTATTTTAATTGTGCCGCCTGCCCACCACGTATTGTTATCTACTGGTTGGAAACTATCACTAGCACCAAGTTCCCATGTTTGTTCGTACCAAGGGTCAACATCAACTGAAATGTCTTGTCTACGAATAGCTACGGAATCTGTGTATGAACAGGC
>Ga0208644_1002525_pt1 | contig 14614 bp, 20 predicted proteins | sample VirMetDEL_Nov_18_FD_184517 | JGI IMG/M metagenome (GOLD analysis project Ga0208644, IMG submission 184517) | Aqueous microbial communities from the Delaware River and Bay under freshwater to marine salinity gradient to study organic matter... | ecosystem: Environmental > Aquatic > Marine >... | reverse complement strand
ATGCATTTTGTTACCGAAGAAAGAATTAAAGATTTTTGTGACAACTCTGAATATTCCAAAGACGAGGAAATGACCTACAATGATGTGGTTTCAGTATTTGTTAAATTTTTCAACTACACCGCAATGGAAGGTGAACAAGGAACAACACAAACGGACCAACTTTATAATTGTTTTATGGAGTTGGGATGGGATGGTAATAGTAAGGATAGTTTATATTATGATTATTGGTTCCAGTCTGAAATATTTTTAATGGGTATTGGTAAATATATTTCATCCAATCCATATGAATTTACAGGTCAAGACACATATCCATTACTTTATCAATACGTAAAGTATTTTCAAGAAAAGAAATAAGTCACTCAACTGTCAAATTATTAAACCCCTCCCCTAAAGAGGGGTTTTTTTGTGTCTTTTTGTTTAATATTGAACATATGAAAAATATTTTATTGTTTTTGTGTCTAATACCCACAATGTTATTTAGTCAAACATTTTTGGTGGCTCCAACACATTTTGATTCTGAGAATGCTTCTCATCATATTATGATGGGTCACGTAAAAATGTTCACATCCGATTCGGTTGATTGGGTTTTTGAAAAGAAACCTGGTAGATATATTACCACATATGATTGGTCACCTGATTGGATTAAATCAAAATTAGATTTGGTTTTTGCCAAAGGTAATTTGGAATATGTCTCTCGTACAAATGGAGGATATATTTTTACAATAGCCGTTGTCAATAGAAAGGACGACACCAAAGTTATAAATTATTGTACGTTCCATGTTTCAGCATGGACACAGAAGATTATTAAAATAGAAATTTTACAAGGAGAATAACATATGAAAAAATTATTATTTGGATTGTTGTTGATGTTGACTAGCAGTTTGTCAGCCCAATCGTATTTGAGAGCCGAAAGTTTTACTATGGGAATTAGGTTAAATGAATACTCACCTATCCAATGGGGAGAGAGTAACGTGTGTAGTATTTTAATTGAATGTTATTCAACTAAAGTTATAATCAATAGTAAGGTAACACAAACTTACCACGTCATCAATCAGTCATTCGCTGGTGATGAAATGAACACTTGGTTGTGTAAAGATGCCGATGGAATTACTTGTAAGTTTACTATGATGAAAATGTACAAGTACCCTGGTTTTGTTGTTTGTCAAGTAGAGTACAATGACGCCATTTGGTTTTATGTTTGTCAACAAGATTAATATGAAAAACTTAATTTGGATTTTAATGTTTTTGGTTGGTGGTCTGAAAGCTCAAGTTACCCAAAGACCAATGTATCCTGAAGACAGAACGATGAGTTGTGTTACTGGGGTATGTGCTGCAGGTGTCAGTTACCCTTTATTTTGGTCTATGTATGGGGGTAGTAATAATAAAGATGCACATTTTTTGGCTACGTTATCCTCTGCTGGTGTATCTGTTGCGATGTCTTTAATTGCGTTTAATTATGGACCTAAAAATGATTCGGTTAACTCTCGTCAAAACTCCACTGCGTGTTTGGTTTCATCTGCGGTGACAATCACTTTAGTTAGAATAGGAATAGGAAATAACAAATAAAAAAATATATGAAAAAGTTAGTATGGTTGGTAATAGGGTTTATATTCCTTTATTACTATTACGGTTGGGGTGAATGGTAAATCAAGATAAAGATAAATTATAAAAAAAAATATATGAAAAAATTATTATTAATGTTGATGGTTTTGTTTGCAACCTTAAATGCAAATGCACAATGTAATTGGAGGGGAGTTTACTTGGGTTATGGTAATAGTTGTAATGTTTACAAATTTGAAGTAACCGGTACTGCAGATACTTGTTTTAAAACAACTTCATTTATTTACAATTACAAAACAGGTAAAATCACCGATACTTTTTACACTAGAACTTTTACTAAAGTTTTTTCTGATACCGGAAAGTACAAGGTGTATACTAAAGTATTGGATAAATGTCACAAATGTGATACCTCATTTTATCAGGTATTAAATGTTACTTGTAAACCAACACCTCACACTACAAAATGTGATTGGTCAAAAATTGGTTTGTTTTATTCTAATAAATGTGGAAGAGTAATTTTTGAATTGGGTTCATACGACACCTGTATTTCAAAATACACTTTGTGGGCTTATCGTGAAAAGACAAAAAAGTTGGATACTTTGTCACACGATAGAGTATTCACTCGTTCATTAGACACGGGTTGGTATACCTTCAAAGCATCATTTCATAACAAGTGTTGTAATAGTGATACCTTCATTTATAAAAAGGTATACATCGGATGTGAGAGTGTTGGTGTAGAAGATATTCAAATCCCTGAAGCTAAGATTTACCGTATTTGGGATTTGGTAGGTCGTGAAGTTGATGTAATTGAAGCTAATAAGGTTTATTACATTATGTACGACAATGGAAAAATTGAAAAAAAAATGATAATTGAATAATATGAAAAAAATATATTCATTGCTCACTATAGCACTTGCATCATTATCAGCATTTGCTCAAACCACATTACCTCCTATCATTGATAGTAGTATTGTATTAACTAAAACTAATAGTCCATATGAGTTCACTCAAAACACATTAGTAACATCTAATGGTAAAATCACAGTTGAACCTGGGGTTAGTGTTTTCTCTAAAACACCTATCAACCTGATTATACAGGGTACTGTTGTTGCTGAAGGTACAGTTACTGATTCTATTAGATTTGAAGGTTTTACTTTTAAGACAGACAGTAAAACAATTTCTACTAATTTCCAATACTGTGTATTTCAAGGCTCAACAACAGCAGGTACATATATCATTTACAATGATGGTGCAAGTTTGAAGTTTGCTAATTGTAGATTTGTAAATGGATATTATAGTATCTATTCTAGAGGTGGCACAGTAAACACATATTTAACTATCGACAACTGTTCATTTGTAGGCAAATCAGGTAGAGGTTATCCAATTTACAGCTCAGGTAGTTATACAACACTAAACATTAGTAATTCTCAATTCTATGGAATGTATTCATTATATGTTTATGGTAAAGTTGTAAATGTTGAAAGAAGTGAGTTTGTAGGTATTGGTTCTGTAAATATGACTATCTATAAAACTGGTAATATTATTTGTAACAAGTTTAAGAATATAGAATCAGGTATTACATTAAATAATTATTCATCTTATGATACTATTACTATAAAGTTCAATAAAAACTTATTAGACTCAGTAGGACATAACTATCCTATGTTGAAAATTTATGGAACAACCCCACAGGTAAAATATCCTGTAAAAATTGATATTCACAATAATAACTTCCTATATTCATATGCAACAGTTAAATTGTTGATTCAAGGAACAAATTCAACCCCAACAACATATACTGAAATAAATGCTACTGAAAACTATTGGAATACAACAGACTCATCTAAGATATCTGACTATATAAATGATTACTCAGATAACATTTTGATTTGGGGTAAAGTAAATACTAACAATTTCTTGCTTAAACCAGCAACCACCTGTTTTGAGGTGTTGGGTGTATTTGAACCAACATTGCCAAGTAAAGAAGTTGTAATGGTTTTAGACTTGTTAGGTAAAGAAGTTTCAGAAGTAAAATCAAACACTGTGTACATTTATATTTACAGTGATGGAAGTAAACAAAAACAAATAATAATTGAATAAGAATATGAAAAAGTTAATTTTAAGTTTATTAATGTCGTTGTCTGTTTTGGCAGTTAACGCACAATGTGATTGGTCTAACTATTACATGAAAAAAGTTGGACAGCAACAAAATGTTTATACCTTCGGTACAAATATCGATTGGAATAATTGTATTGACTACTGGTGGATTGTTTATGACCATCAATTAAAAAGACAAGATACCCTACAAGATTTTAACGGGTATTCACAAGTACAGTTTAACGTTAAAGGTAAATACACTGTAATGTTACACGTTGTTGATGATTGTAATAAATGTGATACCACATTTAACTATGAGGTTGATATTACCGTTTACCATAAAGCCGATGTTACTTGGAATGTTGGAGCACATAACTGTAAGTATTACTCTTTTGAAATGACCGAATTTGATACTTGTGTTGAGTATTACTATTCAATCTATAAGAATGATTTGTTTGATTCGTTGTATGGATATTGGGATACCGCCAAGGATTTGTATGTGTGGTTATATAACAATTATGATTTTGATGAAAACGATTTGGTATACTATAATATGACATCAAAACGAGTTACAGAACACCAATTTGAAGATTCTGGAAGGCATTTGTTGATTGGTTATTGGTATAACAAATGTACTCAGATTGATACTTGGGTGATGAGAAAGTTGGATATCTGTCCAACGGTTCCTACCAACGGGTTGAAACCTATTACACCTTCAGTGGGTGGTATGGTTCGTCCAAACCCAGCAAGTTGTGAGTTCTACATTACAGATACTCGTACACCAATGGAGTATATGATTCTTAATACATCAGGAACAATTATCGCTGTCGGTAATACCAGTCCTTTTGAACAGACTCGTATTGTAAGTTGTAATTGGCCAAATGGTGTCTACTATATTTGGATTATGGGTCTCGGTCGAGAGTTGATTATGATTCAACATTAATTGTTGATATTTATTATCAAACCCTTTAAGAATGGCACATGCACACAAGAGTATACCTAAACCGTTAAGTAGGAAATCTCAAATCAAAAGACATAAGATTCAAATGAACAATCACAGAGTCTTAAAATCTTTGGAAAATCAAAACCCGTCAAATTGACGGGTTTTTTTTATTTGATATTGTGATGTAAACATATTATCTTTGTAGTATGAAAGCAATATTAGAATTCGATTTAAATGATTATGAAAACGATGACCGTTCTAGTTTTCAGGATGCAGTTAATGGTACTAAATGGAAATTGGCTATGTGGGAGCTTGACCAATGGTTGAGGTCCCAATACAAATATATGCCAGATGATGCCCCTGAAGGTGCGTATGATGCCTATTACAAATCAAGGGAAAAATTGCATGAAATATTAAATGAAGATAGTTTAAAATTAGATTAGAATGGATTATGACATTGGTTTTAATATGTATGGTGCGATGGATGATGTCATCGCAGAAGAACTCAAAGTAGACACACAAACATATGTGAACATACTTGAAAATAAATGTACTTATAATGAAGGAAAGTTTATTATATTTTCATTACTGTCTGGTCGCGAGGACAAAAAAATTAAAGCGATAAGTTTATTTAAATCCAAATTAGGATGAGAAAATTTTTATTAGTGATGATGGGGGTATTGTTGTCCCTATCATCGTATGCATCCCACCTATCGGGTGGTGATATCCAGTATCGCTACATTGGCGATTCAACTGGTGTTGCTCGCCATTACAAAGTAATTCTCCGTTTATATCGAGATGTTACAGGTATTGGTTTGCCAACAAATGAAACTGTTACAGTGAGCTCTAATTGTTATGCAAATATTAGTGTTCCTGTATCATTAGTTCCAGGTTCGGGAGTTGTATCACCAACTTTGTTTGATTGTGTTACACCCTCAACCTACACCAAGACATTGGAGATTTATATGTATGTTGGTTATGTCACATTACCAGGGAACTGTAATACCTATCGTTTTTGGTATCAGAATTGTTGCCGTCCACCAGGTATAACAAACATTGCTGGTTCAAGTGGTGCTGGTTTTTATTTTGATGCAGAATTAGATAATGCATCACAAGGACAAAACTCATCACCAATTTTTGTTTCTGAACCTGTGCGTGCCTTTTGTGTGGGTAACCCATTTAATTGGAAACAAACGGCAATTGAAGAAGATGGAGACTCTATTGTGTACTCTCTAATTAATTGTAGACAAAACGCTTACCCTAACCAAGCGGACATTCCTTATTTGGCGGGATGGACTACTCAACAACCTGTAACATCATCCTACTTTAACCTTAACCCAAGTACCGGTTTAATTAATTTCCTTCCAACACAAACGGAGATTGATATATTATCTGTTTTAGTAGAGGAATATCGTTTTGATACGGTATGGGGTTATTGGTTTAAAGTAGGTACTGCATCTCGTGATATGATGATTAGCGTATCTCCAATATGTGCACCTGCAGTTATGAATGGTGTTAGCTTGGACTTTACAGCTCCAGGTCATTACATTGACCCAGTAACTGGTTACCCGACTGTTGACTACGAATGTGGTGATACTGCAGTTACCATCTACTTTGACATACCATTAGATTGTTATTCTATTTCACCTGATGGTACTGATTTTCGTTTAACAGGACCTAATGGTCAACCTTGGCCTGTTAAAAGAGCTCAGGCCAATTGTAACGTAAACGCAGAATCCGACTCAATTACATTGATACTTTATAAACCACTCGCTGTAAATGGATTGTATTATTTGTACTCAAAAACTGGTAACGATGGTAATACAATTTTGAACAAGTGTGGTATTGGGATGTCTGAGTTTGATACATTAGTACTCAAAGTAGATGACTGTGTAAACATTGTAATGGAGTTAGAAAACGTAACGGTAGTGGATGACCAATATACCAAAATAGAGTGGTCTGTGGACACTACAACGTTCTTTACGGACCTTTTTGAGAAATATGTAATCATTCGTGAAGATATAGGATGGGCATCTGTAGGACACGTAACTGACTACAAACAAACCTATTTCTACGACCAAACAGCAGTAGGTGTTGACGCATTTAGTTACAACTACAAAGTCTATATGGTATACAATTCATTTGACATGGATACCACCCGAGCGGTACATTCCATCTTAGTTAAATCATCAGGTCAATGTGATACTCTTTGTCTTACTTGGAATTCCTACAACGGATGGACCAACCCAATGTATGACGTATATCTCAGAGATATGAATACCATGCAATGGAACAAACTAACCCAAACACCTATTTCAGATACCACCTATTGTGGAATATTTGACACATTAGAAACAGGGTTCAATTCATTCAAAGTAGTAACAACAAATAACCTATATACCTCAGAGAGTAACTACACTGAATGTTATCAAGAAGCACCACCTGAATTAATAATTCCAAACGTCATTACACCAAACAACGATGGTATTAACGATAGGTTCTATATTCGTGGATTAGATTTATATGATACTAAACCAATTATGATTATTAACAGATGGGGTATTGTAGTTTATGTCAGTGAAGATTACAATAATGATTGGGATGGAGGAAAACTTTCAGATGGTGTATATTTTTATGTATTAGAAGTATGGGACGGTGATACCTCATTTACATTTAATGGAATAATCACATTATTAAGATAAAATTTTTAAACAATGAAAAAACTATTAACCCTTTTGGTTGTTACACTTATGTCTGTAACAACATATGCATCTCACCTTATGGGTGGATATATGCAAGCAATTCAACAAGGTTATACCGACACTGTTGATTTATATGTGACATTGTTCACAGACCCACAAGGTATCACCCAAAATACCATTGTGGTCAATGAGTTAAAAATGGTAAATAACTTTTATCAAGCTCAGTCAAATATCACAATTACAAACCCACAAACAGGGACATTTCAGGGAATGAATGTGAGCATATTCCACACCACATTAGTATTAAGTTCTGGTGATTATCGTTTTGTATTTACCAATTGTTGTAGAGGTTATTTAACTAACGCATCATCATCAATGAATAGTAGTTTTACAATTGGTTTAGATTATAAAAAGACACCACAAGGAACCGTACCAAACTCAGCACCCATCTTATTGAATTTCTTACCAACACAATGGGTGACAGGAACACAACAACAAAGTTTAATGTTTGTATTTGATGTAGATGGAGATTCCATTCTTTTTGAAATGGATGATGCATTAAACCAACACGGAAATAACACCTTTATTCCCCTTGCACCGTTCTCACAGTTAAATAACTACGGTTCATATACTGTCACACCTAACGGACTTATCAAATGGTCACCAACAACTCAAGGAACATTTGGTACAGGATATAAAATTAGTGAATACCGTAATGGTTCGTTAATTGGTGTTAACAGAGTTCAACAAGTTTACACAGTAGTTCAAGGAAGTACCCCAAATATTGTCTCACCATTTAATATGACATTTAATGCTGATAGTACCATAACCATTGTACACGATTTAATAGATGGGGATTCACTTTATTTAGGATTTATGGGTAGTAACTACACAAACGCTCAATTGTTTATCTACGGAGTTCCTACAACAAACGTAGCAAGTACAACGTGGTCAATGTCAAACTTACAGATTGGTTCTTATGAAGGTTATTTAAGAATCTACAACACTACTTCAAATATAGACTACCCTGTAACATTACAAGTATACTCTACCATCGGTATTGAAGAGGTATATATGCAAACTGAATACGAATTATATGATTGGTACGGTAATTTAATTTACAAAGGAAAAGACATTGATTGGTCAAAATATCACGGATGGTACATTTTGAGAACAAATAATGAGTTTGAGAAGATATATATAACTAAATGAGAAAGTATTTAAATAACGCATTTATTTTTATTGTCCTAAATTTTATTGGACTTTATTTGGGTAGTATTTGGACATCACCAGGAGTTACCTCTTATTGGTATAATAATTTGGTTCAAGCCCCCTGGACACCACCTGGATGGGTATTTGGGGCAGCTTGGACAACAATTGCAATTACTTTTGGTTTAGGTATGTCCAAGTTTTACATCGAAGAAAATAAAGATATGGTTATTTATTTTATATTATCTTGGTTATTAAACTTGTTATGGAATCCTTTGTTTTTCTCAATGAAAGCTCCATTATTATCTCTGATAGTTATAATAAATTTATTACTAATAATAGGTTTTATGACACACCAAATGAGAATTAGACATGGTAAATGGTTATTAACCATGTTACCGTATTTTATTTGGTTAAATGTTGCAACCTCTTTAAATTTATACATCCTTCTAATGAATTAAAATATGTATGGTAACACACATATCGAAAAAGATTTAGTTATTGATGATGACCCAAAACTGTTATTAGAATTCGAATCTCGCATATCTTCAGGTGATAAGATTGAACCCAAAGATTGGATGCCAAAAGAATATCGAAAACAGTTAATCAGAATGATTGAGCAACATGCCCATTCTGAAATTATTGGAGCATTACCTGAAGGTACTTGGATTACTCGAGCACCTGGTTTTAGAAGAAAATTAGCTTTAATTGCAAAAGTACAAGACGAGGTAGGTCACGCTCAATTATTATATAGTGCAGCTGAAACTTTAGGTAAACCACGAGAAGAAATGATTAACGATTTAATAAATGGTAAATCAAAATATTCTAATGTTTTCAATTATCCTGCTAAAACTTGGGCGGACGTGGCTGTAATCGGATGGTTAATCGATGCCGCAGCAATTGTAAACCAATTGGCTAACGCCAAAGGTTCATACGGACCATATTGTCGAGCATTAGAACGAATTTGTTATGAGGAGAGTTTTCACTTAAAACAAGGTCACGATAATTCCGTTTTCTTAGCAACAGGAACTCAAATACAAAGGGATATGGTACAAGATGCATTAAACAGATGGTGGAAACCTGTAATCCATTTTTTCGGACCACCCGACTCACAATCCACACATTCAGAAAAGTTAATGAAATGGAAAGTGAAGATGATGAGCAACGACCAAATGAGATTTCAATTTTTTGATATGTATGTCCCAAAGATATTAGAATTGGGTCTTACCATTCCTGATGATGAATTAAAAAGAAATGATGACGGAACTTGGAATTATTCAGACCCCGATTGGAATGAGTTCAAAGAAGTTATAAAAGGGAACGGTCCTTGTAATAAAGAAAGATTAGCTGTTAGAAGAATGGCAGAGGAAAAAGGAAGATGGATTAGAAAAGCATTAAATAAATCAAATATTTATATATCACCACTATCATAATGGAAATTTTTACTATAACCGATAACGCCATTACACAACTAAAAAAGTTGATGTCAGAAGATGCAAAAGTAACGGATGAACACTTTTTAAGAGTTGGAGTCAAAGGAGGAGGATGTTCAGGATTATCTTATGAATTAGCCTTTGATAATATAAATCAAGAGGGTGATAATATTTTTGAAACCCACGATATTAAAGTCCACATAGATAAAAAATCGTATCTATATTTATTCGGTACCGAATTAAATTATAGTTCAGGTTTAAATGGAAAAGGATTTGAGTTCATTAATCCTAATGCAACAAGAACCTGTGGATGTGGTGAAAGTTTTGCCATTTAACTTGTTTATTAAAAACTTTTAACATATATTTGTTGTGTTAAAAAGATAATTGCACCCGTAGCTCAGCTGGATAGAGCATCTGCCTTCTAAGCAGAGGGTCACAGGTTCGAATCCTGTCGGGTGTACAAAATATTATTAGTTATATCTTTATTTTAACGGTATTGGATATATATTGATATTATTAAACGGAGGTTTGGCAGAGCGGTCGAATGCGTCAGTCTTGAAAACTGAATTACGGGAAACTGTAACTGGGGTTCGAATCCCTAAGCCTCCGCTGAGAGGGGGACGAAAGTCCCCCTTTTTTTTAGGAGAGATGCCTGAGTGGCCGAAAGGAGCAGTTTGCTAAACTGTCGTACCCTAAAAGGGTACCCGGGGTTCGAATCCCCGTCTCTCCGCTGAGTTTGATTATTTAAATTTTATTTTATACTTTTATTCCCTAAACATTTTAAACATGAATATTACAAAAGATTTCGAGAAGTACGCAATGAGTGATTATGGTGTTTCATCATTAAACATGCACTATTACAAAAACCAATTTGAAGATTCCCTCACACCATACATTTTAGAGGAAAGAGAGATGAGGGTCACCCAAATGGATATTTTTTCTCGTTTAATGAGAGACCGTATATTGTGGGTTGCTGGTGGAGTAAATGACCACATGTCTACCATTGTTCAAGCTCAGTTAATGTATTTAGATTCTGTAGATAATACCACTATTACCATGCACATTGATAGTCCTGGTGGTTCTGTAAAATCTGGTTTATCTATGGTGGATGTTATGCAATACATTAAATCTGATATTGCAACAGTTAATACAGGTATGGCCGCATCAATGGGTTCAATATTGTTGGGTGCAGGAACTAAAGGAAAACGCTCTTCATTGAGGTTCTCTAAAACAATGTTACACCAAACATCGGGGGGTGCTGGTGGTAATATTCAAGACGCCCGTATTAACTTTATTGAATGGGAAAAAGCTAATAAAATTCTTTTTGAACTTCTTGGTGAATTTTGTGGTAAAACACCTGAACAAGTTACTGAGGATGCCACTCGTGATTTTTGGCTCAGTGCTGAAGAGGCTGTTGAATACGGAATTATTGATGAGGTAATCCGTTCTAAGAGGTAATATGTAAAATATACATATTCCTTTTCAAATTAAATCCTACCAATATGGTAGGATTTTTTGTTTACATATTTTTTATGTTATTGATAATTACTATTATGGAAAAAACTAAAGTATCGGTAAAACGACATATATTAAAAACCATAACATGGAGAGTTATTGGAACTATTGATACTATGATATTAGGATGGCTGATATCTGGAGACCCAATGATTGGTGTTACTATTGGTTCTTTTGAAGTTGTAACCAAAATGATTTTGTATTTTATACATGAAAGATTGTGGTATAAGTCCGATTTTGGAACCAAAAGAGATGAAATTCTTAATGATTAATATATTTATTTAGTATATATTATTAAAAATTATGGATTTAAGTATACTGATACAGACTATTATCACATCATTAGCATCTGTTATTGTAGCCTTAATTGGGGCTGGATATTTTAAAAGATATAGTGATAGACAAAAAGAAACGTTATCTAAATCTAAACTAATGGAACAAATTCGAAAAGATGAAATTGTTCATTTAGCTTTAAGAGATTTAAGAAGAAAATATAATTGTGACCGAATTTACATTTGGCAGTTCCATAATGGAGGTAATTTTTATACCTCGTCACCAATGCAAAAAACATCTGTAACTTATGAAAGATGTTCAGACGGATTAGAAAGAAAATCTGAAAAATTTCAAAACACAATAATTTCAACAATAACATCATACATAAAAGGTGCTATTAATTATGAAATGTTTTATTATGATATTAAAGACATGCCAGATATCGCCATTCGTTCTGTTTGTCAATCTTATGGGACACAATCACATGCGGGTGCTCCTATATATGACGATAAAGAACACTTAGTTGGTATCTTATCTTTAGATTGGGTTTTTAGTGAAATTCCTGAAGAATTTTTAACTGAAGAACAATTTAATTCACATATGATTAATGAATTATCAAAAGAAGCAAAGTATTTGACAAACTACATCTAAGATGGATTTAAAGGGTATCATAAAAAAAGTTTTACGTGAACAAGATTGGACTGACATACCTTCCAGCAATCCTAATATTAAAATTAACCCACCAAAACAAGTTGCTCAAACACAAAATCAACCTCAAAGTCAAGTTAAAATTGGTTGGACAAAAGCACCACAAAATTTGGTTGATGCCTTTGGTATTGATGCCGTTAAACAAGAATACGAATCAAAAGGATTTTCAACAAAAATAGAAGGTAGTCAATTATTTTTCATGGGATTATTACCAAAATCTTATCTTGGTGCACCAACATTCACATTTGGTAGAGGTCCTGAATCACATCAAGAAGTCGGTACAGGTAGTAGTTGGGCATCCTTAAACGCATGGGACTATCATAGTGACCCAGGTGCTGTTGTATACTCATTAACAAAGGGAAAAGTAATAAATAAGATAAACCCAAACTCGGATAATTGTTTCCTTTATGGGGACCAATTAACTATAAAAGGTACTGATGGGTATCCGTCAGTGTATTACACACACATTGAAAGTCCGTTAGTTGCTGGTGATGTAGTGTCTGTTGGTCAAGAAATAGGTAAAGTTCTCAAGTGGAAGGGAGATAAAACCGGATGCAAAAGTGAAGGTGGGTCTTGGATGGAATACTCAAATAGGACAGAAGGTGAAGAAGCTTATAAAAAGGCAATGACTCACGTACATATTGGATTATCTGATGGTTGGAATATAAATTCCCTTTTAGGTAATTGACATTCATAATTTACAGATTATATTTTATCTATGAAATTTACCATAGACACAGAAGAAAAAATTATATACTTTAAAGAACCTTTCACTAAAGGTGATATCGAGTATGTGTTGTCTATTTTAAATATTCAAGGAATTGACACTTGGAAAATCTCAATGGAGGAATCTTTATCTAAACCTTTTTTTGTCCCTGAAACACCTAATCAAACCGGACCTTACACGATAACGTGTGATGGAGTCCAACATCGTTTTACAAATACGACATCAACACATAATATAGAACTTACAGATATTTATAATTAAAATTATAAATGAGTAAGTTAAAAGAATTTGTATCTATTGTACATTCAATTGACGATATTTTAGATGAATATCGCAATATGAGACAAATCATGCAAAGAGAGGGTTATACCGAATCTCAGATAGCAAGACTTTACTCATTCCCATACGATTTAATGGTATCAAGAAATAAATTACAAGAAAAAATTAGTGATTTCAAAAGCTCATTACAGATGTATGGAATTTTTGAAGAAAAAGAATATCAAAAATTTATTGAATCCAAATTAAAAGAGGTTGATTTGGAATATCCTTTAGCTGAAGATTATTGACACGTATACACTAAAGAAGTGTTACTACCACCAGGATAATGTTTAATACATTCTGTTGTGGATAAAGGTCGTATTTTTGAAATGTAGGCATCTCCTGTATCAATATTATAATCAAACTGATTTTGTAAGTCCTCATAATTTTCAGTACTAGAATTATGCATTGTAGATAATAATATAACACTACCTTTTGTTTCAGTTTCGTCTAAAATATTAAGTAAATCATCTTCTGACATATATTCATTATTGTCGGCTATTGTTTCTAGTTTGTCATAAAGAGACTCGTCAGGAAAAACCCAGTTTGAATGTCTTTCTTCAATAATTTCTTCACTACTTTCAATCTGTCCTTCACCATCACATTCATCACAAGCTTCTGTACCAGGACCATAACAAGTAGGACAAGTGTCAGTACCTTTACCATAACAATTATCACATTCTTCAGGACCATCAATACCTTCTAATTCTCCTGCACCATCACAGTATCTACATTCGACTTCACCTTCACCATCACATTCTGTACACTCCGTATCACCTGTACCATCACAATAAACACATTCTGTTTTATTGTATTCTCTGTCTCCTAATTCAGTTATACCCACAAGATACAATTCTGATGATTTAAATTTTGCGGCTTCATAATCATCACCCTTAAACATAAAAAATACTGTATACACAGCTCTTAATATTTCCATAGGGTCAACTTTAGCAACGATTGAACTTGTCGATGGGAATTGAAGTGCCATAGCTAAAATGTAACTTGCACCAGGTAGTTTACTTTCACCTCTAAGCTCAAGTTGCATTAATTTATAAATGATGTTTACTAAAACCTTAAAATCCATAATAGTTGAATATATTAATAAATATCATAGTATTTATAACTATAA
>Ga0208644_1002524_pt1 | contig 14614 bp, 19 predicted proteins | sample VirMetDEL_Nov_18_FD_184517 | JGI IMG/M metagenome (GOLD analysis project Ga0208644, IMG submission 184517) | Aqueous microbial communities from the Delaware River and Bay under freshwater to marine salinity gradient to study organic matter... | ecosystem: Environmental > Aquatic > Marine >... | reverse complement strand
CTCAGTTCCATATCCCCACAAGGTGCACAGCATGTGGACAGATCTGTGGATAACCAGCCAGATGCGGACGGATTCGGCAAGATCGAGCCGAGACTGGCCACGCCACGATTGGGGGACGAGACATTCGGCCCTGACGTAGCCGCTTGGGCTGCGCGCAACCTGCCAGGCGAACTAATGCCGTGGCAGCAGCTCGTTCTCGACGGCCAACTTGAACACGATGGCACCGGCCAACTGCACCGCAGCGAATCGCTGGTCAGCGTCGGCCGGCAAAACGGCAAAAGCTACGCGCTGGGTGCGCTGGTCGGCTGGTGGGCGACCGAGATGCCACGCATAGCCGGCAGGCCCCAGCGGATCATCAGCACCGCACACAAACTTGACCGGGCTTTCGGCTTGTTCAAAGAACTGGCGCCGATCCTTGAGGCACGATTCGACGCGAAAGTCAACTGGTCATACGGCCGCAACTTTGTCGAGTTCAAAGACGGCACTATGTGGCACGTCAACGCTGCAACACCCCAAAACGCGCACGGCGCCACCTGCGACCTCGTCGTCATTGACGAAGTGTGGAACATCGGCCCCGACGTGATCTTCGACGCATACCGGCCGACAATGACCGCGCGACCTAACCCGCTGATGTCAATGTGGTCAACGGCCGGCGACGAGGGATCAAAAGTGATGATGCAGCTGCGCGAGCAAGCGATCCAAGCGATCGACAACGACCGCACGTCGGCGCTGTACTTCGCCGAGTGGTCGCCACCGCCCGGCAGCAACCTTGAAGATCCCAACACATGGACGTGGGCCAACCCGGCGCTCGGCACCACAATCAACGCCGACCGGCTGCGACGCATGTCAGAAACACCGAACCGGCAGGCGTTCTACCGTGCACATTGCAACGTGTGGATCAGCGCCAGCGCATCATGGCTGCCGGCCGGCCATTGGGACAGTTGCCTAACGGCTGACGCGATGCCGGCTGGTGGCTGGCTCGCGGTGGATAGCGACGTGACAGATCTGCGCTACACCGGCGTGCGCGTGGCGCCCGACGAACAAGGCCGGCTGCATGTCCACACCGAGTTCGTGGTAGACAACGCGAACGCAATGTGGGACGAGATCCACCGCGTACTTGAGGACGAAGCGGTGCAGCTCGCGTTGACACCCGGCTTCTACGCGCTGTGCCCACCGGAGCTGCTGCGACGCTGCAAAGACTTCGGCCAACGCGAAATGACCACATTTACCGCCATAGTCCGAAACATGATCCTTGAACGGCGCATCGTTCACCACGGCCAGCTCGCGCTCGCCGAACAAGTCAACCGCGCGGTCGCTGGCCGATCATCAGGCACCATCACGCTGTCATCACAGAAGTCGCCCGGCCCTATCGAGCAAACACGCTGCATGGTTGCTGCCGCCGGCTTCGCTGCACAGCCACAAGCGAAGATTCGCAAACCAATGCTAGGTGTAGCCAAATAATCACACAGGTGTGACTAGGCTGGGCGCGTGGGTCTGTTTCGATCGCGTACCGAGCCGGCGTTCGGCACCGCCTCCGTGCAGGCCGCCGCGGGCGCATCGCCCAGACCCGGCGCGCTGCAGTATTACGTCGTCGGCGCTAATACTGCGCGCGCCTTGTCTATCCCGACGGTGTCGCGCGCGGTCGGTCTCATCACCAGCATGATCGGCGGCCTCGACTTCCGCACCTACACCATGTCGTGGGATCCCGAGGTCGAACGCTATGAACGCATGTACATCCCCGGCGAATCGTGGATGACCCGACCCGACCCAAACGTGACGCGCAACTTCATCATGGCGTCGACAGTCCAAGATTTAATGCTGCATGGTCGTGCGTTTTGGTATACCACATCGCGGTACAACACCGGCTTTCCGGCATCGTTCACATGGCTTCCAGCCGACAACGTCGCAACGCTAGATCAGGCCGGCCCCGAGTGGTTCGGCCCGTCGCACGATATCCAGTTCAACGGTGTCGACATTGACGCCGACAACGTTGTCCAGTTTCTCAGCCCGGTCAACGGGATGCTGTGGACTGGTAATCGAGCGATCCAGATCGCGTACGAGCTGGACGAGGCCGCGCGCCGGTACGCCAGCAACGGCGGCGGCATCGCCTCCGGTTATCTGCAGCAGGTCGACGGCGAACCGATGGGCGGCGACGACCTTGCCGAACTGGCCAGCGCATGGTCAGAAGCACGCGGCAACCTTGCCGTTGGCGCGCTCAATCAGCACGTCAAGTTCATCGAGTTCGGGCAAGACCCCAGCAAGTTACAACTCATGGACGCCCGTCAGCACAGCGCCGTCGAGCTGGCGCGCGTATTCCAGGTACCCGCGTGGCTTGTCAATGTGGCAATCGGTGGAATGACCTACCAAAACAGCCAGCAAGCCCGGCAGGATCTGTACCTGTTCGGCGCCAAACCGTACGTCGACTGCATCGAGCAAACATTGAGCCTTGACAGCGTCGTCGCGCGCGGCAAACACATCGAGCTGGACATCGGCGCCTACCTACAAGAAGCCGAATACCCGGCCGCTATCACCCGCGAGAACGAGGACACACCAGCATGATCCGATTCACCGCCCAATCCGTCACCCTTGATGCGGCTGCCGGCGAAGCCGACACACCGCGCACCATTAGCGGTATCGCTGTCCCCTACGGCGAGACCGCGACGGTGTCCACCGGCCAGCAGGTACGCATCGAACAAGGCGCTTTACCGGTCGACGGCCCCGCGCCACGTCTTTTGGAGTCGCACGACCCGAGCCGCATTGTTGGCCTTGTCACCGCACGCGAGGACACCGACGCCGGCATGTTGTTCACCGCCGAGATTGCCCGCACCGCAGCTGGCAACGACCTTGTCGAACTGGTCAAAATGGGCGCCCTCGATTCGGTCAGCATCGGTATTGAAGCCCTTGATTACGAAATGGACGGCCGCACTATGGTCGTCAAAGCCGCCGACTGGCAGGAACTGTCGGTCGTCTACCAGCCAGCGTTCGCTGGCGCCACCATCAGCGAAATCGCCGCACAAGCGGAGACCGCACCCGATTCAACCCCAGAGGAGACAGAAGTGTCCGAAGAAATCCAGCCCGAAGTGGTCGAGGCCGCCAAGCCCGAGACCATCCCAACCCAGCCGCTCCACGCGTCACCCGCAAAGCCGTTCAAGCTTCCGTCGGCCGCCGAGTGGATCAGCGCCGCGCTCATCGGTGGCCACGACTGGCACCAGATGAACGAGAACATCCGCGCTGCCGCGCCAGATGTGACCACCACCAACAACGACGGCGTGCTCCCTGAGCCAATCGTCGGCCCCGTCTACAACGACTACCTCGGCATCCGCCCAGTCGTGGACGCCTTCGGCATCAAGGCCATGCCAGCCAGCGGCAAGGTGTTCATCCGCCCGTCGGTGTCCACCCACACGTCAATGGCTGCACAGTCGGCCGAACTGGCCACCCTGCAGGCCGGCGAGTTCCAAGTGCAAGAGAACCAGGTCACCAAGGCCAGCTACGGCGGCTACGTCCAAGTGTCCGAGCAGATCATTGACTTCTCGTCACCCGAAATCATCAACTTGATTCTCGAGGACATGGGCCGCGTGTACGGCCAGACCACCGACAACGTCGCAGCTGACGCGCTTGTCGCTGGCGCCACCTCGACCGGCAACTTCACCGCAGCCGACAAGGGCGACCCCACCGCGTGGCTCGGCTGGTTGTACGCCAACGCCGCATACATTCTGGAGAACGCTGGCAACGGCGGCCACCTCCCGACCCACCTGTTCGTGTCGGCCAGCAACTGGGAAGCCCTCGGCAAGCTGGAGGACAGCTCCGGTCGCCCGCTGTTCCCGCAGGTCGGCCCCATGAACGCGTTCGGCACGACCAGCCCCGGCACCAGCAACTTCGTGGCGTTCGGCCTGCAGGTCGTCGTTGACACGAACTTTGACAACACCGGCAACGGCACAATGATCTTGGGCGACACCGTCGGTTTTGAGATCTTCGAGCAGACCAAGGGCTTCTTGAGCGTTGACAACGCCACGAACCGCTCGCGTGACATCAGCTGGCTCGGCTACTTCGCCACGCTCATGCTCGACGTGAACCGTTACGTCAAGGCGAACTTCGTCTGATCCGCTGAGTACTGCACGACGCTATGGCTACCTACACCATCACCCACGCGTGGCGGCTAGATAACTATGGCGTCGTGCAGACTCTCGAAAACTTCGATGGTCTGATTGTCGGCAGCGATATCAACGTCAGCGGCCTGTCGCAAACAAACCTGAACGGCAACCACGTCGTCGCAGCCCTTGAGCCTTACCAGTTCGTCGGCGTTACCGACGAAGGCGACCTCGTTTTTGATTACGACATACCGCGACCCAATCAGGTCGTGTTCGCTGACAGCGGCGACGACATTGAGCGCACTACCGACAGCGGCACCCTGACGTACACACCGACGTGTACCTGGATCGACAATGACGACGTTGTCGAATGGCTAGGCATCGACAGCGCGACCGCGAACGACACCGCGTTTATCACGACTGCTGTGTCAGCCGCTAACGCGTGGTGCAGCCGTCGCCGTCGATCGGCCGGCTATTTCGACGCGTTGAATAACGCGCCGAGCGGCGATGTCAAACTGGGCACCGTCATGTATGCCGCGATCCAATACAGGACACGCGGCTCAGTTGACGGCTACGCATCATTCAACGACATGGGCACCGTCACACCCATCGGATCCCTCGGCCAAGTGCTGCAGCTGCTCGGCTGCGGCCGCCCACAGATCGGCTGACACGGTGGCCAGCGGTGTACTCAACGAAGCCATTCAGCATGTCGTCGCCACAATCAACGGCCTCGGCTACAAAACAGTCACGGATCCGCGCAACGCACGCCCGCTGTCAGTCTTTGTTGAGCTGCCGACATTTACGACGTTCGCACACGACGTGGTCGACATCACCATCGTCGTACGCGTGCTGGCACCGCCACCCGGCAACCAAGACGCCAGCGATTACATCATCACCATCGTCGACGCGATCCAAAACGCGTTCGGCGGCGCCGCAGTCGACGGCCGGCCAACCGTCGCCCTCATCGGCGAACAACAGTTACCGGCCTATGATCTGACCATCAGACTTGGAACCCACAGGAGCACCTGACCATGACCACCACCAACCTGACCGCCACCTACCTGTCGGTCGACGCAAACGACCTGTCGGATCAGCTGCAGGACTGCACGCTGACCATCACCAAAGAGGCGCTGGAAAACACGGCGCTTGATGACACCGCACGCACCTACACCGCCGGCCTCGAAGTCTGCGAAGTGACCGCCACGCTGTTCCTCAGCTACGGAGCCAGCGAAGTCGAAGGCATCCTCGAGGGGATCGTCGGCACCAGCGTCGACGTGGTCGTCGGCAAGAACAGCGTCACACCAGCCGCTGACAACCCGGTGTACACCATCACCGGCATGTACCTGGCTGAGTTCACACCGTTCAACGGTGGCGTCGGCGAACTGTCCACCGTGGACATCACTCTCACCGGTGGGTCGTACACCCGCGCGGTGGCCTGACCAAACTAACTGCACAACTAGGAGGCAACCGTGCAACTTACGCTACGCGTCGATACCGGCGATGGCCCGCAAGATGTCACCACGAACCTGTGGGCCATCGTCGCGTGGGAACGCAAATACAAAACGAAGGCCAGCAAAATGGCCGAAGGTCTCGGCATGGAAGATCTCGCATACCTTGCGTACGAGGCATGCAAGGCGCAGAAGATCACCGTGCCGGCCGTGTTTGACGACTACCTACGTCGGATCGTGACGCTTGAGGTTGTGGGAAGTGACGACCGCCCTACGCGCGAGGAACCCGGCGACGCCAGCTAGCCGAGATCCTCGTACACCTTGGCTGGTGGCCGCCGAACATCGACTTTGACGTACTCGACCTGACTACTGTGGTTGACGTAATCAACGAACGAAACAGGAAGGCCAAAAGTGGCAGCAGGCGGCATTAGCACCACAATCGAAGTGGACGGCGCAGCTGCCTCTATCCGCGTCCTCGGCCAGATCGAACCCGAGCTACGCAAGCAAGCCATCAAAGAAATCAAGTCGGCCGGCGACGCCATCGTGCAGGAAGCACGCGCGCTGGTACCAACCGTCAAACCGTTGACGAACTGGTACAACTGGAAAGGCGGCTTCGTCCCGGCAAAGGTGCGACGCGGCATCAAAGTCGCGTACCGGGGCAGCGCACAACGCGACAAAAACACCATCGACCTGTTGACGATCCGTCAGACCGACCCGGCCGGCGCCATCTTTGAACTGGCTGGCTTCCGTGACGGCACCAAAGGCCGAAACCAGTCGCCGGTGTACGACAACGCTGGGCGCGTGTTCATCGAGCAGCTCCGCAAAGGCGAACGCGACGGCGCCAAATGGCAAGCCAAAGCACGACGCACGCTGTGGCCGGCCATCGCTCGGCATCGTGACGAGGTACGGGAAGCCGTCCAAACCGCTGTTGATAATGTCATCAAAACGACGAACAGGAAGCTCTACTGATGGCCAAAGCAGGCGTCAACATCCCCATTGTTTCGGACTGGGATTCCAAAGGCATCAAGCGCGCCATGGAGGACTTCAAGAAACTGGAAACAACTGGCCAAAAGGTCAGTTTCGCCATGCAGAAGGCGCTGGTGCCAGCCACCGCGGCCATTGCCGGTCTCGCAGCTGCAGCGACCGTCGCCACCAAGGCAGCGATTGAGGATCAAAAACAGCAGGACGAACTGGCACGCCAGCTTGAGGTGACGACAGGCGCCACAGCCGAACAGGTCGCAGCTGTTGAGGATTACATCGCTAAGACCGAAATGGCTGCCGCGGTGTCTGACACCGAACTACGGCCGGCGTTCGCCAATCTGGTGCGCGCCACCGGGAGCGTCACCGAAGCACAAGAACTGATGACGTTGGCGCTGGACGTGGCTGCTGGCACCGGGCGTGACCTTGAATCAGTCACCGAGGCGCTGCAGGAAGCGATCCAAGGCGAGGTCGGCCCACTCAAAGAACTAGACCGCTCACTCACGGACATGATCGCGTCAGGCGCAGACGCCGACGAAGTCATGGGCCAGCTTGCCGAAACATTCGGTGGCGCAGCAGCACGCAACACCGAAACTGTCGCTGGCCGTTTCGAGCTGATGCAGATTCAGATTCAGAACGCCCAGGAATCCATCGGCCTTGCGTTGCTGCCCATTCTGGAAAAACTGCTGCCCATCCTTGAGGACGTGGCCACGTTCGTCGCGGAGAACACCGACCTGTTCATTGCTATCGGTGCAGCCATTGCCACCGTCGCCGGCATCGTCATCGCGTACAACACGGCGCTGAAGCTGTACGCAGTCGCTCAAGGCATCGCCACAGCCGCCACAGCCTTGTTCAACGCGGTGCTGGCCGCCAACCCCATCGTGCTGATCGTGCTAGCCATCGCCGGCCTGATCGCCGGCCTCATTCTTCTTGAAAAGCGTTTTGGCGTGGTGACAAAGATCGTCGAAGGCGTCAAGTTCGCATTCGACCTAGTAAGCGACGCTGTGTCATGGCTGGCCGGCAAGTTTGTTGATTTCATCAACACGCTGATCGACGTGGCAAACAAAATCCCGTTCGTGTCGATCGACAAGCTCACCAACGTGTTTGAAGAACAGGCCAAGATCGTTGAGGAACAGGTCACGCCAGCCATTGAGGGCTACGCCGACGCCGAACTGGAGGTGGCCGAAGCCATTGCAGAGGCTGCCTACCAGCAGCAGCTCGCCAACTTGGACTACGAAGAAGCCGAACGGCTGATGGACGAGCTGCACCCGACGCTTGATGACGTGACCGCCGCGATCGGCCGCACGAACGACGCGATGGCACGCCACCACGAAGCGCAGCAGTTCATCAGCGACATGAACACCGACCTGATTGACGAGTTCAACTACCTGTTTGGCATCTTTGACAACGACGAAGCCGTCGACAACTTCAGCGACGCCATCCTTGACGCGGCCGAAGCCGTCAAAGAATACGGCGAGGGTAGCCGCGAAGCCGAAGAAGCCAGCCGTGACGTGTACCGCGAACTCGGCAAAGTCATCGACCAGCTCGACAACATCCCAGCCACCAAACAGCTAGAACTGATCGCGCTACTGGATCAAGGCGAATACGACGCGGTGCTGGCACAGCTGCAGGTGTTGAACGCCATCGCGAACACCGCGCTGACCACGCTGACCGCAGCCGAAATCGCAGCCGCAGCCGGCATGGTGATGCCGACTACTGGCATCAGGGCGCAGCCAGTTCAAAGCGTAGATATTGGCGCTGGTGCCAGCACCACGTTCGGCCAGACACCGCTGGGTTCACCCATGAACGTCGTTATCAACATGCCAGCCGGCACAAACGAAGACGACGTAGTGAACGCCATGCAAAAATACGCACGCAAAAACGGTGCAATCCCCGTAGCCATCGACGACACCAGGCGCTTCTAATGCCAGCGTTTGATAACTACATTGTCGAGTTCGGCGACCGCAACGGATACACCGACATCACGTCAGACGTGCTGGGGTTCATCACCAGCATTGAAGTCGGTATCGGCCAACTTGGCAAAATGACCGCCACCCTTACTATCGACAACAACGCCGGCAACTACACACCAGAAGAAGGCGGCGGCAACGGCGCATACAAAACAGTTGACTGGTACACACAAGCAGTTTTGATCGAAGCACAAACACCGCTACGCACCGTCGAAGTATTTAGCGGCGTCATTCGTGAGGTCAACATTGCAGACAACGGTGTCAACAGCACCCTCACAATCGTCGCTGTCGACTGGGCGCAAACAGTCACAGGCGCCAAAGCTGACGTCACCGAATCATCATCACCCGTAGCGATCGGCACAGCAATCAACAACGTGCTGAAAGGCAACAGCGGATGGGGCGCCGGCGTCACATTGCAAAGCTTCGGCGACGCAACCGCGACCAACAACCCGGTGGCATTCACGCTCGGCGTAGCAACATCAGACGTGGGACGGGTCGCACAAACAAACGTCGAGGCGTTTGACATCATCACACAAACCCAACTACCAGCCGGCCCGTTCGTGAACTATCCCGGCGGCATAGGTTTCCAAGCGTCACCAAAAATCAACAACTTTAACTATTTTTTGATCGACTCGACACTCAACAAAACATCGTTTGCTGGAAATGTTGAGTTCAGCGAAACACCATCAGCTGTCACACCAGCCACCACGGTGCTGCCAGCCACATCGCTGACTGTTGACTTCACAACTGACAACTTGACAACCACGACAGCTGTAACGTCCGGTATCAGCGGCCTGTCAACACAAACCAGCACAAACACAACAGCAGCAGAAAAATACGGCAGCCGCAGCCGTGTTTACGGCAAAACGGCCAACGTATCAAACGCCGACGCTGCAGACGTCGCCAGTTTTTGGACAAGCCGCCAGTCGACCGTTAGATACACACCGGTCAGAATCACCACAACAATCAGCGCAATCGAGGCAGCTTGTGGCAACAACGCCTATCTGGCGCTCACCTATCTGCTCAGTTTGACAGAAACACCGTTCTCAACTGCCACGATTACGTTCACACCGACCGGCGGCACACAAATCACAACCAGCACCGTCATACAACGCCGCACCGTTCGCGCAACACCATCAGACACCACAATCATCCTTGACTTGCTGCCAGCGGTCGACTATCAGTCGTTCACGTTGGACTCGGCGGTGCTAGGGGTACTTGACGAGAACCGGCTGGGCTAGGCTGACACCATGGCGTTCCCGTACACCTCTGGCGACGTTCTCACCGCTGCCGATCTCAACACAGGCGGTCTGTGGCGCATCTTTGAGGGCACTATGTCAGGAACTACCTACAGCATCAGCGACGTTTTCAGTTCAGACTTCGACAACTACCGCATCGAAATTTCTAATTTAGGAACTACGAGCAGTTCTACGCGCACATTCAGCGCACGTTTCCGCACAGCGTCAGACGACACCGGCACCGTCTACGCATATTCGCAATACGGACACTATGGCGCCACGGCGTTCAACGGAGGCGCATCGGCACAAAACGCCATACAGCTCAGTTTCATCTCGCACGTTGCTCCAGCAAGCCGCAACGCTGCATCTTGGGACGTCTGCAACCCAAACCTGGCAGCGTTGACGACCATGCAGGGTTCCGTTGTCGGCTACAACAGCTCAATCGGCGTAAACCTGCGGTCGTCGCTAGGTTTGGCAGACACGATTACTCAATACACCGGCATCACTTTCTTCTTGAACGCGAGCAGTTTCAGCGGGGGAATTGTCAGAATTTACGGATATTCGCAAACATGAGTGACACATCAGACGAAGACGAGATTTTAGAAGCCGTTGAAGTCAACGCGATCACCGGCGAGGTGACACGCCGACCGCTAACCGCCGAAGAACTAGCTGATCTCGCAGCAATGGCACAAACACCGCCAACACCCGAACAGCCGGCATGATCGTCATGGTCATCATCCTCGCCGCGATCGCGGTGGGGGCCATCATTTCAATAGTGGAGAACTCATGAACCTTACGAACCCACCGAAAGCCCTGATCGCGATGGTCGCCATGATCGTCATCGCCGTGCTCATGGTCGCCGACTCAATCGCGAACGAGGCCGGCACCGGCATGCTCGGCACAATCGTCGGTTACGCGGTCGGCAACGGCATCGCCGCGAAGGGCGGCAAAGACGTGCAGCCGATCATCGGCAAAAAGGCCGACGGATGAAATACACCAACTGGCACGACGGCCGCACACCAGCGGCACCGTTCAACACCTGCAGCCCGAACCTGCTGCAGATCCGCAACTACATGGCCGACCAATACGGCATGTGGTATTTGGGCTGCTACACCCGGCGCAAGATCCACGGCGCCACCCGCTGGTCATCCCACGCGTTCGGCGCCGGCCTTGACCTGTCCTATCGACGCGACGACGACCACCCAAATGCACCAACGCGCGAACAGATCGAAACTGTGATCATCCCGTGGCTAGAAGCCAACGCCGACACTCTCGGCATTCAACGGATCCACGACTACTGGGCGCGCCGCTACTGGCAAGCCGGACGTGGATGGATCAACCGTCCACCCGGTGGCCGTAACGACCACATCCACCTTGAGGTCACCGAACAAACATGGTGCTGGGACACACCAGTCGCCGAACGGCTCACCGACGGCCCACCCAAACTGGAACCCATCACCGACACGCCGGCCTACCCGGGGGCGAGCACGAAGCGCGGCAGCTCCGCGAAAGCGCGTGTGCGACTGATCCAGCAGGCGCTCGCTGACAAGGGCTACAACGTCGGCCCAGTCGACGGCGACTTCGGCCGCATGACTGACGCAGCTGTGCGCCAGTTCCAAGGCGACGCCGGCGAGCATGTCGACGGCATTGTTGGCCCCAAAACGTGGGCGGCTTTGTTCGGATAGTTGCAACGTGTGACAGCCTGATGGCATGATGGGAACCCCACAACACATACGGAGGTTCCCCATGATCCGACTAGCCCTGCTAGCCACCGCCACCGCCGGCCTGCTCATCCCGGCGTATCTGGACGACCCGAGCAACTACGAACACGACGCGCTACTACCCACCACATCAGCCGCAGCTGTAACCAGCACGACCGGCGCTGTTGTTGTGGGAACCTCAGAAGCGCCGCAGGCAACCCCGACCACTTCCACCACAGTCACCACGACCGCACGGCTGCAGTCGACTGTGCCGGCCACCAGCATCGTCATCCTTTCCGATGCGAAGTGTCCGGAGTGGTCGGGGTATGCCGCCATCTACTTTGACGCCGACGAGCTCGAGATTGTTGACCGCATCATGTGGCAAGAGTCCCGATGCCAGCCCGACGTAATTAGCCGCACCAACGATTACGGCCTTATGCAGATCAACTGGGCCGTGTGGGGCGACACGATCAACTCGCAAGGTTTCAGCCGCGACGACCTGCTTGACCCATCGGTGAACATGATGTGGGCGTTCCTAATCGCGCACGAAGCCGAACGGATCGGCTGGTGCACATGGCAACCGTGGTACATGAGCGGAGACTGGTGCTGACATGGATCTATTCGGCACACCGTACGAACGCGGCATAGCAGAATCAGACAAAGCCGCCAACAAGTGGACGCCGGCCGAACTTGAGGCCGTCGATGCCGCGATCCGTCGCTGCTGCTACTTCTACCCAGAATGGACAGCAGACGACGTGTGGCAAGCCTTGGGCCGTGACTTCAAAGTCACCAAGGGGCTGGCTGCACGACTTAACAAGGCCGCGAACGATGGCTGGATCCGCGCCACAGACCGGACACGCAAGTCCAGGCGCAAGGATCAGCACGGCCACGGCCAGCGCCACACCATATGGGAATCCCTCAGGAGGCAATGATGGGCTTCAATCTTGACGATTACGAACCGGTAGCGACCCGGCTGGCACGCTGGCTTGCCGATGTCGGCGCACGCGAAGCCACCGGCCGGGTCATCACCGAGATGACACATCACGGCGACGGCTGGTGCGTGTTCAAAGCATCGCTGTTTGAGGACGACACGCTAATATCGACCGGCTGGGCGGAAGAACACGCCAGCCAACGCGGCGTGAACGCCACCAGCCACGTCGAGAACTGCGAAACATCAGCTGTGGGCCGCGCCCTAGCTAACGCCGGCTGGGCAGGTTCCGACCCGGCAAAACGCGCGAGCCGTGAAGAAATGAGAAAGGCGTCAGGCACCCCTAGAAGCCCGCAGGAGCGCCCCGACGCACAAATACGCACCACAGCACCGAACAGCAACGGACGACGCGACACGCCAACAGAGAAAATGCTGGGCTTCTATCATCAGCTGTGCAAACGCCACAAGATTGAACCGAACCCGGAGGCAGCAGGGAGTTTTGACCTATGCCGCTCCGAGATCGACCGCCTGCAGGAATCGTCGCGCGCATGACATTCCACACGCAGCTCAACAGCAAAATGTCGGAAAAAGAGTGGCAAAAAATGGTTACCGAGACCGCCGACTGGTTCGGCTGGATCTACTACCACAGCCGGCCAGCCCTGACGCAGGCAGGCAAGTGGGCGACACCGCTGCAAGGACTCGCCGGCTTCCCCGACCTCGTACTCGTCCACAAGACACGCGGCCTTGTCTTCGCCGAACTCAAAAGCCAGACCGGCCGGCTTACCGACAAACAAGAACGCTGGATCGACCTACTCACCTACTCAGGCGCAGAAGCCCACGTCTGGCGACCCACAGACTGGCCGGCCGTACTACGCCGGCTACGCAACAACCCCGGAGGCAACAAGAAATGAAACAACCACGACCTGAGGTGTGGCGCAGACTGTCCACCAGCACCAGCTACGCCGGCCTAGTCGGCGCGCTCGAGGTACTGGAACACCACGCACGCCGGCTATGCCACGACGAACCTGACAACTACCTGCTGGACGGCCTGCGAAACATACTGTGCAGCATCGACGAGCTAGAAGCTGCCGGCCGATTCGGTACCGTCGTTACCGAAAAACGTGAAACCGCTATGGCCCAGCATCCAAGCGGAAAAAACAGGGACTTGACAAACCCACTAGAATCCCCCACCACTCACCCCCCAGCAGCGACGCAGCCCCCGGAGACCACGGAGGGGCAAGGAGCGAGCCGCTGATGCAAATCAACGAAGCAACCAGCCTCCTAGAAGCATGGCAGATACGGATGGCACCCTCGCCGGCCCCATTCAAAGGCCAAGACCGCGTCAAAGACGAATGGGTCAAACGCCTAGAACTAGCCAGCCAAGAACAAGCACGCGCAGCATGGCGCAGCTGGCAAAACGCCGGCCACACCAAATGGCCAAACCTGTACCAACTCGAGGCGCTACTACAACGCCACGGCGGCGTCGGCACACTCAACGACTGCACCATGTGCGACGACACAGGCTGGATCGAAGCACCCGAGTACCAACACCACGGCCACACCTACACCGCCTGCCAACCATGCAGCTGCGACCACGGCAAAATGGTCGAACGCTCCACAATCTGGCGAGACCGCCCCATGCTATGCACCGGGTGCAACGGCAACGGCTGGCTAGCCGGCCATGACCCAACCGATGATGTCGAACTGTGCGCCATGTGCAACGGCGACGGCATTAGGCGGTGACTCAATGGCAAGACAACGCAGCCTGCCGAGGCCAAACACACCTGTTCTTCCCGACCACAGGCCAACACGGCCTCATCAAGAAAGCACGCAAACTGTGCGCCGGCTGCCCAGTAGCCAAACAATGCGCGCTCGAGGCAGCTGCGCTGCACAGCATCGGCGAGCTGCACGGCGTATGGGCCGGCCAGACAATGAAACAACGCGACCGGGAACACGGCCGGCACAGGCGTGCTTGGTGGACACATGAGTGAGATCAGCCGCAAGATCTACAGCACCAAGAAATGGAAAGAACTACGCAAACGCGTACTGGCCGAAGAACCGACATGCCATTGGTGCCACGCACGACCCAGCACACAAGCCGACCACGTCATCGAGATCGACCGCGCACCCGACCTTGCCTATGACCGCGACAACCTTGTGGGATCCTGCCGGCCCTGCAACAGCAAACGTGGCAGCACCTACCAAGCCAAGAAGGCCGCTAGCAAAAAACAGAAAACGGTTTTTGGATCGCCAGCCAGCCCTAC
>Ga0208644_1002522_pt1 | contig 14618 bp, 18 predicted proteins | sample VirMetDEL_Nov_18_FD_184517 | JGI IMG/M metagenome (GOLD analysis project Ga0208644, IMG submission 184517) | Aqueous microbial communities from the Delaware River and Bay under freshwater to marine salinity gradient to study organic matter... | ecosystem: Environmental > Aquatic > Marine >... | reverse complement strand
GTTTCGATTTGGTATCCCAAAAGTTCATGGCGTGGGCTATTGGGATAAGCACAGTGATCTTGTGATCTGGAGGGTGAGGCCAGACTCGATGACAGTAGCGGAGTCGTTAATACCTCGGCCTCCTCGAAGATGGGACCAAGAGAACTGGGAAGACCCACGGGTGATGGTTAAGGATGGGCAGGTGTATTTGTCGTTTGCAACATGGGTTCGAGATCATAGGTGGACGATCCGGCAAGCTCTCGTGAAACTGGACGAGGACTGGTCGAAGTTTGAAGTCGTGGCAGAGACCAACTATGGGGGTAATGCGAGTAAGCCGGAATCTGGCAGTCGTCATGAGAAGAACTGGACTTGGTTTGACCATGATGGTTGGCATTGTGTCTACAGTCCGTCTCCACATTTAACTTTCAAGGCAGGGAAAGGTCACAGTGTTGAGATGCAATGGAAAGCTCGCGCAAAGATGGTGTGGGAATACGGGGATATTCGAGGAGGGACCCCTCCGATACGTTTGAATGATAAGGAGTATTTGTCGTTCTTTCACAGTAGCGAGAGGTGGCGCGGTAACAAACGGCGCTACTACATGGGGGCCTACACGTTTGAAGCTAAAGCTCCATTCGAACCTCTCCGTATGACGCATGAGCCTTTGTTGATTGGTAGCGAGCATGACCCTAGAGTGTTCGAGGGGCCATTGGTGATTTTCCCTGGCGGTGCTATTCGGCAAGATGACAGCTTTCTGGTGGTGTTTGGGGTGAACGACGAGAACTGTGGTTGGGTAAAAATCCCAGAGAAAGACTTAGAGGGTCTGTTGCAATCAGTGCATGATGGTGGTAAGTTGAAGAAACTATGACAGTTAAAGAGTTGATTGAGAAGTTGCAAAACATGGAGCTAGAGTTTCAAAGTGCTTCTGTTGTTTTTTTGGATAGAGAAGGAGATAGCAAGTCAGTAACCTCGATTGTTCAAATTAAAGGTGAACTTGATAACGGGGAATTTGAGCGCTTTGTGGGCTTCGTCTAAATCTCGTTTGAAATGAAAAAAACCAAAGAGTTTCCCCCAGTTTACTGCATTGTCTATGACGAGGAGCGCAAACGGCGGGAGTCGTGTGGCCAGCACTTGGAGTTAGAACAGGGCTTGAAGCCTAAGTATGTTTCGGGGATACAGGGAGAGACAATAGGGTTGAGGGCGACTAATCCGTATCAAGATGATGAGTTTGGTGCAGGGCAGTATATCCACAACACGGTGGTGGGTCACTTCTTGTCTTATCGGTCAGCTTTAGCGTCTGCTTTAGCTGAGGGACACGAGAAGTTTTTCGTGCTTGAAGATACTGTGAGGCTGGTTGATAACTTCCAGAAAGCTTGGCAAGATAGTGAGGAGAATTTACCGGCTGACACGGACGTTGTTCAGCTTCAGTATTACTACACGGACGACAAAGATGGTAGGTATGAAAAAATAAACGACAGTTTTGCCCGATGCTACCGTTATCCATTTCAGACTGGGGCAATTTACTGGACACGAGACGCAGCACGAAAAGCAGTAGCTATGCTGAGACCTGTAGACCGGCCCTTGGACGTCATGCTCTTGCAACGAATCTATCCATTCCTAAACCACTATATTACGGTGCCAGCACTAGCGAAATGATCACGATTGCCTACATGACCAACAGGAAGAACCCAAGGATTAGGTGGTTCTTTGATTCTTTGCATAGAGAGTGTGGGGATGATTATAGCGGGATTAAGTTGGTCGTGGTCGATTTCTATGCTCAGAAGGGTCACAAGTGGGGCACCACTCAAATTGTCAACCGGAAGGCAGAGTTCAAGAAGATGGCGCATTGTGACATTGTTCATGTGCCACCTAAGCCAACGGTGTGGCAAGGGCCTCATCGGCTGACAAATCAAGATTGGTTCGCAGCAAGCAACGCAAGGAATACTGCATTGTGTTACGCTGAGGGTGAGTATCTTGTGTGTGTTGATGACCTTAGTGTGCTGTTACCGGGCTGGTTGAATTGGCTGAACTTCGCCATTGAGCGCAAGTGGATAGCATGTGGAGCCTATAAGAAAATGCTAAACCTGGATGTTCGGGTGGGTGAAATCACTAATGCGGAGGAGTATCCAGAAGGCGTGGACAGTCGGTTAAGCCACTTCAACAACAAGGCACCTACAAGAGTCACGGGTAATTCTGCTTTTGGTTGCAGCTTCGGGGCACCTATTGAGGCTCTGTTGAAGATCAATGGATGGGACGAGGATAATGACAGTATGGCTGGGGAGGATTACTGTTGTGGCATGATGCTGGAGCAGCAAGGCTATATGCTGTATTATGTGCCTGGTATGATGACTTATGAGTCAGAAGAAGCTCATCATGAGGAGACGCCTTTCAAGAGAGTCATTAAGCCATACCAGGGATCTCTGGATGCTAGTCATCGGATGCTGAATTGGGTGAAAGAAGGGCGGCGTCCTAAAGGTCATAACTATGATGGGTGTGATCTGAGGGAGTTACGAGAACGTATTCTAGCCGGTGAAGACTTCCCTGTTACTCAGGTGCCAGAGCATGACTGGAGAGATGGACAACCGTTGAGTGAGATGTAATGAGCGAATCTGAAAAAAGAACAGTGACTATTATGCCTGCAACGGCGTTGACACACGAGATGTTCAACGTCTGTAAGCGGGCCTTGGAATCACATAAAGCAACAACACAGGCGCATTTGATTTGCTTAGACAACCAAGACGCTGACCCTGGCTTACAGCAAGAGTTGCAGAAACTGGTTGAGTCGCTAGGTTACGAGTATGACTTCAGCAGAGAAGACTTCTCGTTAACGAAGTTTTGGAACCGAGGCTACGAAATGGCAGAAGGCCGGTTTGAGTATGTTGTGCTGTCAAACGCCGATGTGCTGTTCCACAACTTCTGGCTCCATTATTTGTTGGAAGCTTGGGCACAGAACGACAATGCCAGCAAGTATTTGTCGATGCACCCTTACACTTATAGTGCGGTTAACAGGGGCGTCAATTACAGGGCGACAACAGTCCCGCTGCATGAAACACGTCTTGTAGAGCAACCACAAATGCATTGCTCTCTTTTTAGAACTAAGGACCAGTTCAGGTTCGATGAGCAGTTTGAGCGATATGAATGTGATTGCGATTACTGGTATTGGCTGAGGTTTAACAAATTACAAGCAGGTATCAACTACGCTAGTCGGGTGGATCACCAGATTCAAGGGCTGGTTAAGCAATTCAATGCGGCTTCGATGGATAAGATCGCGGACAGTGATCGAATGAAGTTTTTTGCTAAGTGGGAACCTGTGTTAGTCTCAAAATAATGATGGATACTGTGACAATAATGCCAATTGTCTGCCAGCACCCAGCGCAGTTGGCGATTTACAGGGCAGCCTTCAGGTCTCACAAGGCAACATGCGATTCTAAGCTACTCGCTATCTTCAATGAGAACCACACAGAGGAGCACACAAAGCTTGAGATCATCATGCAGGAAGAGCTTAACAGATTAGGCTATGATTGGGTGCACTATCATGAAGAGTTTAATCTGAACAAAATTTACAACTATGGTTTGGATAGGACAGGGAGTAAGTTTGTGGTTTTCACCATTGCCGACACACTTTTTCTTGGGGATTGGCTGACGCCTTTAAAAACGTTACTGGCGACAGGTAAGTATCATTCAGCTCAGGGTGTGAGTCGAGAGAATGGGGATGGGTATTTTTGTTATTATGACAGGGCGAAAGAACAGGTTGGAGGGGTCTTAGAGACTACGGAACCTTGTGGCTACCACTTTGTAATGAGGAGGGACAAAGGTTTCCGATGGAATGAGGAGGTGGGCATCTACTACCCTGACATTTTTTATCGGGAGGAGCTAGCACGAATGGGGGAAGTCTGTGCGGTGTGTGCTTACAGTCACGTTGAACATTTGGGTGCACCTATTGCGTATTTGAACACGCATCATGGGCCGTCATGGGACATGCGAGAAGTTAACGAGCAGAAGGTTTTGGACAAGTATCGAGCCTTGGACAAGTCATGAAGTGTTACGTCATAGGCTTGAAGCGTTTGTCTGAAGAGTTGAATGCAACATGCTCGTTGTTGGAGGGGCATGGGTTTGAGCCTGTCAAGTATTGGGGTTTTGATGGTCACATTACAGGCTTAGAGCAGACTAAGCATTTGTATGATAAGGACGAGGGAGTTGCTCGGAGCATCGGGGCATTGAGCATCGGCAATGTGTTATCTCAGGTTTCGCTCTGGAAGGCGTTGCAAACGATGGAGCCGGATGCTGAACACTACTTGGTCATGGAGGATGATGTTAGGTTCAATGTTGATAACCCTATTGAGAAGATAGAGCAAGCGTTTAGTGTGCTGCCTGATGACTGGGATCTGTTCTATGTGGGCTGCTCTGGAGGTTACTGGTGCATACAGGAAAAGTATGACTTTGATGTATGCAAGATTGCTACAGCCTTCACGACGCATTGTTTTTTCATTCGTAGGAAAGCATTAGATTTTTTGATAGAGAAGTGTGAGAAAGTATGGGCTCCGATTGACTTGCAGATCATCTTTGAATGCGCTGAGCATTTAAACCTGTATGCCTTCGTGCCCCGTATCGCGGACCAGTTAGACACAGAGCTAGGTAAGTAGAGTATGACACCTGAGAAATACGCAACAGAGTATATGCCACAGCTTCACGGGTGGTGTGAACCTGAGAAGGCATTAGACATGATAGCAGGGGTTCGCTCCGAACAACCTCGCGTGTGTGTGGAGATTGGAGTGTTTGCAGGGCGTTCATTGTTTGCTGTTGCAATGGCTTTGAAGGAAATAGGTTTAGGTCATGTTTACGGCATTGAGCCTTGGGCACCACAACCTTGCAAGCAAGGGTTACCAGATGAGGATGCAAATGCTCAGTGGTGGGAAAGTTTGGACCACACGCACATTCAAGATCTGTTCTATGACCACAGGAGGGCGCTGGATGTTGAAGACTACTGCTCGGTGTTCAAGAAGACTAGTGAGGAAGCATTAGGTTACATTAAATCACTAGGGGCCATTGACTTTCTGCACATTGATGGTAACCATAGTGAAGAGGTTAGTTGTCTGGATGTAGACAATTACTTGCCTCTGATGAGGCCGGGAGGCCAGATTTGGTTTGATGATGTGGATTGGGAGTCCACAAAGCAGGCACAACGGAAGCTGCATGACAAGTGTGATGTTGTGAGAGTCATGAAAAGTTACGGCCTATTCAGGGTCAAGAGTTGACAATGGAAACAGATAAAAAGAACCTGAATTGGGAGTTTACGCAACTCGCACCGAACGTTCATCGACTACGCTTCACGGGTTTGAAAGCGGGTGATGAACGTTCTATTTTGTTAGGCAGTGACGATCACTGGGACTCCACGGACTGCAATCGGCAGGTGCTACGTGAGCATCTCAGCGAAGCCCAAGCCCGGAACGCTCCTATTTTCAGATTTGGAGACCTTTTCGACTGCATGGGCGGTAAGTGGGACAAGCGAGGTGTTAAAGACAAGGTTCGCCCAGAGCTTCAGGTCCATGATTACCTGTCAAAACTTCCCCGTATAGCGGCTGATTGGTATGCTGAATTCCCTAACCTAGCTCTGATTACACCAGGTAATCATGAGACTGCCATTACCAAAAAGCATGAGGTGGATCTCATGCAGTTGATGCAGGAGCGTTTGCATTCTAAGGGCCTAAAAACGATGATAGGCGGATATTGGGGGTATGTGCAGATCCAATTTCAGAAGTCGAAGAGCTCACAAATACTCCAGAAAACACTGTATTATCATCATGGGTATGGCGGGGGAGGTGCTGTGACTGCCGGTATGATTGACAACAGTAGAACCCGTGACGACTACATTGCGGATATTTACTATTCTGGGCACATCCACAGGCGGAACCTAGATGATCGGGTAGTTACTCGATTGTCAAAGCATGGCAATATCGAGCGATGTCAGCAACTCTTTCTACGTGGGAGCGCCTACAAGTGCGAGCACAAGCCTTACGGGTTTCACGTTGAGAATGGGAGGGCTGCAAGGCCACTGGGCGGCTGGTGGCTTAACTTTGGGATTTCTTTCAAAGAACAGAGCATTATGCAGGTTAAGATGTCACCAGAAATGGCTTTATGACACAAAAGAGTGTCAATGAGCTAGTAATCATAGGCATCAGTCTGATTGTGCTTGCAAGTGTCTGGGAAGGATGTCGTCATGTCGGTCTGTCGTTTCATGAGATACGCATGGAACGAGATACATTCCGAAACGCTTATCTACAGCAGTCAAAGGTTAATGACAGAATCTCAAGGAAACTCTCAGAATGCCAAAAAGCTACAGCCCACTAAAGAAAGACCTCTGGACATTGGAGCACGCAAGCACTTTGTCCTACCTAGATGTTGGCACAAAAGACCCAATCGAAGCCAACGACACCTACCTCCTGGACCTTAACGGCTGGGAGGGTGTGACAGTTTCAGAGTGGTGGGAATTCGCGGAAGTCTACCGACAAGTGAGAACTTGTGACTATGTTAACGAAGATCCACTTGCCATTGATTGGGACGGATTTCTGAATCAGTATTTCGAGGACTCGATAGTTGGTTACCTGAATTTGAACGTTGATGCTCATGCTGATGTCATCCTGGCTAACATACTACCTCATCGAGTGTTCAACTGTGTGACTGTGCAGCATGGAGGGCAGAGTGATTACCGGGATAGCATCAGGGGAGTGTTGAAGGTTGGATGTTATCATCCTCATAGGATTGACGTGGAGGGGGTTGATTTCTGGTTAAGAACTAATTAAGAAGAATTTAGTTTTAAAGCGTAGAGCATCTGCAATGCAGGTGCTCTTTTTTTGTGTTGACAGCATTGCAAATGCAATGCAAGATACGCATGTCGAGCCTAAATAGGCTCAGCAGTGCCCAACTGCTGGCTTGACTTATTCGAATAGACCTAATCCGTCTCCGTGGTCTAGAGGCAAATAGTGAACGCAGAAGGTCTGTGTTCAGAACCCTTAACTATTTGTTAGAATATGTCTTGCGAAGCAGTAACGAATTTCTTGCACAATGAGACCGGAAGGTTTGTTGTGCCTATTATGCAGCGCCGCGTTTTTCAGCGGAGCTTTTGGATGAATCTTGTTCGCCGTGGCGAATGGGAAAACGGTATGGGACCAAGTCTCAACGTGCTGTTCTATGAGCGCAGTGCACCCACTGAGGCGGATCCTACCTGGAATTCAATTCACCCTAGCGATGTGATCCCTGATGGAGCGGCTGGCGGAAGCTGTCTACCTCCTAGTGAGAAGATCAGCATTGCATCTACGACCCGTAACTTCAACCTGGAACGTGTGGCACGAGAAGGCCCCGACATTTGTGACATTGATACAATGCCTGCCTTCGACCTGCGGAATCAGTTGGCCAGCGTTGCTGGTATTCTTGGTGACTATAGCAAAATGCTGTGGGAAATCAAGTATCGACACGAGTATTTCCGTCTCTGCCAGACGAAGGTTGTCGTTGATGACTGCGGTTCGGCTGCCTCCTCAAGTGATAACTTGGCCACCGCCTACCCAAGTGCTTGTCCGACGCATCCGTTGCACATGGCGATCATTGATCGATACAACATCGATTTGATGCGTGATGGTGCCGGGGCTGATGCACTCTTGCGTGGTGCAGGTGGTTCTCCTCTGGGAATCATGATCGTCTCAAATGAAACTCGTGGGAATATCACCCGCCAGAATGCTGATATCCGAGAGGATATTCGTTATTCGAACGAGAACAACATGTTGATTCGTGGTTTCGGTTTGTCTCACAGCTATGGTGATGTGGTGTTCTTGGCGGATCCTTATCCACGGCGGTTTAGCTGTGCGGGTGGGACTTACACTGAGATTGCAGCATTTGCTCTCGGTAGCAATGCAACTCGGGGCCAAGAGGCTGTGGTTAACTCTAGCTGGAAGACTGCGGCAACTGAGGAGTCCTTCCGGTTTGATCCTGAAGTGTTTACTTCGTTGATCCCTCGGCCACCTACGAACCCGCATCCTGATTTCCGGTTTGACCCGGTGAATTTTACCGGTGCTGTGCAGTTGAAGAACATCCTCGATCGCACATGTAACCCTGATGGGACGGTGGTTTACCATCGTATGCAATTGGCCAATGGGTCTATGCCCGGTGAGACCTGGCGCGGTGTCGCGTTTGCTCACTTGCGTTGCGATCCTACTGGTTGCACCACGGCTTGCGTTTCCTAATCAGAAGGAGGAATAGACTATGGCTACAGAATACGCAAACGGAACTCGAAAGGGTAGTGTTTACAATACTACCGCTGCAACTGCCAATCAAGTGGCCGTCACCATCCCGACTGATGAAATCGGGGATGACACACTCATTCGGTTGGAGTCAAGGATCACCGCCGTCGCAACGGACAACTACGATGAAGGCCAGTTCTATTGGCTCGTTGGGTTGTTCAAGCGCGATGGTGGAACGTTGGCCCAAATCGGCTCAACTGCTAGTGTCATCACGGCAATTGGATCGGTTGGAGGGCGAGATGTTAACTTCAACGTGAGTGGCAATGACATTCAGATCCGGGTGTCTCCTGCGGATACCACGCCGTTGACCTGGAAGGTTGACACTGTGGTTGATGTCACAGTTGGTTACTCTGCCAACTCTGGCTACGTTCACTAATTAAGTAAACCAGGGGGGAGTTGCTTAACTCCCCTCTACTCTTTTTTTATGGCGACCTACGAAATTGCAGAACTTCAAAGCCGGGCCAATAGCTCAGGTGCATCTAGCCGTGACATTCATAGCGCGGTAGGTATGATCTTACAGGCACTCAATGAATCTGCTCCTAGCAGTTTTACACTAGCCGGTGCCGAGGTCGCCAGTGGCAACGATCAGACTCTCACAGTAGATGCTACTGCTGGTGGTGTTCAACTCACAGCTTTTAGTGATGATTGTCGGTTTGTTTTGATTGACGTGCAAGACCATCCCGCTAGAGTAACTTTCGACGGTAGCGCCCCGACTACCACCAACGGGCATGTGTTAGCTAGTGGATACTCAGAAGTTTGGAGTAAGGCATTAGCGGAGGCCGCTAAGTTTATACGGGACGGTGGCTCAGACGCCACAGTGCAAGCAACTCCTTTGAAGTAATGGCAGTTGAGAGAAATGGTGAAAAGTTTGCAGGCTTCAACAAGCCAAAGCGAACCCCTAACCATCCGAAGAAAAGTCATGCTGTCCTAGCCAAAGAAGGCGACAAAACGAAGTTGATTAGGTTTGGCCAGCAAGGTGTAAGTGGTGCAGGGAAGAACCCTAAAACTGCTTCAGGGAAAGCTAGGCAGAAAAGTTTTAAGGCCCGTCACGCGAAGAATATCAGTAAAGGCAAGATGTCTGCTGCGTATTGGGCAGATAAAGTGAAGTGGTAAAGATATGCCAAAAGTAGGTAAGAAGAAATTTCCATACACGGAGGCAGGTAAGAAGGCCGCCCAGAAAGCTGCGAAGAAGTCAATGTCCCGCAAGCGCAAAGGTTAATCTATGCCACTGACACGAGAAGGAACTAATGTAAGGGAATACAAGATTCCCGCGATCTACGAGGCTGAGACTACGCAACAGGTTAAAGATATTCCAAGACCTGTTGAGAATGCACATGCGTTTCTAGGCACGACTACTGATGGGCGTCTTTACAAATTCGATGCTTCAAGTTCTGCGGCTGACGACAACTATGGCACACTTCAGCCGTCTGATACAAGTTGGACGGGCAGGTGGAAGTTGATGCCTTATGGCACTGCCTCTGGGACAGGTGATTTTTTCAACGTCAAGTCTTTCGGGGCTACTGGTGATGGCACTACAGATGATAGTGCCGCGATCAGTGCCGCGATCGATGCCGCTAATGGTGTAGGCGGGGGAACTGTTTACTTTCCATATGGGACGTATCGGTTGCTGTCCACCATTACTTCCTTAAATGATAGAGGTGTGCGTTTGCTTGGTGTGTATGGAGACGGATTGATGTCTACCGGGGTTGGTGCTGTGCTCGTGAATGACACAGGAGGTTCGGCACTAAACGTAAATAACGCAGTAGTCAGGGGTCAGTCAACTGTTATTGAGCGCTTGGCAATTGTAGATGGGAGCACGGGAGGGACTTATTCGATCCAGTTGACTGGAACTTATCAGGTGTTGGTCACAAATTGCGCTTTTGAGACGCCACTTTTGTTGACTTCTACAAGAGACACAACTATTGATCGTTGTTATTTCACAGGCACAGCAGGTGGATATGTTCAATTCTCGTCTGCTGTGATTGACACCACAATAGGTGATTGTAATTTCGACGGCAGTGGGGGCAGTTCTTCGGTTATTGCTAGTGCTGACGCAGAAATCACAGGGCTCAGAATTGTCAATAATCAGGCTGTCAGCTTGAGTGGAACTTTCTTAGGACTCACACAGACTACGAAGAAAGTTACGAACCTTCATGTTGAAGGTAATCACATCACTTCTGTGACAGGTGAGACTGTCTCGGCCAGCAAGGCTCTTATCGACCTCGCTGGGAGTTTCTCAGATGCTTTTGACGGAGCTTCTATTGAAAACAACTACTTTAACTGGGACGCTGCTACCTACACCTGGGGCATTAAAGGTGCCTATGTTAACAACTCCACGTTCTCTAACAATAGGTTTGATACGGCTGCGATTACGGCTGACATTCTACTAGACTCGAATAGTTCCAACAACTATGTCGTTGCGAATGGTTTGACAGGCAGCTACAGCGATGCAGGCACGGGCAATCAGTTCATTGATTCTTCAAATGCCCTAATGGGTAATAAAACGCAAGCCTACATCAATGATAGACAGTTGTCAAAAGCTCCTGTCAACGGGGTTTACCTCGACGGAGTTGACGATTACATCAACCTTGGCGACCAGGCATTGTTGGAGTTTGGGGACTCCTCAAATGATGTTGCGTTTTCGGAAACCTTCATTTTCGAAATCGATGATCTTACTAATGAATTCCCATTGAGTTCAAAGCTCACCGGCAGCGCTCCTAATAATGAGCGATCTATTCAGGTGCTGACCAACGGCAAGGTGGAAGTCAAGCTCTACGACTCCTCGACATCGGTTTACATCGGGCAGACCGGTGATTCAGTTCTTACTACTGGACGACCTTATTTTGTAGCGGTTACTTATGATGGAAGTGGGACATCGGCAGGCATCAAGATTTATGTAGGCGACGCCGCTGAGTCGTTAACGCTCACAGAGGCGGGGAGCTATACTGCCATGCACGCTGGCAGCGCGTCGGCCTATCTTGGTCGAGTATCCTCTACTTATGGCAAGGGCAAAATCTACAGCTATGTGCCTTGGAGTCGAGAGTTATCCACTACCGATATTGCATTGCTTGCATCTGATGGAAATCGGGTGCCAGTAGCCGATCAGTGGGGCGAAGCATTTTCCACAGTTTCGGATTTCTCGGCGGGGGTTGATGGATTTACCGCAAAGAATAGCGCAACGATTACCGGTAATGTGGATAGTATCGGGGGTGAGGACGATTGGCTATCTATTGAGGCGACTACAAACATCGCAGGAGCTGGTAAGACTACTTCAAAAACTTTCCAAGTGGGGCGTATGTTTCGGGTTAAAGGGAAATTTGTCACAAAGGCGGGAAATACTACGTCTGACAGGTTGTCCATCCGCAACAATTCTGGGTTTGATATTAAATCAGGGGGTTTCGTTGTGACCCCTGGTGCCGACGACACCGTTCTTGAGTTTGACGAAACGTTTAAGCTTATTCAACCAGTTAATGAGCTGATTTTTTATCTAGCAACATCAAGCGGCATCGCCAGCATCACCTCTGGCGACATCGGTTACATCAAGGACCTTCAGTGGGGATACGCGGGAGCCATCGCATCCTGCCAAGGCCGCAACCTGGAATCTGATACTTGGGTTGATGAGTCGTCCAATGAACTTGACGGCGCACTCACAGGCGCAACTCGGTTGTTTGAACCAAAAGCGCAAGCTAGTGGCACTTTTACTCCAAGTTTACTGTTTGGTGGCGCTAACACCGGGATGACCTACGGCAATCAGACGGGCTATTGGAGAAAGCTGGACGAAAAGACCGTCTATGTTGAGGCGAACATCACTTTGACCGCGCTCGGGTCAAGCACTGGTAATGCGACATTAGCGGGCATGCCTTTCACATCCGCTAACAGAGGGCAAGATCACGCGGTTGCCAACGTGGCAGCTTTTAATATGACAGGGCTTGCTCTGGGCGGTGTGTCTGGTGTTGTGACCTATAACGGAACAGATGTAAAGCTTTATGAGAGCTCGGCAACAGGGCTTGCCACTATAGATCAAACCGTATTTACCGCGACATCCGCAATCCGATTCAGCGCAGTCTACGAAATCGCTTAAACTATGAAAAAGACAGAATACTTGCTAGGATTGCTCCAGAGCTTGGAGTCTCAAGCTGCAAATCATGCTCACGCAAACCGGTTGATTGCAGTGATTAACCGCGAAGAAGGTGCTAAGGATCTAATATCAGCCCGAAAAAAGCTGACCCAAGATCCTGACGCGGAGAAGCTTCCCGAACTCTATGGCGAAATCAAAGCGGCTGTCGATGAATACAACAAAGGCGTCCTTATCACAATGCCAACGATAGAAGAGGTAGCTGCTGGGATGGCGTCGGCTGATAGTGTAAAGGCTGCACCTGTTGATAACGGGGACGCTATCGACATCAATGAGCCCACCCCGTAACAGGGAAATCTGTAGCTGGTTGTTCTTGTTAGGCTTAATCATTTGGATTATGCTCTTTTGGTAGCTTATGGCTAGTTCACTTCCAACGCCTGCTAACTGTTGCTCTCCGTGCTCGGGGACAGCTACTGTGCAAGTCCCAGGGCCTACAGGCTCTACGGGCAGCAATGGCAGCAACGGCACCAATGGCGTCAATGCCTACACGCTAACGGACGGCACCTTCGTCATGCCGGCAGAGCTAGCTAACGTCACCGTAACAGTTGACGATAGCAGTTGGATGACTTCAGGACAGGTGTTGTTTGTGCAAACGGCTGGGCACATGGAAGTGCAGAGCACCCCGACGTCAACCTCTGTGATTCTCAAGAATCTGGAAGATGCTGCCACTAGTGCTTACCCTGACAACGCGGCACCTAGCACAGTTATCTCAAATGACTCTAGTGTGTCTCCAGCAGGATTGCAAGGTCCAACAGGAACAGCCGCTAGCGGCACAGCACCGGATTCTTCAACCTACCTAACAGTTGAGAACGAAACAGCAGACCTACCTAGTAGCGTTCAGTTAGAGGGACTAGGAACGGGAATTGTTGCGTTTAATGATACGTCCAACACGGTTTCTGTGAAACCTGTAGGGGTCGCTGATAACGACTCCTTGGAAGTCGACGACGCGGCTGGTCTAACAAATGGGGAACTTTGCAGGGCTACTGCGGACGGTATTGAATCTGTCAATGCTGCCACAGGGCGCACAACTCTAGGCTTGGGCACATCGGCAATCGTTGACACAGGCGTTGCAAACAACGAAGTGGTCACTGTTGATGCGGTTGGGGGTTTGACGAATGGTGAGGTCTGTATCGCAACGGCTGCTGGTATTCAAACGACACCTGCTACGAGTTTGCTGACTGCCACTTATGGATTGCTTGGTGAGGTGACTGGTGTGGACATGACCAGCGGTCCAAACGACAATAACATCACTGTCACGGCTTCACGTTATGCTGTTGACAAGATCATTGTTGAGAATGCTAGTGCCGATGTTTCAGCAGCACAAGCAGGTTTCTTTACAGGCACAGGAGGAGGCGGGACAGCTCTTGCAAATAGTGGACCAGGGACACTTTCTAATTTGACTGCTGGTGGCAAGCAGCAACAGTTGACGTTGACAGCATCTGCTACCACAGACACTTTTACAACTTCGACTCTTTATTTTCGCGTGACGGTGGGTGCTGCCAGTGGCACAGCCGACTGTCATGTGTATGGGTATATTTTTGCGTGATGGGTGAAGACATTAAGGTTCAGTTGGACGAGCTGAAACAGCTTGTGCATGACATCAAGTTGGCAATTTCAGGAGATGAGGACAAGGGGATTCAGGGGATTGTCCAACGTCAGAGACGTCAAGAAAAACGGTTGAAAACTGTTGAATATACTGTGATCGGGGCGATAGTAGTTCTAGCGGTGACTAATGAGGTTGCCCGTGATATCGTATTAAGTTTACTGAAATGAAAAAGACCTTATCCATTCTTGCAATTTTGACTCTTACTGCCTGTGCAGGTGGTATGATACCCGACAAACGCACTGAGTCCGTCAAGGCAACGGAATCCATTGCGAACCAGCAAAGCTTGATGGTGGAAAAAATCACCACCCCCGTCGCCGTTAACGCAGAGGGAATTCCCGTCGCGGAGTCCATCAAGCTTTCTCATACCACGCAACAGGCTGCCGGAGCCAAGGAAAGTGGAGAGTATTTACAGTCTCCGTCGTTCATAGCATTAGTGGCGGCTCTTATTGTCGCCATTGGATTCGGATTGCTTGCCTACAGTGCGTTTGCTAAAAGCACACGAGTAGGACGGGCTGCTGATGGTGCATTGGGCGCCTTCGCTGACCACTTGAACACTATCATTGCCACTACTGATAATGCTGAAATCAAGACTCAGCTACTCAATCTGAAG
>Ga0208644_1002520_pt1 | contig 14620 bp, 20 predicted proteins | sample VirMetDEL_Nov_18_FD_184517 | JGI IMG/M metagenome (GOLD analysis project Ga0208644, IMG submission 184517) | Aqueous microbial communities from the Delaware River and Bay under freshwater to marine salinity gradient to study organic matter... | ecosystem: Environmental > Aquatic > Marine >... | reverse complement strand
GTGACGGCGTTTGTGTGTAAAAATTCGTTCAGCGCTTTTTCGCGGTTGAGTTTCGCGGCGGCCAGTTTTTTGTTGCGGTGTGTTGCGCCACGTGCGGCGTTGCAGGGTTTGCAGCTGGGCACCATGCCGTCGGCGTGTGTGCCTTCGCGGTCGACTTCGACAAGGTGGTCTGCTTCGGTTGCGGGTCGGCGTCGACACCAATGACAGATTGGGTTATCGGCGAGTAGAGCTTTACGCGCGGCTTTATATGCCGGGGAGCTGTATTCGCTGCGGTTCATTGCGCCCCCCATTGCGCGGCGCCCCCCAAGGGGCTTGCGCCTCGATGTGCATGAGTGGCCATCGTGTCGGGTTCAGGTTTGTTGTGCATGTTTGTTATCAACCTTAGCGATCGAACGAAAGGCAGAAAGGTGTAATGCCCACCCCGCGGCTTGCCTCTACCCGCGTCCCACTAGCTACTTGCTGAACATCATCGCCTTGACGCTTTGCCCCGCCACCTTCGTGTTGCTGTTTTAGGGCGCGTCAATCGACCCCCGTTACCGGGTGTCATCCATCCACCGTGCGATCGGTTTAGGTCTATGGGCGATCTAGTCGCCAACGCTTACATCGCAAGTAGGCGTTGTATGGTTTGCAATCTTGCCGGGGCGCTGCGCCACGGTTTATTTGTTCGGCCTTCGGTTGGTGCTGGTGGCAGCTGCGTATTGTTGACGATCGCCAACGCTGTCGCCAAGCACCATGCGCTGCGGGCACAGCGTTTGTTGTGTCCGTGTATGCGTCGATCCCATTGCAACACGCGTTGCAAACCGTCGTGATTACCAAAACTATAAAACGTCATGCTTGTGTTGCCATGAGTTATCGTCGGTCGGTCGGTAATTTGGCAAAATGTCATCACATTGTCACATTTAATCGACGTTGATTTCGGTGCTGTACCAATAGGCCTTGACCGCTTTACGCAGCGCCCACCGCAGGTATTTCAGCAGCTCATCCTTATGTGATTTCTCCATGTCAAGCGCATTCACACGCGCAATCATGTCGATCAGTTTGTCGGCCTGGTCAAGACTCATTGCGTATCTTTCTTGAGTGCGTCGATGACGCGGTTGGCTTCAGAGATCGTTAGGGCTTCGGGCACAGCTGCATCACTAGCCAACACCTGTTGCACGTAATTGAATAAGCCCTCTTCATCGAGCGACAGTTTTTTTGCCAATGCTTTCATGTAGCCAACCTGCTTAGGGGTCGCACCCTTCGACCCGCCGACCGTCGTGATGTAATCCGGCGCAACGGGCGAGGGTTCCGATCCGGGCGCAAGGTTGCCCGCCCCCGCCCGCTGCACCTTCGCCATCTCCTCACGGGATGGCCTTTTGCCGTGCGTCGCGTAGTCGCAGTTAGCGAGCGCACGACCGATCGCAGACGTTTCACAATTCTCGACAAATGATGTTCGGTTAACTGGGCTTGAGCCTTTGACTTCTTCGGCATAGCCAGTCGCGGTTGGTGATGTTTGTGCGGCGTCGAAGTAGACCTCGGCGCGGAATACGCAACTGTCGCCGTCGTAGGCCATCATCGCGGTCTCGATGCGGGCGGTCGGATGGTCACGCCAAAACCGTGCCAAGCGATCCTCGACTGTCTCGTAATTGCTCAGGTCGAATGGCATTATGCGGCTGCCCAAACTGTCAGGCGTTGAGCGTGATCGTGCTGGCCGCCACGATTGGCGTGGCGTACGGCGCCGGTGTTTACGATGGTGCGGCGTCGCACAGCTGCATTGAGCCGACCAGCAAGCCCTTTGGTGACTGGGAAGTGTTGGCCGAGTTTGGCCCACACGTCGTCAGCGGTGAAGTAGCCGATTTCGCGGGCGCACGCGTCGATGGCGGCGTCAACTTGGCGTTGCTGTGCGGGTGTCCATTTGGCGTCAGCGACCGCCTGGCTGATCTGCATTGCCTGGCCGAATGGGGTGACTGGTTTGGCGGTTGGTACGCGACCGTCACAGACGAAGTGGGTGCGGCCTTGAATGTCCGGCCATGCGATGACGCCTTTGCAGATGGTGCAGTTCATCGTGCCTTCTCCAACGCTGCGATCGCTTTGTCGATGGTCTCAATGTCGTACAGCGGTTCCGGGTCGCACAAGGTCATTGCGTTGCGGATGGTGCGTAGCCGTCGGATGATTTCGCTGTGCGGGTTGAAGATCGTGTCCACGATTTCGTTCAACGCTTTCAGGTGTTTGGCTGATGCGGATGTTGGCTCAAAGTTGTCGGCGAACATTTGTCGGGTCTCCTTGCTAAGTGTGTCGTCGGGATCTATGTAGGGATGTTCTATCACAGGTGTGTCATGGGGCTGTGACAGCCCACGGCCCCCACCCGGAATTGTTGTAAATGGCAAGCGCGGCCCGCAGGTTTGCTTCGGGTATGTACAGCTCGGCGCAATGATCGACGCCGACGTCTTGCACTTGTAACCAGCCCATCGGCCATGAGCTGTTAGGCATACACCAAAACCCGTTGATTTGGGTCAAGCCGTAGGAGCCGCCCATCGGGTCGTTGGCGTTAAATGCGGTGGGTGTGCATCGGCTCTCTCGGTACATCACGACGGCGAGCGTGTCAAGCTGATCGTCTGGCCAGCCGACCTGCCGAGCCAAGTTGACCGCGTCGTTGCAGTTGGCGATCGTGGTAGGCAGGCTGGTTTCGGTGACGGTGGTCTGCTCGACCGTCGTGGTCGGGTAGATATCCCACGACAGCGGTGTGGTGCTGGGGCTAGGTTGCCCTGAGAGGGGTCTAGGAGCCTCTAGGAGCGTCGCAAAACCAAATATGGCTGTCACACAGGCACACAGGGCGGCTAATGGGTTCAATGTCATGGCTAGGTTCCTTTCGTCGGTGATCCCACCATAGGGCGGGTCGTGGCGTTAGGCGGGGATACCCTCGAAAACCTTGAGAAATGCGGCTTTTACCAGTTCGGGGTTGTCTGCCATTTTGGGTGTGATCTCGACATGCCACCAGTCGCCGCCTGGTGCCCCGGATACGGTTTTCTTTTGGTAGATCTTCCAGGCCATGCGGTCGCAGCGCCAGGCGCGGCCGAATGGTTGGGGCCAGTAGTCGATGACCATTTGTACGCCGAGCGTGTTTGCGTTGGCGACACATGCGCCGATGAATACGCGGCTGAGTTGTCGGCCGTTTGGTTTGCCTCGATCGTCGGGCATGTCACGGTAGGAGAGGTCGACGGCTCGCCCGGTGGCGTGTACTGACAAGCTGCCTGGTTTGCCTTTCATGTCACGTTGCCCGTACGACCCGTTATTCCACAAGCTGCCGTTGGCGTATTTGATGGCCTGCCTGATCCATTCGTCCATGCCTGGGCGTGGGCCTTTGGCGGGGCCGTCGGCGTTGCCGATGTAGTCGGTTGCGCCGGGTACGCCGGGTTTAGCTTTGGCTATTGCCACGACCGTAGGCGGGATCGTTTGGGTTGGCCCATCGGATGACGACGGGGATGAGTGCGGCGACCGCTGCTTTGGCGAGGTCTTGCGGGTCGGTGTTGCCGGTCGATGCGACAGCTGCGACAGCGGCGATGACTACCCGAACGTATGAGGCAAGCATTGCTTTGGTTTGTTTGCTCATTTGTGGTTCTCCGTGTGATAATCGATTTTTTGTTCTATTCGGCCCAGCGCTTCGTGTACCCGTCCGTGATCTTTATGGTTTTCTTTTTGGCCCCGATAAATGAGCGCAACGAGTATAGAGAAACAGCCACCGACCAAAGCCACCACAATCTCAGTAGCCATCGGGTCACGGTGCTGGTGGGTATGGGTTGTCGGCTTTGACTTTGGCTACAGCGGCCCGCCATTCGGCTTCGGTTGCGTCGCCACGTTGCCATTTGAAATACAACGGGTCTGACTGCTTTTCGTATGCGCTTAGTCGAGCAGCTTCAACGATCGCCACCTGGTTGTTGTAATCAACTTGTGGCCATGCGGCATCAAGTTCGGCTTGCGTCGGTTTTGGTGTCGGGTTATCCCATGTCAGGGTGTCGTAATCGTTGGCGTTGATTGACCAAAGTGTGCCGGGATAGTTGGCGATTAGTACGGCGGCGTAGTCGGTGGTCATGCTGAGATCTCCATGACGGTGATGGTGGATGCGGGGGCCATTGTGTATGCGGCGTTTGCGTCATTTCCGCCGCGATTGCAATAAACGGCAAGTGGTGTTGTGCCCGTTTCGGTGAACGTGATTGACACGCCATAAGTGGTGGCTGACGTCGTAGCTGGACTGTCAAGATACAAAAGATGGCAGACCGCGCCGATCGACTTTGTGTAGGCCGATCCCGCGCTTTGTGTACGGTTGCCGTTCGCGTTGCCGAGATATGACGCGGCGTTGCCACCTGTTATTTTTGCGCTGAAGCCGTCGCCGGCGGTGCCTGCGCCACCCGACACCGACGCAATAATAAGCACTTTGCTTGATGTTGATGATGGAGTGATTGTTGCGGTTAGCCCGGTAACTGCGGCAAATGTTCCAACGGCGACCGAAGCTGAAAACGTGTCGGTCTTTGTGGTACTGACCACTTGAAGCACACGAAACGCGCCTCGCAGGTCATTCATTTGAGCAGCGGTAAGGACGTTACCTGCGACAAATGTTGCGGGAAGTGTGGTTGGGGTTGCCATAGTTGCTCCTTTTAGCCTAGGACATTCTCTGCGTCGAGTACGCCATAGGTGATGTCATCCAATATCAGCTGGTAGACGATGGTGGTTGGTGCTGTGTAGAAGTGAACGCGGTGCCCGGTGCTGAAGTCAATCAGATGCTCGATGCCCTCGACCGATAGTTCTTGGCCAAGGCTGGTCATCCCGGTTCCTGTGATGAATGTTTTTTCTATGGTGATCGTGTCGCCGATGTCAATTGTGGCTACGGTGTCGCGGTCGGCGTTGGTCAGCATGGCGAATTTGGTAGCGACGTCGGTGTACCTGGCTTCGGGTTCACCGTTGAGCAGGTAGGTAGCGGCCGCCGATAGTTGCGATCCGCTGGTCTCCAACAAGCTGTTGGTGATGCTTTCGGTTTGGATGAAGTAGGTGGCGATTGAGCCTGTGTCGGTTGCTGTGGCGTTTGATCCGCCAAGGTTCTGCACGTAGGCGCGGTTCACGACCGAGTCCGCTTCGAATGTGATGCCGACGTTGTCGAACTTGACGCCTGTGCCGCTGTCTTTGAAGTTGGCCACCGATCCGCTGAGCGTTGCACCGATGCGATTTTGAAAGGTCAGTACCCCTTCGCGCGATACGAACAGGCGCCCAAATTCTGCGGTGCCGTTGATTTGGTTTAGGTAGGCAAGCACGTTTGTACCTGCGGGGACGTTGTAATCATTGTCGTGGCCAAGGTTGACGGTGCCGGTGGAGATGTTGCGGGCGGTTGGCCCGGTCGGGTAATCGACTTCGGGCAGGTCTAAGACGCTTTCAATGCGTTCGCCCGATGTTTCCGGTGTGACGTTGTATTCATCCAAGTAGGTCTGTGCGAGCAGGTAGAAGTCGTCGGCGCAGTAGACGCTCACCGTGTTCAAACCGCCTAACGCGAAGTTGTAGTCGTAGTTGACGACGTAGCCGTTGAACAGGTATTCGAGCGTGTTGCTGGCGTCGTATCGGCCAAAGCGTACGCGGCGCATCGGTGCCAAGCCGGGCACGTTTTGGTTGGCGTCATAGTACGGGCTCGATGTGTCGAACGGGTTGAAGATGCCATTGGCAAGCGTGTCATTCAGGGTAAATGTCATGGTGCCTGCGCTGAACTGGTCGCCCTGATCTTTGCGACCTCGACGCACCGCAATGTTCAATGTGCCGTCGGTGACATCAGCGAATTGGGTGGTGCCGTCAAGCACGTAGTCGGTGTTGTCTAGTACGCCTTTGACGCTGTCATCAAGCGTGAATCCGTCAATCGTGAAGCCTGCGTCGATTTCCAGCGTGTAGTTGCCGGATTGAACGATTGCTGTGCCGGGCATCAGACGTACCCGCTGACCTCAATGCGCGCCGGGCCAGCTGATCGGTTGTAGGCGCGGATGCTGTCCACGACGGCCTGCCCGATCTCGGCGCTGGTCGCTAGACCGCCGTTGACTAAAATGTTGACGTCGCCACCTGGTAAACCTGCCCAGTAGTCGTCGCCAAATATCGGGGCTGTAGACATGTCAGGAGCCCCTGTAACGAGGTCAATGACGGTGTCGGCTGCTTCGCCTATGGCTGTGATTTGCGGCAGCGTAAGGCCGTCTACGGCGAGCCTGGCAATAAAGTCGTCGAGGACGGCTTTAATGCCTGCGACCATCGCTTCGCCTTGTGCGACGCCCGCCCCGTAAAACTCGTCGGCTGCGTCTTTGCCGAGCTTGTTGGCGACGTTTTCGAGGGCTTGCACCAGTTCGTTGGTTTGGCGTATAGCGTCTGATCCGCCGTTGATGAGTTCGTCAGCGATGAATGTGCCTGCTTCAACGCCTGCGTCGATGACTTTGCGTAGAGCGCTTTCAGATAGGCCCATTTGGAGCAGGGTGGCGACACGTTCGCCAAAGAGTTTGGATCGGTTGGCCATGACCGTGAGGCCGCCGATGAATGTGCCTTTGGCGTCGACGGCTTCTTTGAGGGCGTCGGTGAAGTTGAGGGTGCCGGTGATCGAGCTGCTGATGCTGTCGCGGAAACTGTTGTAAGCGTTGCGGGCATTGTCGAGTTGGCTTTGGGCGTTTGACAGGGCGTTATTTAGGCGTTGCTCAATTTCGGTGCGGGCTTTGGCGATTTGTTCTTCTAGTTTTTTGTTGGCTTCGGTCAGCGTTTTGGTGGCTTTGGTGCCTTTGTCTTTGGCTTCATTGCTGGCGAGCAGGGCGCGGCGCTCGATCCCTGCTGCGTCTGCGACACGCATTTGCTGAGTGGCAGAGACCCCCAGGTTTTTGTTGTATGCGCCAAAAGTTTCTTCGTCGCTGAAATAGCCAAAGATGCGTTTGACGATGTCGAGTGTTGATGCCAGCGGGTTGATGAGTTTGGTGATTTTGCCGAGCAGGTCATTGAACGCGCTAGCAGAATTTTTGACTGGCTCAGGCAGATTGGCGAACGCGGTTTCGGCTTCGAGTGTGAGGTCGACCAGTTCGTTGACCTTGGGTAGCAGCTGTTGGCCGAGTTGCACTTGGTAGTTGTCGATAAGGGCTGACAGGGTGCGCTGTTTGTTAGCGAGGCCGTCGGCGGTGCGGGCGAAGTCGCCTTGTGCGTCGGCGGTTTGTTTGTAGATGGCTGCTTGTGCGGCCAGGATTTTTTGTTGTGCGGTGAGTGCGCCTGATCCGTCGTAGATGCCGAGTTTCATTGCTTCGGCTTTGAGGGTGGCGTCGTCTAATAAGACACCGAAGCGGCGCAAAGGTTCGGCTTCGCCACGGAGAGCTGCACCAATTGCTTGCACGGCTTCTTCCGGGCTGGTGTTATTAAAGCTGGCAAGATCGGTGGCCAGTTTGACAAAGTCATTGCTAAATGTGGCTAGGTCGGTGCCTGCAAGACCGGCTGCTTTGCCGAATGTGCCAAAGACGCCTGCGGCGTCGAGGACGGCTTGTTTGCTTTGGCCAAGTTCGCGGGCAGCTGTTTGGGCAAAGTTGGTGACTTGTTTTGCGCCTGATCCAAAGATGACACCGACTTTGGACATACTTTCTTGCATGTTGCTTGCGGCTTGTACTGCTGGCCCGATGACTTGGGTGAGGGTGCCGAACGCGGCGGCTGCGGGCAGAATGGCGCGTTGCAGAACATACCCGGCTTTTTGTACGTTGCTGTCAAGCTTGCCGAATTCGTATTGGGCTTGCTTGATGCCTTTGTCGGAGAATTCCGAGATGATGGGTATGCGAATTGCCATTAGTAGATCAGCTTCCTGTTCAGGTCGTCGGCGACTTTGTCGATGGCTTGACGCATTTCGCGGGTGACGTCTTTGAGGTGACTGTCGGCGGCTGGCCACATGACGCGGGCTGGTTCACCCCATGCCAGGGTGCTGAGTGATCGGCCGAGCCTATTTTTGTTGCTAGCGAATTCGATGATTGACGCTGCCGGGTCTTTTTGGATGATGGTGATGACCCCGTTGCGGCGTCGGCCTGCGTCGATCTTGACTTGTACGCCGCTGCGGGCGCGTCGAGCATCCCACGGCAGCAGTTGGCGGCCTTTTTGCATCCAGCGATAGCGCATACCTGACAGCGGCATTTGTGGGTAGCTCGCTTTGGCTGTGGTCGTGATTGGTGCGGCAATTTGTTTGGCATCACGCGCAAATTGCTTACGCATTTCCGGGTTAAGGGTGCGTAGATCTTTAAGTGTGTCTTTGACGCCGACGACTTTGATGCTCATGATCGGCGCTTTCGGGCTTTGGCTTGCTGTTCGAGCACGTACATGACGGTGGTGACGTCGCGTAGGTCAAACTCCACGTGGGGCGGCCAGAAGCCTGTCATGACTAAGACCTCGGCGAGGGAGCGTCGCCAGGTGCCCCGATGGTAGGGGTGTCGTCGACCAGTTCGTCGACGGTGGTGATTTCCATGTCGGGGTGTTCGGCTACCCATTCGCGCCAGGTGCCGGGTACTTTGTCGCCTGCAAGTTTGCAAAGTGTGTATGCCCAGCAACAGAGATCGGCGAAGCCGATGCCTTTGCCGTCGGCGGTGCGTCGGTTTTCGGTTTTTTCCCATTCCACGATGGCAAGCATGTTGGTGCGTAGTTCGCGGGCTGGTTTGCCGTTTTTGAGGTCGACGCGCAGCTTGATTTGCATTAGTTACCTTTCGTCGGGCAAGGCTCCGCCAATGCGGGCTTGCTTGTTTTGTTTTCAGCGCCGCCCGGTTGGGCTGGCGGAAACATGGTTAGCTGGTGGCCTTTGCGATTGAGCCGCCGGTGAACGTCAGGTCGATCGTCGAAAGTTCGCCGAGCGATGCGTTGATCGGGGTGTGGCTTTCCAGGTATGCGCCCGTGATCGTGTATGACGGGTTGGTTGCCGAGACCGCACCCGATGATGGCTTTAAGACGAGCGTCGTGGTGGTGCCGACAAGGCTGTAGATCGACGCTTCGGTTTCGGCAGCTGCGTACGACTGGTACAGGGTGACGGTGACGGTGTTGTTTTCAAGGCCGCCGGTGTAGGTGCGGGCCGTTGAGCCAAACGCGGTATTTTCAAGCTGCTCGACAAGGTAGGTGATGCTTGCGGCGGTGCATTGGTCGGTGAGATCGACGCTGTTGATCTCAACACTTGGGTTTGACAGGTAGACGCTGGTTGCCATGACTTAGTTCTCCTCGACTGGTTCTGATTTGACTTTAGACGATTTCTTTGGTTTGTCGGTGGATATGAGGCCACCGTCGATCAGGGCTTGCACGTTGACGCCGTCGGCTGGCTCGTATTTGTCGCCGGGTGTGCCAAGGCGTGGGCTGACGATGATGTACATGGGTTCTCCTAGCTTGTTTGTGCCTGCATGGCAATGGTGAGGTCGTAGGCGGGCAGTATTGAGCCGCCAATGTCGACGACTGATGGGCTGCCTGTTGTGACGGCCACGTTTTTGGCTAGTAGCAGGGCGCAGATGTTGAGTAGGGATCGTTGGGCGTCAAGGTTGGCGGGGCCGAGTGTCAGCACTTTGACCGGGAACGTGAGCTTGACGATGTTGTAGTTGAAGCTGTCCCAGGATGGTGCGTCAATGAAGCAGCAGGGCGGGACGATGTTGCGGGGATCGTTGACGACTTGTAGCCCGGTGATGGTTTGGAGCGTGGCGGTGAGGTCGTCGATCGCTTCGTTGAACAGGTCGGTGTAGACAGGTACGGGCATCAGGCCACCTGCGGTCGGTCTATCCCCAACAGCTGCTTGACCATGCCTGACAGCCCGACGACTGGGGCGGTTGCCATGCCGTCGAACGATGCGTACTGGTCGATCGAGCCGCGCTGACGGTAGAGAGCTCCGCCGTACATGATCGTGCCGAGGGTGACGTCGCTTGATGGGCTGGTGCTGACGCTGTCGATGTATCCGGCCTCTTGTCGGCGTCGGTAGCAGAACTGGTTGGCGGCTGCGGCGCATTGCGTCAGGAACGCTGCGTCACCAGCGGTTGCGGTGCCGATGCCGAGCCAGTCTTCAATGTTGGTGCTGGTGATCCAGGTGCAGACGGGTGTGTATGCGACGGTGCCGGATGCGGCGACACGCTCGACGTCGTCGGCGGTCTTGGCGTACAGGACTTGGTTTTGGATCGGTACCTGGTAGTCGTACATCAAGTCGCCTTGGCTGTCGACGCCGAGGTACAGGTATTGCGGAAGCGCGTAGACCGTGTATGAGCCGTTGAACGTGGCGTCGACGCCTGCGACGGTGATTGCGCCGCCTACAACTAGCTCTGAGGGTGTGAGCAGTTGTAGGACGGCGTAATCGTCCAGCAGGTACTTGTGTGTGACCGTGTAGGTGGCCATGGTGTGGGCCTACCTTTCAGGTCACGAAACGATGATGGACTGAACCTGATCGGCGTCAGCGATGAATGTTGCCACGTAGCCGTAGTAGCTGAACTGGCGACCGAGGGTGCCAGGCACTTCGACGGACATGAGGCCGCGCACCTGCTCGTAGAATTCGCAAGCGGAGCCGCGGGCGACGATCATGGTGCCTGCTGCGAAGTTGCGGTCTGCCACAAGGTTGAGGCCGAACGGGTTGAACGTGTTGGCGACGGTGACGTTGGCCGAGCCCATCGCATTGACGCCCATGAGACCTGCTGCGCCCGTGTATGGGAATACCGGGCGGTCGTCTGCGTCGAGCTGTGCGCCGAGCGCCTGCCATACTCCTGGTGCCACAAAGATGTGATCGGGCAAGAAGTTGGTGTCCAACAGGATGTTGTAGGCGGAGGTGTAGATCGCCGAAATCAACGAAGACGGATCGTTCGCCGTGACCGTCCAAGTTGCGCCGGATGCCTGTGCGCCTGCAACGATCGCGTCTGCGGCGATGTTGTCAGATGCGAGCATGTACTGGCCTGCGAGGTCGCGCAAAATGATTTCCATTGCGGCCGGGCTGGTGAAGTCAATGTCCTGCACCGACAGCGTGACCTGACCCGCAAGCGTGGTCTTGGTGACGACGTTGGATGCGATGACCGGGGTCGTGGCTGATGCGCCCGACAGTTCAGTTGACTGCGTTGCAACTGACGGGTGGGTCGTCCACGTTGGGCGGATGAACGTCTTTTGGTTGCCACCGTCTGGCATGGCGCGAGCGCCGATCGCTGCGACGACTGGACGGATGTAGTTCAAGTCCTGGAATACCGGGCCGAGAACTGGAACAGGCAAAAGACCTGGCGTGTCGGTGGTGAGGGTGTCACCTGCGGCAGCTTCGAGTGCGCTCTGCTTCGACTTCATGTAGTCGCGGGCAGCTGCGGCGACGTTGCGGAACGTTTCGCCACCGATGTGCATTGCGGCGAGGTATTCGCCTGGCGTCGGCAGGTTGAACTGACGCTTGGGCTGTGCCGGGACTGGTGCGGTTGGGATCGTGGCCTCGACTGCTGCGGCCTCGACGACTGGTGCGTTTTCCATTGCTGGTGTCTCCTCTTGTGGGGTCTCTTCTTCAGTATTGCCGATTTCTTCTTCGGGTTGGTGGATACTTGCGGCTACTTCGGTGATCGCGGCTGCGTCGCCGAACGCTCCGACCGGGACGAGTGACAGCTCGATCCAGTCGGCGGCCTCGACGATCATCGTGCCTTTGTCGTCGTAGCTGAATTGGGTGGGGTTGATGCCGATGCTGACCTGGTCAATGACGCCTTCGGTGAGCAGAGTCATGGCGTCTTGGCCTTGGCTGGATGCCGACACTTTGGCGGTGAACATCATGCCGTCGGCGGTGTCAACGCGCTCGGTGACGACGCCGACCGGCATTGTGCTGTCGTGGTACATGAACAGGCGAGGCGCTTTGCCCTCGACGGGTAGTGCGCCTGGCTTGATGACGACTGACTGGCCTGATGCGACGGTGGCTTCGACGTTGTAGGGGACGGCGACGCCTGAGATTTCGCGTCGGCCTGCGCCTTTGCCTGCGGTAATGCTGAAGTCGGTGCTGGTGAATTTTATCATCGGTTTGCAATCCTCTCTTGCGTATTTTCTTCAATGTTGACGTCTGATGGTTCGTCCATTTTGTCGGCTAGGTATTCTTCAGACAGGTAATCTTCGGCGTCGAATTCGACGTAGGTGCCGCGTGGCAGGACGTTGTCCATTGACAAGGTTGCGGCGATCGCTTCGGCGTAGAGCTTGACACCGAAGATATAGAGGTCGGCGCGGGCCTGTTGTGCTGATTGGTATGAGTACGATCCGGTCGATACGCCGACGAGGTATGGCGGTACGTTGCCGAGGCGGGCGGCTTCAAGCGCTGAGTAGTTGGCGCTTTCAATCAGCAGCATTTTGTCGGGCGTCATCGTGGTCGGTTCGTAGTTGAGGTACTGGTTGAGCGCCGCAGTCTGATTAGTGGCTCGAGCCGCGTTGAACTGTGCAGCAATGTCGGTCAATTCTTGTGCCGACAATGGCTCGCCATCGGTTTGCTTCAAGATGCCTGCGGGGATTGAGCTGGATGCGTTGCGGTTTCGTGCAGCTTCAATCTTCAGCGCTGTTTCAACGGCGCCTGGTGCCGAATAGATCAGGCCTTGCGTAGGGCTCAAGAATTGCACCAGGTTGACCGGGTCGAGTTCGCCGCCGTTGAAGTACACCTGTTTCGATGGCGCAAACCACACCGGGCCGACCTGATCGGGCGTTGTGATTGACCCGGTTGGCAAGCGGGTGAAGCTTGCCGGGTAGCCGTCGGCGGTGCGTGAGGTGATGTACCAAAACGCGCGACCATAGAAGAACAGGTCGTCAAATGTCCAAGCCATGATGTGACCGTATGGCACCGATGGGTCGGGTCGGCGAAGCCATGAACGTGGCGCCAAATACACCTTGGTCATTTCTTCTTCAAGTTCATTCCAAACTTCGTTGTACATACGCAACGGCATGCAGCTGATGACGGATGCCATGAGGTCGCGGGCGCGGTTGATCGCAGGGACGCTGATCGCACGGTTGCGTGCTTCGCCTTCCTGGTAGGTGTAGTACTGGCCAATCATGTTTGGGCCGGCGGCGTTGCTGGTGTAGCCGACCGCGGCTTGCACCTCGACGTCGGGTGTGGTGGAAATTGCGGCGGTCTTTTTAGCGAACAGAGCCATGCGTCAAGTGTGCCACAAGCGTCAAGCGTTTATGTGTACCCGCCCGCCGACACGATCCCGACGAAAGGCCGGGGCGGGTACGTTGCGATGCTACACGCTGACGATCATTGGGCGGCCACTTTGCGCTGGTCGAGCGACCATCCCGGCAGCCCACACCATGCACCTGGCTAACTCAATCGGGCCGGGTGAGCGTTGCGATGACAGCACCAGCGTGTTCTGTGTCTTGACCGCAACAGCGCGTTGCACGTGTTCAGCAAGCATGGTTTCCCCGGTGTGCAACAGCCTGCCCTGGTTTATCAGGTCACGAACAACGGGCGTGAGCTTGCCCAGTTCGGCGTAGCCGACGATGACGCGGCGACGCTCCAAATTGGGCGGGCAAATGGCGTCGATCGTGGGTGACATGGCGAACCGTACCGACGGGTCGGCGGCGGCTTCAGCGAGCTTGTCGTATAGCTCGCCGATCGTGTCGACGACGAATGCGATGGTGCTGACGGTGCGACCGTCGGGCAGGTTGACGGCGCGTACAGCTGCGTATCGGCTGTCGTCAAGGCTGGCTTCGATGGCGATGATGCCGCCCATTGGGATCGGGCCGCGGTGCTCAAGTTCGGGCCAGCGTCCTGGTGCGATCCACCCGCGGGCAACCGTCACCCACAGGTTGAGGCTGGCGCGTAGAAATGATGCGCGGTCAGGGTTTTCGCTTTCCTGCTGCAACGTGTCCAGGGTGAGGGTGTGGCCGATGGCGGGGTTGCCCCATGTCCACGATGACGGTGCCATCGGGTCGACGTGCGGTGGTGGCGACCATTCGGCCATGTAGTTGACGGTCGGCTGGTTGCTGTCGATTGCGCGTAAACCATGTTCTCGCCAACGCTGAAACAGGACTGATGCTTCGGTGCCTGCGGTTGACATGAACAAAGCAAATGGGTTTTTGCGGGCCCGTTGCGCTGGCATCAAACCACCCTCGACGACTTCGGCATCAACGTCAAAGAGTTCGTCGACGATCAGCAGGTCGATCGACATGCCGTGACCCGCATTATGTTTCGCAGCTTTGATCCACCAAGTCGTGCCATCCGGCATCGTCACCTTGTTGCGACCATACGACCGTGACACGGTCGCGTTGTACCTGTTCTCAAGAATGTCAGCAAGATCGTCAAACACCATGACGGCAAGATCAAGGCGGTGCGCGACAGACACGATGGTTTGTTTCTCACCCCTGATCTTCGGCATCTCCAACAGCCAAAACAGAATGACCGATTTCAAGATGATCGACTTCCCGTTCTGACGCGCCACCGACCCCAACGCCGACCGATGCACAAGCTCCCCCGCATCATTGAAACTCAACGCCCGGTCAAGAAAATGCACCTGCCACGGCATCAACTCAAGCCCCAACGCCTCTAGGCATATGTCCCCCACAAGCGGCCCGAACGAACCCGCCCTATCCGGGCTAATCGTTTCCAAGCGCGGCCGGTCATGGCTAGTTACCGCCAGTTCAGGCTGATCCTGGCCAGTTCGGGGATATTCGAGAT
>Ga0208644_1002519_pt1 | contig 14634 bp, 14 predicted proteins | sample VirMetDEL_Nov_18_FD_184517 | JGI IMG/M metagenome (GOLD analysis project Ga0208644, IMG submission 184517) | Aqueous microbial communities from the Delaware River and Bay under freshwater to marine salinity gradient to study organic matter... | ecosystem: Environmental > Aquatic > Marine >... | reverse complement strand
TCTTCCCGGATACCGACAGCATCATAGCTGTCAAAAGAGTTAGTTGGCTGTGCCATGATAATTACCTCTATTCAAGAATTAAGCTCATAGCATCTTGGATGCTTCCTGAGCGTTTAAGTTTAGATCGAGCCTGCCTACTATCATTGCGATTGGATGCTGTCTTTTTAGATCCAGCTTTAACAACCTTACCCCGTGGGCCTTTGGTGGCCTTTTCGACCGCCTTGTCCTTGCCACGCATAATCTCTTGATACTTGATGGCGTCGTTCAATACACGTATTGCCCGGTGATCCATCACAGCGGAGATTTCTTCTGGCTGATAGCCATATATCTCTGTACCCATTTTGAGCATAGAGTCGCGTGTTTTGGTTGCTTTTTCTGGGTCTGCAAACTCAGGCATAACCTGGCGTAGCGTCTCCATCTCGCGTTCCAAATAGGCTTGTTGTGCTTGCTGTTGAGCTTGATGCTGGTAAGCAAGCGTGTGCTGCACTTGAGCCATATCTTTTTGATACTTTTCCATTGCAGTGTCATATCGAGCTTTATCTTGCGTGTACCCAATAGGGTCACTTTCGATAAGGGACTCGTCTGGCGGAGTCGGTGGCTGGGCAAATCCGGGTGCCTGCATCTGTTGATACAAGGCAAGTACCGCTTCGCCCGCCGATGCCAGTGTCGCATTAGCGGTTTCGGCTTTCTTTCGCAGGTCAGCGACTTCCTGCATACCTTTCTGAATGTACTTCTGACCACTATAACCACGCTGAAGCTCGTCTAGCGTTACCTCTGTCTCCGTTCCGTCAATCTTAACGGTGAAGGTGTGGGGCTGCTCTGCGACCTCTTCCTCTTCGGGTTCGTAATCTTGCTCTTCAGTGTCAGGTTGCTCCGCTACCTCTTCTTCTGCCTCCCTTTTGGGTTGATCAGAAACTTCGGCTACGGGCGCTTCCTCCTGCTCTGTTTCCTCGTTTTGAACGAGTAGGTCTACTGCCGATTCGATGCTACCATCGAATTTCAATTCATCAGTCGTTTCCACGGTGCTGATCTCCTTTGTTGTCTATCGAACATCGCTTCATCCGTAAGGATGACTGCCATACGATCTTCAATCTTCGCTAACGCCCTAATAATGTGATGGGCTTCCTCCCGGTCTTCCGTAGAAGAGTGCGGGTTTAGGAAGACATTGGCTGTGTCTTCTCTAATCTCGTCGATAAGCATGTTGAAGCTTTCATCCTCTTGGAGTCGCTTTACATGCGCTGCTCTATCCTTAATGTTCAAAACGTACTACCCACTGCCGCCGCCGCCGGCTCTGCTTGCGGATATCGTGGTGCGTTCTGCATTTGCTTAATTCGCTCAACATCTACGGCTGTGCCGTACTTGCCTATAATCTCAGCCGCGTTGATCAATAGGTCTTGATCCATCTGATCACGCTTGCGGTCATCGTCTGCAATCGCCTTCTGCGCCTCTAGCTGTAGCTTGAGCTGGTCGGATTGCATCTTAGCCTGTGCCTTGATCTGCTCAGCCTGCAAGTATGCGGCGTTAGGATCACCCTGTTGCTGCTGGCCTTGCTGCTGTTGCGCCATCATCTGCTGCTCCATCATTGGATTGATGGGCATAAAGTAACGCTCTGAGTTGCGGACGCCATTGACTGCCAAGATGTCTGAAAGGGTATTGCGAATGTTAGACAGTGAAACCATGCCGTTGCTTGGGCCGTAGCTTTGGAATATCTGAATCTGCATTTGTAGTGCCTGATTCAATACAGCGACTTTTTGATCCTCGCGTCCAGTTCCGAGGCCGACGTTAATCGATACATCCATGCCAAGATTCCACGACCGGGGATCAACCGGGACGTAGCTTTGGCCTTGTAGGCGCATCATCTGCTCTTCATCAACGTTCTCTACCATCGTCTTCAGCATTAACTTAAACATCTGACGCATACCACCTTCTGCAAGGTTGCGCGCCATAACCTCTACCTGAGCCGCTTGCGCTTGTACTGTCGCCGCTACAGCCGTCGCCGTGGTGCTTTGTAGTGCATCAGGCGACAGGCCGGTAGACGCCTTTGTTACGCCTGTCTTGTCTTCAACCTGCTGATCGAAATACTGTAAGGCAGAAAGGGTCTGACCAGCGACGAATGGGACAGCTTGCGGCTGTACAGCGCCTGACTGCTTCACCCGGATAATGCCGCCGATCTCGTTGTTCAGTAGGTCATCGACGTTCACCGCACCGTCTACGATCTCAACGCGCGGGTTGTTAGTTAGTGCAACATTATCGAGTACACCACGGAGCATAGCTGTGGCTGCGTCTTGGTCGTTTAGGATAAGATCCGCGACTGACCGCCCATAAAATGTGTGTGGCTCTGGGTCTACCTCAAACACTGCAAACGGAATATGGCCGCATGGCTCATAGTCCAGTAGCTTATATTGGTTACCTCCAAGTGTTACCTTATGTAACGTGGGTATTCCAGTACCATTTACATCAATCTTGATGTACGCCTCAGTAACTGCCACCAAGCGCATTGAGGGGTCTTGTACGTCCTCGTCAGAGTAATCTTCTTCATACCCTCTACGTTGGTACTCCTCGACCTCTGAAAACGTGTCAGAGTGTTGTAGGCCGCTCAGATCGTAGACTTCTTCGTAGTCGTAACCCATAGCCACCAAATCGCCCACACGCATCTCAGTGCGGTGCGCAACAACATAATAGTCGTCGATAGAGCGAGAGTTGCGATCGATGAAAAACTCTTCTGGCGGTACGCTTTCAACGCACATCTTGCCGCGATTAACAGTACGCGCAATCTTAAGATCATGGCGCGGCGATTCGATCTGCATGCCAAACTCATCCATCTCCATGACCATTTTGGTCGTGTGCTGGAGAACCTCAACATTATCCTCGTTGACCAAAACGGAAAACTCCATCTCGTTGAGGTCTTGAAAGTCAAACGTCTCTTGCTCCTGGTAGGTGTCCCAGTAGACCTTTGCCACGCCCACTTTCTTAATAAGCGCGTCGTGGAAGACATCGTTTAGCACCCGGTAGCCGTTTAGCTCGTTAAACTGGTAGTGCATGTATTTAGTGGCCTGTTCAGCCATAGCCACGTCTTCTTGGTTGCGTGGTACAAACTCTACCGGCTTGTCAGTTGATAGGAACACGCGCATGAGCGAAGGCTTGATAGCACGTATGGTGTCTCGAACTTTCGTAGATACGACCTTAGACCGGCCATCCTCTTCCCCAATATCTGTCTCGCCATCAAAGTAGCGCTGTGCCTTGATGCGGTCTTCAGCAATTTCAGATTCGCAGAAATCGACAGCATCCTGCACGGCCTCGCGTGCAATGCCCTCAATGTCCTGCTCTGTCATTGGTTTTAAGCTCATCGCTGATTATCTCCTATACTCAGCAGCCCGCCTGTTGCCCCACCAACTGTAGGTGCAATCTGTTGTACTGCCGCGCCTCTTGCCGCGAATCCAGCAGATTTTACAATTTGAGCCGTTCTGTCATAAAGCTTACCAAGGGCGTCACGCTCTGTAAGCGCTCTTCTCACAAGATCAGGATCTTCTGACAACAGCACATTCACCACTCGCTTGCGTTCACGCTCACTAAGCTGTGGCGCTGCCTGCGAAACAATGCGACCCGCTTGTTGCATAATTGCTATTGGATCAAGTTGTGACATTCTCAGCATGTCTTCAGCCGACATTCTTGTACCAATCTGTGATACTGCTGCCTGCTGAGGGGCCGTCTGGCTGCCGAACAATACTTGCTGCTCTGTTTCATAAGCACGCCCAGCAGTTTGTAGCCGACGTGCCACATCCTCAATATTTTCTTCTGGGAACACAGCTCGCAGTATTGCACCTTCTTGTCTATCAGGGTCAGCCAGCCTTCCCATAATTGCCGGTGATCGACGCATACGATTGTTTATAGCCGCCATAACACCAGCTCGATATGCCTCTGCGGCGTCTGGAGAGCTTTCTGCTAATCGACTAAATAGAATCTCAACCTCATCAGCATCCTTGCCTAACGCCTTACGGCCTTCCTCAAACTGATCTATAACAGTGCGGCGTGAGGCAGCTAATGCCCTAACTTCTCCAAGGCCGGGATATACCTGATCCAACTGTGCTTTAAGTGCTTTTTCTGTGTCTGCAAAGCCTTCTGCTCGCGTTCCTTTGCCTGCTTGATACAAACTACTAGCCTCATCGCGCAACGTCCTGCGGATGATTTCTGCGTCTTCTAACGTCGGTATGCGACTCAACGTAATACGCCCAGTGGCATCCTCTGCAAACAATGGAACGAGGCGATCACTTTCTGCGTAAATCTGTTGTAGCTCTGTGCGAGCTGGGCCGAAACGCTGAAGAATGCCCTCAAGATTACGAGCGATCTCAGGCGTTACCTCTGGCACAGTTTCAAATGCCTCTCTATATCCAGCACGCTCTAAATCAATTAACTCATCGTCTGATGCTTGCATTGCGCGCATGACGTTACGATCAGTCATACGAGGCGTTAAACCAGCCTGTAAACCAGCGACAGCAGCCTCTCGTGTTTCACGCCGGCGAGCTGGCAAGCGCTCTGTAATTTTCGCACCGGCCTCACCCATCTGCGACTTATAAGCGCGTAGGGTAGCCATAAGAGTACGGTTTTCAGACATCAAGCGGCCTTCCATAAGGTCAGCAACAATCTCATCAACTGTTTTGCCGGTAGAGTCAGCCAATCGCTGTAGCTCTGCCTGCACTCGTGTAGCTGGCCGCTCACCTAACATACGTGAAGCGAACCGTTTGAATAGATCCCCAGCAGGAGCTGTTACTGCGCTAAATGCTGCTCCAGTAACTGCACCACCTGGCACATCTTGCAACGCTTCTAAACCTTCTCGCTCACTGAAACCAGCAGCCGCCAAACCGCCTTCACCAGCGCCTATAAGAGCAACCCTGCCTACTGTAGGTGCTAATCTAGCGCCAGTGGTGCCAGCACTCAAAGCAGCCCCAGCTCCCAAAGTTAAAAGGCTAGGAACGAATGCGCCTGCAATTTCTGCGGTGATTGCCTCGCCGGGATAAGCCTGTCTATATGCCTCTAACTTTTCACGTAATTCATCACGTATGGCCGTGTAACCACGATCGTCTTCTGTAATACCGATTGCGCCGAGCGCCGCTCGACCTGCTGCCTCTAGCTCCTCTCCAAAACCAAATGTTACTCCTTGAGCAAAGGCGCGACGTTTTTCTTTCTCAGCAGGCTGTGCAGTCGGTGACGGGGCTGCTATTTTGGCAAAATATCGATCAATCTCTTGTTGTGTTGCGTCATCAGGAAAGTTGTATGGCTTACCGTCAGGCCCGTATCGAATCATCTTTCAAGCTCCTTTGGCGTTACTTGTATAGCTGATATCGGCTTGGTGCCACCGCCAACCTCATATTGCTTTATAAAATCGCTATAGGTCATTTGACCGCCGCTCAACATTTGCGCGGTTCTTAACAACTCATTGCGTAATAGTGTTTGCGCTTCTATTTTGCGATATAGGAATTCTTTTAATTCATTGCCTTCTAAGCCAAGCGGGATACCTGAAGATAACGCTAGTCGTAATTCTGACTCGCTTAACGCGCCAAAGGTGGCGCTGTTGATAATATCGATACCCATTGTGGTTGCAGCGTTTCGAAGTGTAGCTGTCGCTGCGTCAAATGCCGGCAAAAACTGATCTAACGCTCCAGAACGACCGCCTTGTTCAATAGCATTAATAGCAGCGTACATCGTGCCTATCGTGCGATCTGCTTGCTGAGCTTGAGTAAACGCGCGCGTACCCGCCTCTTGAGCCGATTTATAATCTTGTAGCTTTAACGCTGCGGATGATTCTCTCGCTTGTTTTTGTGTTGGCGTTTCGCCCGTTGCGCCAGGGACATCGACTCTGGTGTATTCACCTGTATTTGGGTCATATTGCACGCCGTAAATTTGTCCTGTGGCAGGGTCAACTTTTGGCTCAAAACCCTTTGTAGCGAATTGATCAGTGCTTACACCCATTATCGCCTTTAGCGCCTCACCCGCTGATGCTGGATTTGCTTCAACGACTCCAGCTAAATCTGGACGACCCATTTTTCTCAAATAATCAACCGTGCGATTTGTTTCGCGCGCTTGCGTGCGTCGCTCTTCTATTCCTGTTGCTCGAGTACGTAAAGCTGTTGCTAAATTAGGATCTGGCTCAAACCGCATTGTATTCATGGCCGCCGCCAGTCTTGCGCGTGCTGCAGGGTCTTGCAGGTAATCCATCCCTTTGCGAGCCACACGGCTAAAGAAGCCAGCTTGCTCTGGCTTCGGCGTAGTCGATCCTCCAGCTACGCTAACAGGCGGTTTCATTGCTTGCTGTCTTGCTGCTTGCATTCGCTGTTGTAACGCAACGCCTTCTGGGCTTTTCGCGCGCGCGATAGCTTTCGCGTATGCCGCAGGATCAGGCACTGCTTGTCGTTGTCGCGCTTCAAGCATGCGCATCAGCTCTCGATCATCTTGTTGTGTAGGGCCAAAACCTAAATTAGCGACCATGCTAGTATCCTTATGCTATTCCAAGCAGCGCCATCAAGCGCTTTAACTTGCTTTCTTCTTCATCTCGCTCAGACTGCAAGCCCATTATTCCTGCTCCCGGCGCTGTCATTTGCACCATTTGCGGCTGCTGTAGCAGACCGCCCGTATTTTGCAAAGGCATTGGCTGAGGCACAGCAAACTGCTGCACCATCGCCGCTGCAGCTCCAAAGTCTTCTGCCTTTCCGCGCATCGCTGCACGCTTTTGCTCATCCTTAATGAGAAGGTCAAGCAAGCCTCGAAAGCGCTCATCTTGTGGGTTTGCAGTGTTCATTACAGTAGGCTCGCTCCAAGCGTTAGGTAATCGAACAGACCAGGCTGTCGTGATGTCGTACTAGACTGCGGCGTAGGTGTAGCACCCAATGCCTGAGCGTAGTAGCCAAGTGCCTGAGCTGGGTAGTTACGGAAGCCTTCAAACTGCTGACGTGCCGCATTCATGATCTGCTGCTGGAGCTGCTGTTGCATCGCGCCCTGCTGTGCCATTTGCTGCTGTACTGTCTGACCCATGCCAAAGCCAAGGTTGGCTAAGTTAGCTAACTGAGAAGCCGCGCCCATACGTTGCTGCGAGCCTGCAAGTTTCGCCGCTTGATTAGCAAGCTGCGCCTGCATGCTTTGACCTAATCCAAATTCTCTTGCGCGCGCTTGAGCCGCTTGGTTAGCTAACTGAGCTTGCATGCTCTGTCCGCCGGCATACTCACCAAATCGCTGACGTGCGGCCTGATTAGCCAAGGAAGCCTGCATGCCCTGTTGTGCGCCAAACTCACCGAATCGTTGACGCGCTGCTTGGTTCGCTAATTGAGCCTGCAAACCCTGACCAAGACCAAACTCTTCCGCACGAGCGCCCATCTGGGCCTGCTGACCCGCCGCTTGCAGTGCCTGACCGAAGCCTTGCTGGCGTAACGCTGTTGCCGTGCTTGCACCTTGCTCCATAGCTGATCGAGCTAGTTCTGCTTCTTGGATGGCTTGACGCGACCCGCCAAATGCTTTCGCCGCGCCAAACTGTGAAGCAAGTTGATTAGCCTGCATTTGACGCTGGCGCTCAATATCACCAAGAGCGCCCGAAACAACTTGTTGCTCAAACGGGTTAACAAACTGCCCGATGTTCTGCGCTATGCTGGGAGCCGAGTACCCCATGCCTGTAACGTCGCCGGCATAACTTGTACGTGGCGCATCCACATCCCCAGCGTAAGGGCCGATAGTAGGAGTAACATCGCCCGACTGATAGCTAAAACCTTGCACTTGAGAAGGTTGATAACCCATCTCTGTACCAGTTGCGCCCATAGCTGCACGGACACCTCGCGCGGATCTTTCAAACACGCTCTCATTAGAAGGGCCGAAGTCTGCCGGCTCAATTCTTATCGGGGCTTGTTTTATAGGCTGAGAAACCGGCCCGCCCGCAGGATTAAAGGGAGGCGTAGCGCCAGGCTGTGGTTTTGCAGGTGCTTGCGGCCCAACCTCAATAGGCGCTGGCATTACTTGCGGTATCATCATGCCGGGAGGCGCTTTGGGCATTGGTGGCTGATACATTTGACGACCTTGATCGCCAGTAAAAAAGTTACCGCCGGGGCTTGTTCTTAATGGCTGTAACTGCGTTTTAAAGTCTGTTTGCACAGGCTGCGGACGGAAAGGCAAGTTAATACCTGGCACATCAACACCCGGACGCTGTGTAGCCATAGGCGGTGTGTAAAGCTGTCTTCCCGTTGATAGATTTGCATCTGGCAATAGGTATTGCATTTGCTCACGACTCGATGCGAAGGGTCTTCCTGTATTCGGATTTACCTGAACTGTTTGCATTTGAAAAGCAGGGGCGGCAGGCTGTATCGCTGGGCCTTGACCCATGAATCCACCTGAGTATTGACCGCTAGGCTTTACTTGCCCCGACCTACCAATGTTCATAAGCCCGCCTGCTGGATTTATGCCTGTTGGCATAGTGGGCGTCTGGAAGCCACCTGCAAAACCCATTCCGCCCATTGGCATCGCTGCTTGCCCTGTACCTGCTCCTGCCATCGTTAAACTCCTATGCCTGCTGTGGGCGCAACTGCCGGCGGTGTGCCTGTTGCTGTGCCTTGTAAGTTAGTTATTGCCGACTGTAGTTGCGCAATTTGTGACTGCAAGCCGGTTGGATCAAATGGGGTAAAGCCTGCGAATTGTTGCTGCAAGCCTGATATCTGGCTCTGCAAGCCGCTAGGGTCAAACTGAGGGATCTCACTCAATAAGCGTTGATTGGCCGCTATTTGCTGTTGTAGGCCTGTGGGATCAAACGGAGTGAAACCACCAAACTGCTCTTGCAATCCTCTTATCTGGCTTTGAAGCCCAGTCGGATCAAACGGAGTGAAGCCGCCAAACTGCTGTTGCAAACCGCTTATCTGGCTTTGAAGCCCAGTCGGATCAAACGGCGTAAATCCTGCAAACTGTTGTTGTAGTCCGCTTATCTGTGACTGTATGCCAGTCGGATCAAAGGCAGGCGCTTCCTCAAGCGCACCGAGGCGTCCTAATATGCCAGAAGCATCGAAACCAGGTTGCTGTTGTAAGGCGCTAATTTGCGACTGCAGGCTGCTAGGGTCAAACGGTGTAAATCCTGCAAATTGCTGTTGAAGTCCCTGTATCTGGCTTTGTAGGCCCGTAGGATCGAAGCCTTGACGTCCTTCCAATGCACCCAATCGTGCTTGTATGGCGCTAGGATCGAAGGGCGAAAAGGAACCAAGCTGCTCTTGTAAGCCGCTAACTTGTTGTACCAAGCTGCTAGGATCAAACTGTTGCATAGCTGCGAGTCTTGCTTCGTTAGCTGCAATTTGTGCCTGCAATTCAGAGGGGTCAAAAACTTCTGTACTTGCGCCCCGCAAGTCTGCGATTTGTTGTTGTAGATTTGTAGGATCGAATGCACTTATTCCCTGCAATCTACCTTCCAAACCTGCTATCTGCTGCTGTAAGGCTGTCGGATCAAATTGCTCTATACCGCGCAACTCTGCGATCTGTCTTTGTATGTCGCTAGGATCAAATTGCGTTATGCCACCTAAACGACCTTCTAAACCAGCAATTTGTTGTTGTAAGGCAGTCGGATCAAATCCTTGTCGGCCCTCTAATACATCTAAGCGCGTTTGCAGGTTGGTAGGGTCGAATTGAGTCATGCCACCAAGGCGGCCCTCGAGGCCAGCAAGCCTGTCAGTCAACGCCGTAGGATCAAACATTTCTATGCCTTGCAACTCAGCAATTTGAGCTTGCAAGTCAGTAGGGTCAAACTGACTCATGCCCCCTAACTGACCCTCAATACCGGAAATTCGCGACGTGAGATCAGTAGGGTCGAATTGTGGCTGGCCTCTCAGCTCTGCAATTTGCTGTTGCAGATTTGATGGATCGAACGGCTCATATCCTGTCAGTTGGCCTTCGATGTTTGCAAGTCGCTCAGTGACGGCTGGATCAGTGTAGCTGACAGGCGGCTCCGCTCTGATACCTTCCATTTGTTGGCGCAAATCTTCAAGTTCAGATTGGAAGCGATCCTGAACTCCAAACTCCATGCCTAAATTAGGATCGAAAAAATCAATGCTTGGGCCGCTGTAAACAGGCGTGAAGTCACTCGGCCCGCCCGCCGCAGGTACGCCAGTGCCTGGTGGCAACGCCATTGATGGAGAGCCATCAGGCGTTGTATCAAACGTCGTGTAAGGCGGCGTTACTGTTGGAAGAGCTGCGTAACGTGAAAACTGTTGCGGGCTTCTCTGTTGTAATGTGCCTAGCGCTTGCTCAAACAAATCGCCAGAACCGTAACCACGTAGGCCGCCTCTGAACTCTTCCGCACGCGGAACACCTGCAAGTGGATCAAATCCGGGGCCGGCTAACCCGAACGCTTCTGCGGCACCGCCGGTAGCGCGCATAGCTTGCTCTTGCATTGGAGAGAATGCCGCGACTTCTGGGCCGTAATAGGGCAAGTAGCCCATCTGCGCCGTGCGTTGTGCGCGTGCGAGGTTCTCACGGGCTGCTGCTTCGATAAACGCAGGTATCTCTACCTTTGTTGACTGACTGCCGCCTTTTCCACCTGACATATCAAAGTTCCTTTGCTAATACTGTGAAGGCTTCTTTATAGCCTTTGTCTTTCAGCACTTTAGCCCAGCCTTTGCGTCCCGCAATCGTCATAGCAGTGCAACCGTTCATTCGTGCAAATTCAGCCGCAGAGCCATCCATTTCTACGATCTGATCCAATTCACCCCCAGCAAGAAAAACGTGTAAAACCTTCTTGTTGGGGTACTTAATAATCTCCGTTACTGCACACCCTCGTGGTGCCGGCCAAAACTGCATACTGCCTGCGGCAATGGCCTCAACCACGTCAGAAATCGTATGTGTGCCGTTTGCTCTCTCTAGAGCTGCCTCTAACCAAGGCTGACACCGCACTAATTCCTCTACCATAGTTGCCAATTATATCACCTATGGACTCGTATGATCGTTAATGTCGTCGCCGGACATGCAGGTTCATCAGAAATACCGCTCGCCGCAAAGGCTTTTAAAGAGCCACTAGTGCTATCACAGGCCGTAGCGACCTCTAAGTAATCGTTTGCAGTGGCGTGGATAATGACCGCCCTGCTTACCACTGTGGTCTCTGCATTACCGTGTAGTGCCGCCCTAATCGTGCTACCGGCCATGTTTGTGCCGTTTTTTTTAGGCCAAAAAGCAAACTCTACGGTGCTGGCTGATGAGCTAAATATCTGCGCAGAAAAGCTAACAAGGTAATACCCTGTCTCGCTAAACGTAATACGCGACCCGTTAATCGGTAATCCTTCGTTGTTACTGTCTGCTGTGTAAGATAATTCATACGTTGTATTAGCCGCCGCATAAGCATAATCAGACGTGATAGTGAAATCGCCATGACCATCAGCTAGAACGATTTGCTTAAACTCACCGCCGGCACTGACCACTGGGTAGCCCGTGGAGTCCCATAAGATAATCCCGTCGTCTTTTGCACTGTCGCCGGTCTCAAAGTATGCGAGTTGCGACCGCACACGTCTTAGGTAGTCGTTGAGGCGCTCACCCCAAGGCTTCCACTCTGGGCCGCCGGGTGGAGGTGGGAAAGCCCCAATACTCACCGACGCCCTCCGGGCTTAACATCAAGTCTCATATTGCCTACCCGAAAATCTACAAGATCACTTCCTGTAAGCCTCATGCGGAGCTGACGTCCGGTAAACCTTACACTGGTAGGGTTAGCCATCGTAAACGGCCCGTGCGAGCTTTCTGCGGCGTTAGGGTAGAAGCGCGTCTTAAACGTAGCAGTCACCTGACCCTGCGTCTTTTCATCAGGAATCAGCTCAGTGACGCGGACAACGCTCTCACCCTCACCTACGAAGATAGGCCCGCTCTCTACGAAGATGTCATCGCCATCATGCGAAAGAGACACCTCGTGATCAAAAATGTTGGCGCTAGGATCGAACCACATGGGATATCGGAACACGCCACGATCGACGGCTGCTGTACGGGCCAGGGTGCCGATCATCCAATATTGCTGTTGGTAATTGTATGAGACGTATCGATTGTTTTCCTGCGAGTCCCTCGATGGGTAGAACCACCAGACCTCGCCGTACTGCGAGTTATGCACCGCACAGACTTTAGATGCCTGCGAGTTGTTGATATCGTCAAACACGTAGTCAGCGACATCACAGGGGATTTCTTGTACCGATGAGCCGTTATAAACAAAGAACGCCTTCTGACCCATCCAGAATGCACCCTCGTCCACTGCAACCGCTGATTGGCGTGAGATCCCGCCACAAGCTGTCCCAGCACGCTCAAACCCGTAGACCACGGGCGGCCCTGAGTAGGATGCTACGTGAGCATCAGTCGTCGTAATAATTAATGCCCGGCCTCGAATACGGATGCCCTGCATGATCTTGCCAGAGGTCTGTAACTCTAAATCACCGGCCTCGTTAGTAGCCGCAGGCGTCCATGTATCGATATCTTCTCTATCTGACCACTGAACCTTACGAGGGTTACCACCAGCTCCTAAGCAGAAGACAAAGCGCTCTTCAGTTACTAAGATGCTCGTATTGCTAGTGGGTGCATTGGCAACAAGTGCCGCATTAGCCGCGTTGTTAAGCTGCCACTGATAAAGCTTGCCGTCATCGCTAGAACACGCAACTAAGTATTCGCCCCAGTTGTCTAGTGACCACGTTGTACACTCCTGCGGAATGCCCGCAGTACGCGCTGTACCGTAGTATTCCTGACCATAGAAGTTACCGCCAAAACCGAGGTTCTCCACGGCGTCTACGTTACCGCTGGTTAGCCCGGCTGGGGTGATATCAATAATCGTATTGGACTCAATAGACGTAAAAAGGCCGTCCGCCGTGCCAAAGGCATAGTGGATGTTTCCTGAGTTATCAAGCCACGTAACAGCGCCACGGGGCGGTTGAGACGCCGCCGCAGCCTTTCTGGTATCCCAGCCGCCAACAGGCCGTAGAGAATTGTTGCGCCATCTAACTAGGCTCGCATCTCTCCAACGGCCTGCCGACTCTAGGTCTGTTCCGTTCCGTACAATCCCCGGTGGGATATCCAGAGTAATGAGAGGCATTAATCCTCCTAATTAGCAACCTCATCGTAGTCGGTGCTTACAAGCTGCTCTAGCGACTCCGCTAGGCGCTGGATGAAGGCATCACGACCTACTGCAAGTTGATCTACATTAAACCTAGCGCTCGCAAGCTTGCGATCTAGATCGTTTACGTGGTTTAAGAGTAGTTGCTGCTGGTCAGTCATGTCCTCAACAAAATACTCTTTCTCGTTCACGGTGATTGGGGTCTTTTCATTTTTTCCCATCGTCGCTACTCCTTACTGTTTAGCTTTACCTACATTAAGCGCCAAGACCTCAAGGAACTTGTACGCCTTCCCGATCCACACGTCATCCTTCGGTGTGGGCGTTAGAGCAGCAATCAATGAGCATACCGCAATAACTGAAGTTGCTATGTTCGCAATATCCATAAGCATGCCCATTACCAAGGCATACCATCAGCAGACACAGGGTTCTTCTGCGCTTCAATGTTAGCCGTCAGTGCCGCTTCAGTAGCACTCTGGTCTACCTCTGCGTGTACCCAGCCCATAACAACTTCTTCTGTCAGACTGTCGTAAGCAACAAAGTCATCAGCATCAGCGTCAGGTGTAAAGCCTACAGTACCGTATGATGATGCGGAGAAGTCTCCGTCTACTTCAGTAACACGCCAGTGCGCCACGGTTACACCGCCGTCTGCCACGTTACGCTCAAGGTTTGCGATAGTCCATGTAGCCATTAGTTAGCTCCTTCAAGTTGTGCCACTCTGGCACGTAGGTCATTAATAAGTTCGTTTTGCTCTTGGATAGCTTTAATGCACAGTGAAACCATGTTGCCGTAAGCCAAGGCGTCAGGCTGGCTTTCTTCGTTGTATTGGACAAACTCTGTCAAGCCAGCGTCATGCACTTCTTCAGCAATTAATCCACCAAAGACTAAATCGCCATCGTCATTGCCTTTGTATGTAACAGGACGAAGTGTAAGTAATTCAGTTAAACCATGCGTTGCGTCTTGGATAGAGTTTTTATAACGCTCAGAAGATGTTGACCTAAAGAATCTTCCTGCGCTGTTGACGTACATATTTGCCGCAAAACCAGTAGTTTGATTATAAGCGGCTTCGTTGTAAATCTCTCCTGACAGGTAGAAGTCTTTGAAGCGTGTAGTTGCCCTACCCAAATCAATTCCAGCATCACGGACAGCATTGGTTGTGGTGTTAAACGGCAGAATCTTGTCAGAATCCCCCCAAAAATATAAGCCTGCGTCCCCGTTGCCAATTGTTAACTCACCATCAGCAGTACCAATACTACCGACTTCTACGCCGTCTTTTTCAATAGAAATTATTGGGCCGTCTGTTCCGCTTCTATTTGCATACAATGAACGATTGCCACTACGTGACGCATGAATAGCTCCGTCACCACCACGCAAAGAAATGCCTGTTGTGGTATTTCCAGTTCCCGGCGTTGTCGTAGAAGACTGACCAACCAACAAGTTGCCGCTTGAGTCTAGCGTCATGCTTCGTGTAGTACCGTTGTGCCACTTGTATGTCTGAGCGTTACCTGTAGTTACTGATATTTGATAACCGTTAGAAACTAAAGCAATTGCTC
>Ga0208644_1002516_pt1 | contig 14640 bp, 26 predicted proteins | sample VirMetDEL_Nov_18_FD_184517 | JGI IMG/M metagenome (GOLD analysis project Ga0208644, IMG submission 184517) | Aqueous microbial communities from the Delaware River and Bay under freshwater to marine salinity gradient to study organic matter... | ecosystem: Environmental > Aquatic > Marine >... | reverse complement strand
CACGTCTGGAGAAATGGAGGGCGAACTCAGGGAGAAGTTCAGAAGAGCTTCTAATTCTGAGGACGACTTCAAGATGCTTAACAGCATGCTCCCGAAACGTCCTTCCAAGAAGTACAAAGGTTTCAGCGAGGGCAACCTTGATGATCCGATCGAGTCCACCATCAAGAACTCGATGGCCTTGATCAACGAGGGTATGAAGAACGTCGCATCAAACAGGTTCCTTAGGAACATGGTTGTTACTGGTGATGCAAGAAGACTTGACGACAGCAACTTTGCTGATCGTCAGGTTGAGCGTAGTGCGATCAGTGTCTATGAGAATGGAAGGACTGTTCGGTACTACGTCAAAGACCCCTTCCTTCATGATGTGATGGTTGGTTCATTCGATGGGCAGGGCCCGCTTGAGGGGATCACCAAGGTCTTCTCTCTTCCCGCAAGACTTTTGCGAGAGGGCGTTACTAGGATGCCCGACTTCCTTCTCGCCAATACTACTCGTGATGCGATATTGAGTTGGCTCACGCATTCGACGACGAGTAATCCCATCAGTGCAACTACTGACTCCCTCAAGAGAATCTTCAAAGATACTATGGAAAGGGAAGCCGGAGGTCAGACTACTCAGCAGAGGCTTGTTAAGGCTGGCGCTGTGGGTGGTCTTGAACTCAAGGATGTAGACCTTGCTGGTATCCAGAAGAGATTCAGCAGAAGGATCTCTGATGCAGGGTCTGTTCCTGAGATCTTGACTAGAACCTGGGATCTTCTTGGTGATATCGGCAATTTCTCTGAGTCTGCTGCTAGGCAGAGGGTATTCGAGAGAACCTACGATCGAGAGCTTAAGAGATTCAGGGAGCAAGGGAAGGAGCGTGGACTTACGGGCGAAGCCTTGACTCAGTACGCAGACACGCATGCGACTGGTCAGGCTGCATTCCAAGCAATGGAGGTGCTGAACTTCAGCCGGAGAGGCAACTCTCCCATGCTTCGTTTCCTCACTGCAACGATCCCGTTCCTGAACGCCCGCATTCAGGGCTTAGATGTTCTGTATAGAAATGCATACAAAGGGGAGAACACCCTCGGCATTGACCCGGACGAAGCGAAGAGAGCGTTGCTCCACAGGGCATCCTTGTTATTCGGAGCGGGAGTCCTCTATTCGCTTATGCATGGAATAGATGATGAAGACTTTGAGAACGTAGAGGAGTATCGCCGTAACGATAACTGGCTCATACCGCTCGGACCCCTAGCCACAGAGAATGACAAGTTCGCAGCGATCCCTATTCCATTCGAGGCAGGCATTCTTCTCAAGATTATTCCTGAGCAGTTAACTAGGGCAGCTATGGGTGAGTCCACGGGTGAAGGGCTTAGGGCAGTTCGTCATTCGATTATGAATACTCTGGCATTTAACCCATTGCCTCAGGCAATAAGACCTTTGGTGGAGCAGGCTACTAACTATAACTTCTTCACTGGTCAGCCGATTGTTCCGTTCTTCATGCAGAAGCTCGATCAGGCAGAACAGTACCGAGGTAGCACGACCGCTATAGCTAGGGCGGCAGGGAATGTCTTGCCTGAATGGGCTGGCATGTCTCCTCTTGAGATAGACAATCTCATGCGTGGGTACATCGGCTCAGGCTGGAACTACATAGACTTGTTTACGGATGTTGTTTTCAACAGGCCCGCTTTTGGATTGACCGATCAGGCAGAAGAGCTTGTAACTCAGAAGCCTTTCTTCAAGAGGTTTTTGGTTAACAACCTTGGAAGAGGTTACGCCGAAGACTACTACCGAATGCGGGATGAAGTTGAAGGGGTTGTCACTACCGTCAATAAACTTAAGACTCGCGATCCGTCGAGAGTCAATGAGTACATGAAGGATAACGCTGAAGCCTTGCGGGCTAGAGCTTTTGTTCGTGAAGCTGACAAGAGGCTCAAGCTGATCAAGTCTGAGAGTGATCGAGTGCTGCGCTCAGATCTTTCTAGAAAAGAAAAGGGAGAGAGACTCCGAATGCTGCAAAGGAAACGGATAGAAGTTTTCTCAAGACTCCCCAAAGCATTTGGTGGGAGTAGTTGATATTGAAAAGTGAAGTTCCCAGTGCTGACGATATTCTTGAAATGATCTCGGTCAAATCTGAGAAGAAAAGCAAAGTAGAGAAGTGGATGGACGAGAACCCGGAGAAAGGGGAAGTGTTCATCCAAGCAGTCCGTCGCTCTATGGCTAGAGGCTTACCCCTAACTCATGTGGTTAGTAAGTGTAAGGAAGTTTTGGGAGGGCCTCCGGGCTCGATCACAACTATCCGTTCGGTGCTAAGAAAATATGTCGAAGAAGAAGAGTGATATAGATCAAGTAGAAGAGATACTTGAGAAGGCCGAGTCGTTACACCAAGAAGCTACGGATGTTCTGAGTGGCAATGGGATAGGTGGTGTAAGGGCATTCCTTAATGCAAAGGAAAGGTTGGAGATAAGAAAGCTCAAGGCTTACCTCAAGCAGATGGATGAGGAGAACCACCACCTTAGGGGGAGAGTTGAAGCCTTAGAGAACTTAAAAGCTTTGGCTGATCCAAAGAAGAAAAGGATCCCGAAGCAAAAGGGCAGGAAAAGGAAGAGTGCTCTCCTCGCACTTTCAGACATTCACCTGACAGAGATTGTTGCAAGAGACACGACTTCAAACGGCAACGAACATAATGAAGAGATCGGCAGAGAAAGAGTCAGATCCATTCTGGATCAGGCTCTTTTTCTTTTGAAGGCTGAGTCTAGAGGCTCTGACTTGTTTCATCTTCAGATAGCTTTGCTTGGAGACTTTATGGTGAATGCAGACCTCCATTACAAGATGGAGAGAAGCACGCCTTACGAACCTTTGGTTGAGATGGAAGTCGTATACTCAATGCTTCATGAAGAGCTTGGTCGCCTACTCAAACAGCAGCCATGCGATTCGGTGAGCATTACTGGTGATGTGTCAAACCACGATCGAGATACTGAGCAGATGCAGATGGGTATGTCTGCCGATAGAAGCTACGACACCGCTATGTACCAACGGCTCTCAGAGGTTTACTCGGAGCCGGATTGGCATATAGCTAGGACTTACTACACAACTTCAACCGTTGGTGACTTTGTCACAACAACACATCACGGACATGCAAGAGGGGCTTCGATGAAAGAGAACTCCTCTGGCGTGATGATTCCCAGATGGACATGGCTGAACCAGCAGCAGAAGATCTATGGATTCAACCTTTGGGTGCAAGGTCATCATCATTCTTCCAATGTGATTTCCTCTCCCTTCTTTACTCATGTCAGCAATGGTTGCACGGTTGGGCATAACGGATATGCAAATGACTCTGGCTTCAGGCCGGAGCCTCCTAGCCAGCAGTTGGTGTTCATTAATCATGAGACATCAACAGTAGAGAAAGTGCATACAATCAATGCCTAAGCTGAATCGAAAGCAAAGATGCTTTCAGGTTCTCGCTTGGATGGAGTCTCTTTGGCCTTGCGGCAAGCTGTGCGTGTTCAAGTTTCCTGAATATGTGCCTGACTCAAATGGAAGGCCAACGAAAGAGTCGAAGAAGCTTTACGGTGTGACATATAGGGACAGCAGGAGATTCATAATCTATGTCTCTTCAAAGAACTGCCTAACAAAATCACAGTGTTTAGAGACTCTTATCCATGAATACACACACGCTTACTTGTGGCCTGCTGCTTGTGTAGAATTCAAAAGGCCGGAGCATGGGCCAGTCTATTGGACTGCTTACGGTGAGATAATGGACGCTTTCATGGAAGGGGGTGGAAGCGATGAGTCCAAGAATTTTCCCTTTGAAAGGTGAACATAATGGAATGGATTGCTCTTAATGTTACGGGTCTTTTTAATGTGGCGACTACTGTGATCAGTGTTGCGGCAGCGGTTGCTGCTCTTTTCCCGCAGGCCACGCAGGCTAGTGGTGCGATTGCTTCGTTGAGAAAAATCGTTGATGTCCTTGCGTTGAACTTTGGTAATGCGAGGAATGCCACTACGGAGTAGGGCCATGAACACTCTCCTTGCATTTGGGTTGGGCATGGTTTTGATTTGCATGCTCATCTTTCTCGTTGTGAAACTTGCTCATGACTCTGCCGAGAATAAGAAGAGGGCTGAACGTGCGGAGAAGAACGTCGAGATCATCCAGAGATTTCAGGATGAGATGTCTCGCCCACTTGCTCGTGGCAGTGAGCTTGTCGCAAGGATGCGCTCTCGGGTGCGTAAGCCCTAAACCAAAAAATCCCCCACCCTGCCCCGGCGTAACCGAGGAAGTGGTGGGGGATTTAGAACGGATGATCCTAGCTAGTGAGTATAAAGATCTTGAGTTGTGGATATCTCAGATAGAAAGGTATTGCAGTGCGATTGACTCAATCTAGGGCCGCACCTTCGGCACTGCCCTTGAGTTGTTCTCGATGCTCATGATCTTCTCTGCGTTCTCCCTTGCAGTCTGCAAGTCAACTCCATTTTCTACATACTCACACATGAGCTTGAAGGCAGACTCGAATCCTTTCCTATAGAACTTCATGTCTCTTGGAGTCATGCTTGCGAATCCCTCCTCTAGTCCGAGAGGTGCTGCTTCCAAGTTATTCCAGTCCTGCTTTGTAGAGATCGGCAAAGTCTTCCCTCTTCTCCTGCTCGTACTCAAGCCTTCTGTTTAGGTACCAGATGGCTTTCTTTATATCTTCAGCAGAGTCAGTCTTTCTTCCTGCCCTGCTTATGTACTTGAGTGCGTTGCCCAAGTGATAGTTAAGTCCCCAATCTTCTATCACTTTGACTGGCTCGTAGATCCTGCCCTTTACATAGTGCGAGGGTCTAGAGACTGAATCGAATTCTTTTGTCACTGAGTCTCCAATCGGAAAGGGGAGGCCAGTTACCTGACCTCCCCCAACCTTTTAGTCATGAGCCTGACTCTCCACTAACGTGCCTCTCAGGCTCTTGCGATTATACCGCTCCTTAGATCAGAACGGAATATCGCTGTCATCCTCTTGCGCGACCTTTTCGTCGGGCTCGACGGTGACGTATGTATACTCAGTACCCTTCTTGCTAGTCCGCTCCCAGCTTGCAACGCGAAGCCGGATCGGATCCTCGTCGTTGGCCTTCGCGGCTTCGACGATACGCTTGAGAGCCAGCCTGCTGATCTCTCCCGGTCCCGTCCTCGAAGGATGCCGATCGGTCTTTGCGTACTTGTTCGGGTAGAGGAACAGCCTCGCCCGATCGTTCTGAGTGTTGTCGTAGTCAGCCATCTTTCTTTTCCTTTCTATTGGCTTGTCCGCTAACCAGCGGCAAGTTCTTTCTTCTTGGAGGCGAATGCCTTCATGATCTTTGCATGCTCTTCAGGGTTACGGACCTCGATAGTATCGATGACCTCCCGGTTGTCCCTGAAGAATTTGAAGAGATCCTCAGTCGTCTCTGTATCCTTGACGAACTCAGTAAGGACGAGCGTCACCTTGTCCTCTTCATCAACCTCCTCACTCGATTCTCCTGCCTTCTTCTCCTGCTTTGGATCGCCCTTTGGCTTGGCCTTTTCAGAAGCAGTTGAACTATCACTGCTGCTTGCATTGCTAGAAGAAGAAGCATTGCTGTTTTCATCAGGGAGATCCTCTCCTGCATAGATGTACAGGCCAAGTCCAAGCATCGAGATGCACTTCACAAGGCATCTCATCTTTGCATCAGAGATCTGCCGTGCGTTCGGGTCCTTGATTGCGTTGTTCCTGTTGTCCATGACAGGTAGCCACATCGACTCCTTCACATGCTTGCCAATGTAGATGGTGCAGAAAACTGAACCGCTATCATCCGGGTATCGCATGTAGTCAATGTTGCCCTGTTCGTATTCGTTGTCCCGGTGCGAAGTAAACGCATACGTTGCGTTCGGGTAGTTGTCCTTCAGGATCTTCCACGCCCAAGCCCAAGACAAATACGTCAGGTTCATCTTGGACTCTGTGTGTTCGTTGACATTGATTGCACTGAGCGTGTCCCACACCTCCTTCATGGTGGGATTCTCAGTATCTGCCTGTGTCTTCTTTGCTGCCATCTTACTCTCCTAATTCTTGACTGCTCTTGATGTCCTTCCACTGGTCACAAAAGTCAGCCACTTGGCAGTAGTTATTCTCGCACCTTATGTGCTTGGTGGGGCGGTACTCAACCGAGTATCCGCCTCCTCTTAGTTCTTCTATGTAGTCTTCTGCTCCTTTCCTTGTGTCAAAGATCTTGACTGCTCTTGATCTATTCTCTCTCATCACTGCAAACTTGCCCGGCTTAGCCCATCGATCCTGAGCATTGCAAAGCTTTTGTATTTGATGAGCTTGAATCCTGCTCTCGATGTACTCCTTGCGGCGCTCGCTTGTCCACATGGGGATGCTGATCCTTACGATTGGCAGTTCAGGGTAGCCTCTTTGGTAAGCCTTTGAGGCAGTCCAGTCTCTGCAAATTGCAATGACCTCAAGGCCAACAACCTTCTCACCCTTGCCTTCTTCAACAAGCTCCGCATAGCAGTTCAACTGCTTATGCCATTCAGGCTTGCCTTCTTGCGCGTACATCAAGGTTGCAGCACTGCACGTCTTGTAGTCGCTGAGGATCCAACCTCCGTTGCTGGGGGTCTGCAAATCAATCGCGCCGGACAGCCTGAGCCTCTTGCCTCCTGACTTCTCAAGGTCTAGGAAGATGCGCTCTTCTGCGATCGAGTCCTTACTTGCTCCCTGCTCAAGGACTAGATGAACAGCGGTGCCGAGTAGGGAGAAGACCTGCTCGCTGATGTCTTGAGATATCTCTTCATCGTGATGCTGGCGAAGATTGAACACTCTGGGGCTATCGATTAAAGATGTCACCGAGATATCGGCATCGCCTTTCGAGTAAGCGTTCTTCTCTGCGAACCGCATGAAGGCTTCAGGGAGTTGATGCTTATTGGTTGTCTTCACTTATTTGTTTCCTTCGGTTACGCGAGGGTGCATGGTAGTTTCTATTTGGGGTAAAGCAACAGTGGAAAACGAATTTCGTTGTGTTATTCAAGGTGAGCCTGCAAGCGCAAAGAACCAGAGGCGCATCATAAAAGTCAAGGGAAGTCCAAGGATCATCAAGTCTGCAAAGGCGATGGCTTACTCACGAGAGTTTCAAAGCCAGTGTGTTCCGATGGAAGATCCGTATGAATGTGATGTGTCTCTACAAGTGAATGTTTGGTATGCGAGCAGGAGACCAGACCTTGCATGCATAGACCTCGTACAAGATTTGTTGCAGGGGTATGCATACAAAAACGACCGACAAGTCAAAGCATCAATGGCTTTGTGGGGATTGGATAAGGGGAATCCAAGGTGCGAGATCATCGTGAAGCCTCTGCCGGAATTTCAAAGCTCGCTCGGCGTGTCATCGCTTCCGCTCTCAGCGATCTGGGATCATCCGATGACGGAGCAGACAGATTAAAGGTTCTCGATTGGATCGAGTCTGAAGAGTTCCGATTGATGTGCGATGCAAGTGGATGGGATGACGATTGGGTCACCGATGTCTTCAGGGGCATTGATGAGATTCAAGGCGCAGCCCGTGAGCCGATTGCAAAGCAATGCGTAAACATGTTGAAGAGTCTTGCGAACTCAGGGGGGATAGGTTGAGCGCAGAAATTGTTGACTACATAAGCAGCAGGATTGTTCCTGATGGTATGGGCCGGAGTGTCCGCGCGGTGTGCCCCGCGTGCAGCCCAGACAGGAAGAAGAAGAACGAGAGAACTCTTTCGATCACAGTTAACGATGACCATGCCTTGTATATGTGCTGGCACTGTGATGAAAAGGGAAGGGTCAATTTCAAGGGGGATGGTTTGGATTTGGATTACGACTTTCAGGAAGCGGAGATTGTCCCGATCAACTCAGCACCTAAGGATCTTGATGTTGAGTACGGGCCTCCGACTGAGGAGTACGTCAAGTGGCTGGAGGCGCATCGGGGCATATCCCCTGAGACAACACTGTCCAGTGATGTTGTCTGTGGAGATGTATGGATCAGGTCGAAGGGCGAGATCACAACATGCGTAGGCTTCAAGTACACCCACATTGATGGGTCGAAGGCGATCAAGTGGCGTGACCTCGATAAGAACTTCACTCAAACGGGATCAGCCAAAGAGCTTTGGGGCATCCAGCATTTCGATGAAGGTGACTTGGTTATCTGCGAAGGGGAGATCGATGCTCTTTCCTACAGAGAGATCGGTGTATTCGCAGTGAGTGTTCCGAGTGGGGCACCGAGTAAGCCCAGTACCGGGATCTCGTCTCGTCGGTATGACTACCTGATGAACGCTAGGGAAAAGATCGAGAAGGCGGATAGGATCATCATTGCGACTGACAACGATGAACCCGGAAAGATCCTTGCAGAAGAGATCGTTCGCCGTGTTGGTCGAGGTAAGTGTTGGGTTGTCTCCTATGACGATGACTGCAAGGATGCGAACGAAGTCCTCACGAAGAAGGGGGCCGAGGCACTTTCGAGTACGCTGATTCGTGCAACGCCTTGGCCTGTCAGTGGCATCCGTGATGCGAAGGAGTTCCGAAGTATCGCCATGTCTCTCTATGAGAATGGCATGGATCGAGGCATCTCAATGGGGATCCCTGACTTGGACAAGGTCTATAGGGTGAACCCGCAGACACTCACCATCCTCACCGGCATTCCGGGGTCAGGGAAGAGTTCTTTCTTGACTTGGCTCAGTGTGAACTTGGCAAGCCGGACTGGTTGGGGATCGGTGATTATGTCCGCTGAGACTCCTACCGAAGTTCATGTTCTCCAGATGGCTTCGGTCTACCTCGGCAAGCCATTCGATGGTCAGTACAAGATGAACAAGGATGAGCTTGAGGTTGCTCTTGATTGGGTTCAGAACAATTTCACTTTCCTTGATACATCGGACACCTCTATCAACTCAGTGATGGAGCGTGCTGCTATCTCGATCATGAGAACTGGGGCGCGCATTGTTCAGATCGATCCTTACAACTTCCTCACCACCGCAGAAGATGGGGCTGAGGGTGTGTTGCAGATCAACAAGCTCTTGGTTGGACTGAAGAGGTTTGCCGAGGATCATGACTGTGCCGTCATCCTGTGTGCTCACCCCACTAAGATGTATCGGGCACCAGACGGGAAGGTGCCTAGCCCTAGTGGTTACGATGTCGCTGGCTCATCGGCGTTCTTCAACATCGCTGATGCAGGTCTCACTGTTGACCGGATGGATGATGGTATTTCCAAGCTTCGCTGCTGGAAGGCTCGCTTCCCATGGATCGGTTCGATTGGGGATTGCGATATGGCTTTCAATCCACTGAACGGAAACTTCTCCGTCAACTTTGAGGGGAGAATTGCAAATGAAAAGACGATCAAGGAAGCATCGAAAACGAACTTCGATGACTTTGATTTCTGAGATCTTGATGACCCCTGAGCAGAGAGAGAAGTTCTCGCTGAGTGAAGAGTCGGTAGACATCAAGGGTTACATCAAGAAGCTCAAGGTCTCTGATCAAACTATCTTTGATGTGTTGTTCATCGAGTTCATGATCGAGCAACCACATCATGAAGCAGCGGTGTTGTTCATGGAGGATGTTTCAAAGTCTGGGATCTATGTGTCGAGTCCAATACTGGATTCCGATGGGAGTCATCAGCCAGCTAGGAAGGCAGCTAACCATATGGCGGAGAGACGCATGTGCTTCTCATCCCCATACCGATGGGTGGTAAACGAATGCGGAGAAAGACGAGCTTCTGTACTGATGAAGTTCATTGACTCAGCGCATACTTTCCCAAGGTCTAAGCCTGAAAAGAAAGAGTTCGCCGAGGTAGCTGCGAAGCTCTTGCTCCCATGCCTAGAAAGTCTGTCGCATTTCTACAAGACAAACATGTTCAGGGATCCGAGGAGAGTGATCGGATCGCAGGGCAAATAAAAAAAGCCCCGCCAGAATTAACTGGCGGGGCTTTTTATTACTCAGGCGGTCCCGGCAATAGGTACATAGTGGAGATCGTATTGATGTTTGGAACAAACTCTATGTAGTTATTGATGTCGAACTTGGTTGAGTAGAACTTGACCATCTCAAAGCAGGGATACCAGCGTACTTCTTGGATTTCCACGTTCCCGTATCCAACGATCACACTTCCGTCTGAACAGAACAGCAGAGAATAAGGTAGTTCCGTTGTCCCTAATTTGGTCAGTTCTTCGTCCCACAACATGTTTTCGTCAATATCAAGCTGCATCACAACTTCTTTTTCGTTCTGCTTGCCGGTGAACAATTCTTACTTCTCCTTACTAAGCCGAATGCACATCCTTGAGTATCCAGTCTATAACGAATTGCAGTGACTCATTCTCCCCGCTCAACTGGACAAACTGAATCAGTTCAGACTCAAGTGCTTGCTCCACGTTGAACACAGTCTCGCCTGCATCCAGGGCAACACACGCTTTGCTGCGAAGATCAAACATCAACTTCGTAAGCTCACGCAGCGTGTCTTGCCTCATGGATTTAGAACTCGCCTTCAGAGTCGGGTGACGGGAGCCCCTCGTCGTCGAGGTGACCGTTCTTCTCCAGCCACTCGCTGATGATGATGAAGGTGAGGTTGCTCACAGTGCGGTGGTTCGTTGAGGCAACCTGCTTGAGAGCGTCCTTCACTCTCTGCCCCCCACTCTTAGGTAGGGAAATTACTAGCTGACGCTGTGCAGCATCCAATTTTACATTCTCCTGTTTTGCACGATAGATTCGTGACTTGAGTTGCAATGTAGCATACCAACTAACATGGCTGCACTACTCGACAACTGAGTTCTGCTTCATCTCATTGGCGTAGCTCTCGTCCCGGCGCTGCTCCTGATCCACAAGGTTGCGGTATCGCATCTTCAGATCAGACACTGCCTGTTGTAGATCCTGAATTTCATCGTGGATCTGAGCCATCCGTTCTTCCTTGCTATCCATGTCCTTGACTTTGCCCATGATTAATCCTCCTCATCAACCTTCTGGATGGAGATAGAGCAAGCGGCCTTTTCCGTTGAGACCTTTCGGACAATATCTATCAGGTCAGTCAGATACTGAGCCCACTCGCTGTCCTTGCACGTTCCGTCCACACCTTCCCAATCTACTTGCCATCCCATGGCATTCTCCTTGTTTCAAATTTGGTACTCCCGGCGGGACTTGAACCCGCGACCACCGCTTTATAAGAACGGGGCTCTAACCAACTGAGCTACGGGAGCATGGTGCCGGGTGCGGGGGTCGAACCCGCATGACCTAACGGTCGGCAGATTTTAAGTCTGCTGTGTATACCAGTTCCACCAACCCGGCTTCTTTTTACTCCACCTCCCGCGCTGCTGGTAGTTCGGAGACGATGTAAAACTCCGCATCTTGGTCCAGCCTTTCCGGGCACTCAAAAGTCTTGTACCCCGCAGCACACGAAGGAGAGGGCTCTCCGCACGGGGCGAGATTTCCCGTCTCGCACGCACAGTCCCCATCCTCGTGGTAGAGGCCATCGAAACCTTCGGCATTTAGTCCGCGCTCTAGTAAATCAATCAGGTCCCACTTCTTAGGCATCACTCCACCTCCCGATAGGCGGTTAGGGCTTTCTCTAAAGGCAGCGCCGCCCAAAAGCCGGGTCCGTGGTCATAGCTATACAACTGCTCGATTGCTGGCCCAGCCGCCTCCGCCAGCCGGTCGGCGAGGGCTCGCAGGTCGGCCAGTGCGGACTCGGCGGCTTCCAACTTCAATTCGTTTCGCGTTCGTTCGTCGAGTCCGTCGTACATTTCGTCACCACTCATCACTTCCCCTCCCCGGCTTTGTAGGCGGCGAGGGCTTCTATGACTCCACAAGCAGAACAGTCTCCGTTGCATCCCTTCCGGCAATACAGACCCTCGGCTTCGCGGAACAAAACAACCTCGCTCGCCAGCCGGTCGGCGAGGGCAATGCGCTCCAGAAGCTCGCGCTGCGATTCCTGCGATGCGGAGTACCACGCCTCCAACTCGGCGACGCGAGCCTCGGCAGATTCGACACGCTTCAGTCGGTCGTCCATCCGAATGCGGGCGTCGTCGATGATCTCCTGGCGACGGCGTAGCTCGTCTTCCAGTTCCGCGATCTGCTTCACCAGCCCTTTGATCGTAGCCGCATCGTCAGCGCGTTGGGCCTCCAAAACTTTGATCCGCTTGTTGCGTTCAGCGATGATGTCAACAGTCATATAAAACCTTTCTGTTCTTTTGGGTTGTAAAACCTAAAGTTTGGGTCATGGCGCACCCGGCAGGACTCGAACCTGCGACCCGCTGCTTAGAAGGCAGCCGCTCTATCCAACTGAGCTACGGGTGCTTGGAAAAAAACGGGAGGGGAGCCAGACCTTCCGGCTCCCCTCCCTACCTGCAAGCAATAAGACTAGAAGAATCCCCCCGGATGCAACCCAGTCTTACCTTTCTGCTTGCAGGCCCCTACTTGCTGGCCTTGATGGCCTTGCGGTTGCGAGGGTTGGTCGCGCCCCGACCGGGCAGCTTCTTGTAGGTCACAAGCTGAACCTTGCGACCGCCACCCTTGCCGTGACCCCCGGCACTCGCCTCGGTCACCACTCGTACCACTCTTCCCTTCCTACGCATGTCCGTTCTCCTTGTTGCTAGTAGTCGAGTCCGTAGTTACTGGCACACTTCGGCCCGTAACCAACGCTCTTGCTTCGATCCTGAGTCAGTGCCTTCTGGCAGAAGCAGCAGTTGCCAGAGGACTTGCCGTACTTTTCAACGACACCAGCAGTGTCTTCGTCGAGCTTGCGAAGGAACCTCTTGACCTCACTCACTGCATCATTGGAAGGAGTGAAGAGTCCTGTCAGGTCGATCGATCCGTAGAAGACTCGATCAGGAGATCCCCACTCCTCACCGTTGGTGATGAAGATCTTGCCATGGTGCTTGGACTTTGATCCTGCTCTGGCAAGCTTGATCCTCCCGAAGCTCTCATCGAACACAAGCTTCGGAGTGTTGAGGTTGCGGCTTGCATCCTCAAGGAAGTCGAAGATCCCGGTGAGCTTGAAGCGGGAGTCATCCTTCTCAAAGGATCGATCACCTACAAGGTAGTTGTCCAAGAAGGTATCGACATCAGAACTGTTGAACCCGTTGTTCTTCAGTTCATCCCTCTTCTTGTTGATGATCCACTCAGAGATGTACTTGATGCCGTCTCGTTCTTCGATCATCGAAACGGGGATGAAGATCCTGATGTTCTTGGTCTTCCCTCTGTGAACTTCGGTGAGGTTGAGAGACTCGTCAGCCTCAAAGGCAACTGACTTGTCACTCTCCCAGCAAGTTTCCTGTGTCAATTCTACGAACTTCATGTTGTCGATTCCTCGTGTCTGTTGATGAGATAAGCAGGATGCCTATCCATGTTCCCATGATACAACCCAACATGAAAACATGGAAGGGCATCAGCCCTTCGGTTGTTACCTATTTCTCTTCCTCGAATCCCGTGACATCTTCCGCTTGCGACTGGAAGAAGTCTTGCGGGACTTCGTATACTGCCCGCTCTTCTTTGGCTGCGCGGATCCGTCTCTGACTCTCCTGCTCAGGGCTCGTTGCGAACCCTTCATCCCTCGCATCCCCATCTTCTTCTTCTCCTTCTGTCTCGAATCGTTCGGGGTAACAGGCAGCAGCCACATCTTCCAGCCATCGAAAGGCATGCTTGTAGTCTTCGTTCCAAGAAGACTCTGCTTGATCCATGAGATTGTAGAACGCAACCCACTCGTCGAACCCACGCTGCTTGCACGGGTCACCACTGGGCGCTCCAGTCGAAGCGCATCCAACGCAAAGCATCAGTGTGAGAACAATGAACTTATCCATGAAAGTCTTCCTCTTCTTCTTGATTGATCACTGGCTCGAATATCCCGCCTTCGATTGCGTCATTTGCACAGTCAAAGCAGAACTTCACAACAACTTTCATGCCGGTCATGTAGAAGTCCCGTGAAAGGATCTCGACTCTTGCTTCGTTCCGGCACTTCCCTTCCGGGTAGATCGCTTCGCACTCACCCACGATCTTGTCGCTCATCAAGAGGAAGGACATAAGTGATTCCTCCTGCATACGGATAAAAGCTTGCCGTTGAGTCATGATCCCAAGTCTTCCCATCATCTCGACTAACGAGCACCACAGCATCTTCGCCAACCTGAACCTCCATTGCGAGGAACTCTTCATCCTCCTTGTAGTACTTGGTGTTGTGTCTCTCGATAACTTTTACTGCCTTGATGTTTCCTTCCATCACTCGTTCTCCTTTGCTGGTAGATTGTTCAGCTTGTTGTAAAGGGTTTGGATTTCATCCCTAGAAAGCTTGCTCACATCATGCCCTTTCCTGATCAAGTCAGCGGTGGCTTTGATCTCTTGATTTGCTTCCTCCTCACTCATCAGATCACTTGGTCGATGAGTGCCTTCCCACTCTCGCTGGCTCCCGTATGCAGTGCTGTTCTCCTCAACGACCTTCCTACTCCACCATCCAACGGGGAATATCGCGGGTGGACTGAGGCACCAGAGATGAAATTGATTGACAGAGTCAACCATCCTCTTCTCTGAAGGGTAAAGCTCGATGGCTTCCCACTCTTCACCGCAGAGTTCGTTCTTGATCCACTGGAACTCACGCCAGTCATGCCGTGCCGTGTCATCCCTAGCCTTGATGGAGAGCCACACGACTTCGATATCACCGAAGCCATGCTGGTCTGAAGGCACGGGCTCTCTGTG